>Ga0163144_10017124_pt1 | contig 14783 bp, 14 predicted proteins | sample OliLak19BULKMAT1_FD_123175 | JGI IMG/M metagenome (GOLD analysis project Ga0163144, IMG submission 123175) | Freshwater microbial mat bacterial communities from Lake Vanda, McMurdo Dry Valleys, Antarctica - Oligotrophic Lake LV.19.BULKMAT1 | ecosystem: Environmental > Aquatic > Freshwater >... | reverse complement strand
GTCGGAGACAGAAAAACATGCCGACTTTAGAGTCTTAAGTCTTCGGATTTTATTTATAATCAAGCATTAGCTATTCCTTGCCCGGATTGGAAAGTTTGCTGCTCGAATGTGATCTAGTAGGAAACTTTTTCCAAAAATAATCGATATATATATATGGAGTGGAAAAAACTCTAAGGTGTGTAAAAAAGAAGTGTAAAAACGGAGAAGAAAGCGATGAATACTAGTATTAATAAGTCTTTAACTATGATGTGGCCCAGTTCCAATATATATGCTGACAAAGTGGAGCAAAGTCGTACCATTAGTTCACCAAAGCCAACCTCGTCCTATGTAGCTGAGCGTCGAGAGTGTAGTGAACTTTATGACCTCGATTCTAATTGTTGTTGTCCTAAGGATATTATTTCGCGTCTTTTAATAGATGCAGATGTCGCAGGCTTAAACGATCACGAAGAGGTAGCTGAACTTAGGGGTGCAACTTGCGTTTCTTGCTATTCACTGGAAAGTCTTTCAGCATTAATTGCACAAGTTAAATGGTTCAAAGATAAAGTCTTTGGCAATTAATATCATCACCGGAATGGATAGGGACTGTTAGGATCAAAAAAAGGTCGTTTCTTATTAGATCTTAATACGCCATAACCTTTATCTATTAACAGATCTGCAAGGTGTAAGTGGCCTTCAAATGATTTAGATTCAACTGGTAAAACATCAACTAGCCATCTTCCAAAACTATCCTGTGTGTAAACCCGAACTTTAAATTTTGAGCCCTTTGGCATTAACTGCTCAAGGTATTCTTTAGCCATCTTTCCTAACTTAGCTTCCTTGCCAGTTCTCTCCGGTGCTTCATACTCCCATAGACGAAAAGTTTGGGTAGAAAATATTTTAAAACTATGATCCACTTTGCCCTCAAAAGTATCACCATCGATGATGCGATTTATTTCTACACTAAAGCAGCAATCTGCTTTATCTGATACAGCAGCTTCATTAGGTAAATTTGTGGAATCAAAAGCACCAGGTGCAGTGGATCGCGAGATGGGGGATGAACAACCTATCAAGATCAATAAAATAGATAGAAAATAGTACTTTGAGGACATATTTTAAAAAATCAAATTATATAATTAAAGTAGTAAACATTTTTTGTTAAAGTAATAAAAATTCCTCACACAAGCGTCAATATTTCTGATTTGTTAGAGCTTTAGCGGGTTTCCTCTATCCATGATTCTGATCATAGATCTTTCTCAAGTGCATCAACTAAACTAAGTATAGTTAATTTTGAGGAATAGAGACATGTCAATAAAAAAGAAAACTAATAGTAATCGAGAAGCAAATGAACTGCAAGAATTAGGATTTGAATTTAGATCCCCTCAAGATGAGTTTAGTTATCAACCAGATTCCGGAAGTGTTATTGGCGGAATACGCGGGAAACAAGAATACGGAATAGATTCAAACTTGGATGCAGAAGGTGGAAGTTCTCAAAGAAAGAAAACTATTCCTCTATCTCAAAATCCAACTTTAACAATTCCAGGAGAATCGGAATGGAGTCAAGCACACCGTCTTCCAATAGAAGAAGTTTTTAATAAAGAAAAGATAATTGAATTAACTGATCCACAACTTCAAATGCTTGTACTAGATAGATTATCTCATCATCCTCGTCTTAAAGATCTAGAGGTTGATGTTCATGTAGAAAATGGTGAAGTAGATCTGCAAGGAGAAGTTTCTTCAATTTCAGCTAAAATGCAAATAGAGGAGCTTATCGAAGCTTTACCAGGTGTAATTGATATACATAATAATATTGAAGTATACTCTTGAGAAGAATAGATTATAATTATTTATTAAATGGCAGTTGAGTTTCAAGATTATTACGACATTTTGGGTGTCAAAAAGACAGCTTCTCAAAAAGAGATTCAAAAAGCTTATCGTAAATTAGCTCAGAAATATCATCCTGATATTTCTAAAGAGGCTGACGCTGCAAACAAATTTGTAAAAATTAATGAGGCTAACGAAGTCCTTAATAACCCAGAGAGTAGAAAGAAATACGATCAGCTTGGTCAAAATTGGAAACAAAATCAAGATTTCCAGTCAAATTACCAAGGAACTGCTAGAGATCGCGCTCAACAAAACAATCAAAGTTATGATTTTCACTTTGGAGACAGTGAAGGATTCAGTGAGTTTTTTGAACAAATGTTTGGACAACAGCGAGCAAATCAATCACAAAGAAAAAGACAGGCTCAGCAAGGTCTTACTAAAGAAGCCACAATAAAACTTACCATTATCGATCTATACATTGGTGTTACGAAACAGATATCTCTTGAGTCACTTGAATATGGAGTCGATGGAGAACCGCATAAAACAATCAAAAATTATCAATTAAAAATTCCAGCTGGCACTAAGCATGGTTCACATATTCGTTTATCTGGACAAGGCCAGCCTGGAACGAATGGCGGAAAGGCAGGTGACCTTTTCTTAAAAGTTGAACTTATTCCCGATCTGAGATTCAGAATTAAAGATTTTAATCTTTACACTACGGTGGCGCTCTATCCTTGGGATCTACTGATCGGTAGCTCGGTTCCAATTACTCTTCCAGATGGATCTAATATCTCTATTACAGTTCCTCCGAAATCTAAAGAATCAACTAAGCTACGAATTAAAGAGAAGGGACTTCCAAAAAATAAAATTGAAAGAGGAGATCTTTTTATTGAGTTAGAGATTACGATGCCTTCGATTATCAGTGAAAAAGAAGAAAAATTATGGAAAGAACTTAAGATAACTCATGAAAGTGATGCCAAATCTAATACCGGGAGATCCAATGGATAAAGAAAATCAACTTGAAACAATAACAATTGAAGATCTTTGTCATCATACCGGTCTTCGGCCTTCCATTGCCGTTAGGATTGTGCAGCTAGGTATTTTAGAACCTATTAATGAAACTACACCTCAGATATTTCATCTTCAGTCAATTTTAAAAATCCAAAAGATCTTAAGAATAAAGCGAGATCTTAAGATCGGTTTTTCTAGTATGAGTCTTGTTTTAAGCTTGCTTGAAAGAATTGAAGAATTAGAAGAACATTTGAGATTTGCAAAAACAAGGTAGGAAAAGTTAAAACGCAAATAGGTGGGAGGTAGTTTCGCAACAGGCCCATCAAGAATGTCGGAAGCCCTAAGCCATAAATTGATCACGCTGCGCATCCATGGCACGCCCAGTAAGTGCAACTACCGGAAACTTTAGAACACTGGGAGAGACTTGCAAGAATCTGTCGCAGAGCTACAATCCCATCGATAACTGGCATCTGAGTATACATCAAAACGATATCAAAATACTCCTGCTCTGTAGTAAAGGCACCTAAACTTAAACATATAAGGGCATCATTCCCGATTCCATAAATATAAGTTTTAATAAAATCCTACCTTACTTTAAGTGGGTAAGATTTTAAATAAGCTTTGCTGATAAGCATTATAACATCTTTTCGCCGGTGAACTGAAATTCCTTAAGATTTTATAGATTTAAAAAACTGCCACCATTCTTTAAATAAAAATGTAATTAAAAGCAGATTCAAAGCTGCATCCACTATTGCGATTGATCCATTCTTTCGCTACCTGTCACGACAAGGAGTTGCTTCAAGAATCGCCTCTTGCAGCGGCATGGAAGAAGATACATTTAGTTTTTATAGCTGTGTTCTGGATGGCGGACGGGATCAATAAACGTGACGGTTCTATTTTTATATAGAAATAGAACCGTCACACTATTTATGAACAGATACCAGCTTGATTAGGTACCAAAATCGCACTCGCTTCTTGGCCGTTGAATGTGCCATTAACGAGGATTCTGCCGTTGCCCTTTGAGATATCTTTAGCAACGTTGAAAACCCAACCGGAATTCTGTGGTATTAAGGTGTTAAGATCAATCACCGTGTCGTCTTGATAAATAAAGGCTCTCAGTGAACTTGTAGATCCAATTACAGAAGCGTAACCAACTACCTGATCACAGTCACTCACAGCTAATCCCCCATGCGGGTATATCCCGTTCATAACTGGAAGATCTGTTGTAACCTGATCCTTCCATAAGAAAGCCCGAGCTGTTCCAACTGAAGTGGTTAAATATCCAACCACATGTCCGAGATTATTAATTCCATATGAATGGCCGCCAAAAGGATAAGTACCAGATGGTGCATCGGAACCGATAATCGATAATGCTCCATTAGAGATTACGCAAGGACGCGCCATCGTACCGACCAATTTAGAACAAGTAATTTCCTGTGAGTCATTAATCTCAACTGCCTCACGTATTCCATATAAGGAGGTAAGGTCAGTAGTTGCACCTTTTTTCCCCCATAATATCGCAGCACCTGAAGGCACAGTCGGCGAAGAAACATGTCCAACCGTTTGACCAAAATTATTAATACTTGAAGCGCGGACAAAGTAGTCTCCAAATGGATTTTGTAGCTGGGTAAAAGTTTGTCTACCCGGATTATAAATAAAAGAACTTGTCGATACAGATACCAGAGTTTTGCCGGAATTATTTATCGAATTTCCGAATGCATAACTAGGTCCACCAGGAATATTCAGATACTGAAAATTTGCGCCGTTTCTAGTGTAAATAAATGGGGCAAAAACTGAAGGATCCGCGGTCTTAGCATGGCCCGTTGCTTTAGAACCGTTATCATTAAGAGTGCTACCAACGGTGCTACCCGAAGCAGGTCCTAAGGGAATAATTCGATAGTGAAGTGGTGCTTCCGCTGCGCTTACAACAGGCAAGCCAAGCGCCAATGACAAAGTCAAAAAGAAAATCTTACAATCTAAAGTCCTCATACATACTCCATACAACGTTAATTTGGACGAACGGGAAGTTAATGTGCCTCGTGAAAAGAAGCAAGAGCCTATCCGAATGATTAATAAACTAAGATCCATTACGTTCCCCTCTAGTTATTGATTTACTGAGATTTTTTGACTCATAGTTTTCCACTGATTATTATTTTTTAAAGTAAGTGAAGATGTCTAAAACACTAATTTTGAATCTTTTTGTTAGGAACACTAATAGATTAAACGAAATGAAAACCAGCCAATAAATCATTCGATCAGATAGCTAGCTTTTTCTGGTAACGATTATAAGGCCTTTTTACGGAGAAGTAATTTTTCTGTTATTTCAGAATCAAGCACTCCTAAATTTTTGCGAGCTTTGTAAACTCAGATTAGAAAAACCATAGATAACGCCGATTCCCTGTGTCGATTCGCCAGGAACTCCTTTCGAGATTATAAATTTAAAAAAGAAAAAATAAGATTAGTTTCTCTACGGGATCTCACCCTTTTAGATCGAAACAAGGCGGTTTTTCTTAGGCTTAGAGACGATTGCGTTTTTGACTATCAATAGTTTTTGAAAATAATCTGCTTTTAATTACATTTTATTTAAAAAAAATGGTGGCAGTTTTTTAATTTTTTAAATCTAAAAAATCTTAGGGAATTTCACTTCGCCGTATGTAACGGTGCGAAAACTGGGAAGGCTCTAGAGCCAAGCTACAACATTATAAGAGGTATCAATCCGAGCTGAGCAACCAATCATAATACCAAGTACTAAGCTTAAGAGCTGTTTGAGATAAAAATCTTCCTGCTATTGACATGCCCAACATAGTTTATGATAGTGCTGCTGATGCTTGGCATGCCAAGCTAAAAGTTGAGCATTAGTAAATAAGCATAACTATAAGAAACCATTAATATTATGAAGCCATTTTTGAGTCGTGCATTTCTAGGATTAGCTTTGGCCGTTTTTGGGTTTGTCCCGCTGATTCGAGCTGAGGACCCTAATTTTACCATTAGCATTAAAGATCACATCTTTACCCCGAATCGCCTTGAGGTTCCGGCAAACGTGCGCTTCAAATTAATTGTCATTAATCACGACACTACTCCGGAAGAATTTGAAAGTTACGATCTAAACCGAGAAAAGATTGTAGTTGGAGGCGGGCAGATATCACTTTTTATCGGCCCACTTGAGCCCGGCGAATATCATTACTTCGGAGAGTTTAATCCAAATCTGGCGAAAGGGATAATTGCCGCACGCTAAATGCAGCTGGCATGGATAGAATTTAACAGGAGCATGTAATAAATGGATTGGGTTGCAATTTTTGTTATTACCTTTCGCGAGGCGCTGGAAGTCGCTTTAACATTAGTGCTTGTCGTAGCAGCTACACGCTCACTCCCGGGGCGTATGCGCTGGATTGTGGGTGGTTTTATGGCTGGGCTGCTGGGTTCAGTTGTTGTGGCTGCTCTTACCGAGCGCATCTCAGAATCAATGCAGGGTATGGGACAGGAACACTTAAACGCAAGCTTGCTTGGAATTTCTGCGGTGTTGATTGGATTTACGGTAATCTGGATGCGCAAACACTCCAGAGATCTTGTAAAAAATCTTAAGGAAACTTCATTAGCAGTGCTCGAGGGACGAAAACCGATGTTCGCTCTTAGTCTTATTATCGGACTAACCGTTCTGCGTGACGGATCCGAAGTTGTGCTGTTGAGCCAGGGACTTTTCGCTTCCGGTATAAGCGTTTTTAGCCTGATTTTTGGTGCTCTCTCAGGAGTTGTGGCCGGAGCAGCGCTGGGGATCGCTATGTATTTCGGCATAGTAAAACTTAAGGTCTCGGCGATTTTCGATATTGTAAGTATCATGTTGATTTTTGTTGCAGCCGGAATGGCCGCACAAGCGGCTGGGTTCCTTGTAGCTTCCGGAATGCTTCCGCCTCTTTCGACTTCACTGTGGGATTCCTCTGGCCTGCTATCAGAGCACACCTTAATTGGCGAGTTAGCACATGTACTTTTCGGTTATACTGCACGCCCGAGTGGCATGCAGTTCCTCTGTTACGTTGCCACACTTGGGATAATTTTTTGTGGTTGGAAACGGACCAACTCTTCACAGTCTTCAAATAAGGTGCCAGTGGCCGCTGCTGCAGTGGTGCTTCTTGTAACTGCGATAATCGGTCCAGCGTTCCCCGCTCATGCGTTAGATAAGATCTATTCTCCGATGGTGCATAGCGGAGAGATCGAGTTTGAAACTCGCGGAACATACGACTTTGACAAGCGTGACGATCGAGATGGAACATGGAAACAAAAGTTTGGAGTTGGTGGCGCACTAAATGACTACTGGGCCATGGAGATTTACGCTGAGACTGAGAAAGACAATGGAGAGGAGATCGATGTAGAAGCTGTGGCACTGGAAAACCGGTGGCAGTTAACGGAACAGGGGGAATATTGGCTGGATTGGGGACTTTATTTTGAGTACGAGCATGCTACTCAATCTCAAACCGCAGATAAACTGGAAGGCAAGATTCTGCTTGAGAAGACTCAGGGCAACCTTGAGCATCGCCTGAACATTATCTTTGAGAAAGAAATCGGGGGTTATTCCGAGGAGGAAACCGAAGGTGAACTCTCCGCAGTCAGCCGCTATCGACTGAGCAAATATTATGAACCAGGCATAGAGTGGCACTCGGAATTCGGTGAATTGAATAAGCTCGGTTCATGGAGTGAACAAGAGCATTATATCGGACCGGCACTCTACGGTAAAATGGGAGGCGGTTTTAAATACGAGATAGCACTTCTTTTCGGCATCTCTACCGAAGCGACAGACAAGGTGCTGCGTGGGGTTGTTGAATATGAGTGGTACTTATAACAGATCGATCTTTCCCCGATTTAAGCGAAATAAATTTTTCATTTATTTCTGAATCAAGCACTCCTAAATTTTTGCTAGTTAAATAAACTCAGATTAGAAAAACCATAGGTAACGCCGATTCTCTGAGACGATTCGCCAGGAACTCTTTTAAAAAAGTATAAACTTAATAAAGAAATAAATACTTAGTTCTTCTGCCAAGATCCAGGGGGGATTTCAGAAGCGTGTTTATTATGACCAGAGCAATGAAGCTGTAAATTATTCTTAATGGTTTTGCCGCCAAGTGGCACAGATTTGAGTATTTGCCGAACAATCTGTCTTCTTTAGGAAAATGTTTGAACTCCGCGCCAAATTCTCTGTGAGACTAAGAGGTAAAAATTAGGGAGAGAAGGTATCGTACCGGATGGCATTAAGATAAGCCTTTAAACAGTAATTTCTTCAAGATATTTAGCTACAAATCCGTTCCATCCAAATCTATTCTTTAGCTCAAGCCTAAAACTCTCTGCAGAATCCGGCTCTCCATGCACGATGGCTACTTGTCGAGGAGCTTTGCTGCTGATATCTAGGCTAGCTTTGCACCACCTCAAAAGCTCACTTAGATCGCCGTGGGCACTGAGACCGCTTATCTCAGATATTTGAGCCCGAACTCTGACCCGCTGGTGAAAGAGGTGTATCTCTTGAATGCCGCTTTTAAGTAGAGCTCCCCTGGATCCATCGGGCTGAAAACCTATGAACAAAATTGTATTGAGCGGTGAACTGATACGATGAAAAATATGATGTAAGATGCGACCACCACTTAGCATGCCACTTGCTGAAATAATTATCATCGGATCGTGAATTGCATTTAACCGTTTGGACTCTTCTCGATTTTGTATAAAATGAAGTCGCGGGGGCATGAACGGTTGAATGCCGCGCTTTAGAAGATCTTTTGCCGGTCCATCATACTCCGGATGATTATCCAGATAAATCTGAGTGGCATCTTGCGACATCGGGCTATCAACAATGATGGGAAGATCAGGAATAAGTTTCTTCTCTTTTAATTCGCGTAAATAAAAAAGGAGTAGTTGGGCACGCCCTACAGCGAAACTCGGAATAATAACAGAGCCTCCACGCCGAGCGGTTTGATTAATGATATTTGAAAGTTCCGAGGCGATCTCAATTGTCGGATGATTCCGATCTCCATATGTTGATTCAATAAGCAAAAGATCGCCGAGTTCTTGAGGTTCCGGATCTTTCAATATAGGTACATTATATCTCCCGATATCCCCAGAGAATGTAATGATCTTGCCCCCGATTTCGAGATTAATTGAACAGGCTCCGATAATGTGGCCCATAACGCGCCATTGAGCGAACACGTTCGGTAATACCTCAATACGTTTTTCAATCGGAGCAGTTTTGAGTAACTTAAGCGTTTCGACCGCATCTTGTTCGGTATAAAGAGGTTTCGGTTCATGGAATCTCGAGTATCCTTTTCTTGCTCTATATTCCGCCTCCTCTTCCTGTAAGTGTCCCATGTCTCGTAAGAGAAGGCCGGCTAATTGCTGGGTCGGTGCTGTGCAGAAAACTGGGCAGTTTAATCCGAAGTTACGAAGACGGGGCAGGAGGCCTATGTGGTCAATGTGTGCATGAGTTAAAAGCACCGCTTGAATTTCATTCAGTGCGCAACCGGCGGCTTTCTCAAAGTCAATCCAATTTTTATCAGTCCAGTCTCTTGGACCTTGAAAAACTCCGGCATCGACCAAGATTACCACGCCAGGCGCACGCACTAGATATTTGGAACCTGTGACAGTTCCCGCTGCACCAAGAAATTTTACTGTTACGGACATGAATGCTTCATTGAATATAGTTATCTCAATAAGTAAATTCCGAATAATTTTCTATTGAAAACCTTAAGTTTACTTAAAACATTTAATTTGGACAACTATTTATTGTCCCTCCGGAGGAACGTAAATCCAAAAAAAGACTTTCTTTCGGTAAATTTTTTGGACTTACGATCTGTATTAGTTACATCTAGGTATTCTGCTGCCATCAATTCGTCGATACCAGTGCCAATTGCCAAGGGACTCACACTTCTCATAATTATTTCCATTTTTTTCTAAGAAAGGATTCCCTTCCTTCTCTCGAATAATTACATTTTTGTATTTTGCACTCTTAATTTCACTAGGATTGGCATAAACTATTTGAATCGGTTTTGATAATTCTTGCTCATGTGCTCCGGAAGTCCAGTATGGAGAATAATCATTGTTCGAGACGGTAGCTATAATCGGATTGCTACTCTTAAGTCGAGATACAATAACTGCCAGAAGTTCAGATGATGATTTATTAACTTCAATAATTGGAGCCGCGATAATGAAACTTATCATCATAAATGCTAGCATCGCGATTCCAATCTTTGCAACACAGTCAGGTCTAGAAAATACAGGAAACCAATCAATCTTAGATTTTTTGGATTCATTTATACAAATATTTTTTGGAAGGTTTTCGAAAAAATATCCGATATAAAGAGCCAATCCTGGAATAGCTGGAATCACATATGCTGGTAAAATCGATCGAGCAAATGTGAAAAAAAGTATAGGAGTTAATCCCCAGGCCAGCACGAAAAAAATCCACCTATAAGGCATTTTATCATCGTAAATTTTTATAATTTTAAGATGATTGCGCAAGCTTCTAAAAATATAAAAAGACCAAGGCAACATCGACAGAAAAACCATCCACCAAATACTACCGTATGGTTCGATATGTGCTGCTCCGTATTTTCCTCCGTACTCCTTTGTAGTAAATCTAAGAAAATTTTCATGAGCAAAAAAGTACCAGACGGATCCTGGGGTAGAGCTTTCCAGTCTGTAAAACCACGGGCCACAGATTGCAGAAAAAATTACAATACCACTGATCCAAGAGAGGCCCCTTAAACATTTGATGCTTCGATCAAAAATACATAGAGCAACGATAGGTAAGCCGATAATTATGATTGCTGAGGGGCCTTTAGTTAGGAAAGCTAAGGCAGAAAATATAAAAAATAACATGCTTACTAATATAGAACTGCGCTTGTCTTCATAAAATTTAATCGCAAATGCAAAGGCCACAATTGCACTACTTGTAAATCCAGAGAAGGTAACATCTACTGTGCTGCTACCACCTAAAAAAAACATTAAAGGAGAGGTAATACATATAACTCCGGCGATGTAGCCGCATTTTTTACTTAAAAACTTTGATGCAAAGATAATGACGGATCCAATTATAAGCAGCAGGCCTAGAAAACTGGGTAAGCGCGAAGTCCACTCATCTATTCCAAAGAAACTATATGATAGAGCTGTTAGCCAATAATGAAGAGGTGGTTTACTAAGGTACGGCTCAAGACCGTTGTCAGTTGGTAAACGTGGAGTAATCCAATCTCCAGAAGTTAGCATGTTTTCTGCTATTGTTGCATAACGAGTTTCCGTAGGATCGATCAAATTTCCATATTCAAGAGTAACTCCTCGAAGAAACAACGATAGTAATAGAACTGTAAGAATAAAAGGTGGTTTTGGAATTATTTGTTGGAAAAGGGAGATCTGTTTTTGAGGGTTGTTATGCATAAGTTGATACGTCTATTTATTTTTAAGGGATTTTTGGATCTTCAATTTTCTTTAAACTTACCCGTGCAATCTTTACTGAATCCTTTTTTAAGGGAATCTCAGCATTAATCTGCAAGTTGAGATTCAATTTTTCTATTGCATCTTGTAGCTGAGCTGATTGTTCTGAAAAATAAACCACGTTAAATGGCGCGCTTGAATATGCTGATGGATTGAGCAAATATTCCTCAAGTTTATGAAATTTCTTTTTTGCATAGAATGAAGCACCGAAAAAATCAAAGCCGAATGAATAAATGGGTTCAGTATTTGCAAGACTAACCAGAGTTTGGGCTACCGTTTTCTCGCTTGATCGTGGTGCTATAAAATTAGGAATGATAAATAACTGAGCTAACAAAGTAAAAATGACAGATGCTTTAAATAAGTTATTAACCAAAGCATTGCTAAGTTTCATCTGCGAATCAATAAGGAATGCCGACAAATAGGCAATAAATGGGTAGGCAGCAAGAAGATACACGCCTCTCTTACTCGAAGGAATACAGTAGAAAAGAATAATTATTGATGTAGTTATGAAGCTGAATTTTTGCAGATTGCTAGCTGAACTCCATCTATCTTTAAGATCTTTCAGCGATCGAGCTCGACATTTAATTGCCACCCAGCAAACTATTGGAGACCAAGGCATAAGACCTAAGAACAAGACCGCTATTAGGTAAAATATGGAATGGGCATGCGGCTGATCGTGTGTACTACTAGTAAAGCGAAGTACATTTTCATACCAAACCTTGTTTGCAAATTCTGTAGGAGCTTGGAAATAGGCTGTTAAGTACCAGGTGAGAGATAATGCAAGTGAAAGCATTACTGTTGAACCAACTTTGACAGCAAGGCCAAACCTTTGAGAGCCCTTCTGAGTTAAATAGATCCAGGTAATTAGAACTAGGCTGGGAATTGCAATCCCTACAGGACCTTTGGAAAGGGTAGCGAGAGTAAAGAATGCAATCATTAAAATCCAATACCGAGGAGCTTTGGTTTCAAAAACCAGAAATGAACTCAATAGGCCACAAGACATAAATGCAGCATGTACCATGTCAACTCGAGCTGAAACTCCGGCTCTTAGCCACTCAAAGGAAAACATCAAAAATAATGTGAACAATAGGCTTGTTCTCGTTGTTAAATACTTATGAAGACAAACAAGAAAAAAAACTAAAGTGCCCAGAGAAGCAAGTGCAGAAGGCAAACGTATAGTGAATTCATTAACTCTGCCCATCAGATGAGAGGTCAATGCACCTAGCCAATGAAAGACAGGTGGTTTTGAAGGTATTAGATCCGCATAGCCTCTCGGTAAAACATATTCATGCTCAGCAACCATTGCCTGGACGACTAGAGCTTCCCGTGCTTCGCCCCGAGTATAAAAATCGCTAAACCCCAGGCCGCAAATTAACATAAACGCAATTACTAAAATTCTGCGCGATAACAAAGTATTCAAAAATATGTCCATAAAAGTTCGAGATTCCGACGTAATTTACATCAAGATATCGCATAAATTCCCTATGACAAAGGTTTTATGTGGCTATTTATTAAGTATTATTGAAGTGTTAGCTTTTGGAGTTATGACATTAGACATAGAGGATTTTCCAGAAAACTATTTAGGTAGACGAGAAAAATTGTTCGTTGCATTGTTTCTCTCTTTCATGGGCATCGTTGGCTCGTTTGGAGTCTATGAAGATTGGATTGAGGGAGTATCTAAATCTCATCTGATTATAGAATTGAGTCTTAACTTTCTATGTCTTGTTGCTGGTTTTTATCTTTTTAAATCGATGAAGAAAGCCAGACAGCTAGAAGTCGCGAGCCTTAGCTCCAGCTTTCAAGAAGCCAAAAGATCTGCAGTTGATTACCGTGCTCAAATTGAGAGCTTTAAAGAAGGAGTAACTAAGGCAATTTCACAGCAATTAACAGCTTGGAAGCTTACCCCGGCAGAAGAGGAGATTAGTTTTTTACTATTAAAAGGTTTTAGTCTTCAAGAAATTGCTGATTTGCGTCAAACCTCCGAACGGACAATTCGGCACCAGGCTTCTATACTTTATAAGAAATGCGGCGTTGATGGGCGGGCTCAATTATCAGCTTTTTTCTTGGAAGACCTTTTAATTGAACCTTGTGCCATAGAAGCTAATGAAAAAAAGAAATTTGTGAATTAGGATTAACTGAGTCAAAAATTAAATTAGCAAGAATTATCTTAGTTAGTAAGGGTTTAACTAAGAGCAATCCCTGCCGTACGCGTCTTATCAAGTTACTTATTGTTAGGAGAGAGTTTCGCAACAGGCCCGATATAGCAATAGAGACTATGTTAAATCTTGTTTCTTGTTAACCCTTCGGCTTAGCTATGATTTTTGAAAATGAAAAACACTATTTATTATCCATCCGGGGGATAGTAACTTTCTAAAGCCTTTGCTTTTCGGCAAAGACTTTAGAAAGTTACTATATATTGATTAATGCGACTGGACTAAAATTATCGATTCAAACCTGTGAGCACGGAGCTTATTACTCCTCTAAAAAATGACTTACTTACATTTTTAGTAGCATCAGAGAATCGATTATTCAAATTGCTCATAATTGGAGCAATACTATTTGCTTTTAATTCATTGATAAGTACAGGAAAGTTTCCGGCATTTCGTGCAATTAATGCAGTTGAAAATAAAATAAATCCGATAGAACTTAATGGAGATTTTCTGATAATATCTGATGCTTTATTCTGACTAAAATTAACAATGTGACCTACAGGATTAGAGGTAATATCTGAAATTCGCTCTCTAAATTCAGAAATATTTGTGCCTAAAATCTTAAATCCATCTTCAATCATTGTACAATGCTGCTTTATTTCCTGATATATTCTTTCAGCATTTGGGGTAGTGAGTTTTATTTCGTTAGACATCTTAAACTCTTTGCAAAGGAATTAATTGTTGCTCTGGGGAAAAGAGAGAATTTTGAAATCACAGCATTCATCATAAAGCTAAAAATAATAGCAGCGATAAACCAGAAGAAAGCTACAGTGGCAAATGCTTGAGTAGCAGTCAGATTAGTCGAAGTAGACTGTAGTAATTCGACCAAAGCTATTGATCCCAAAAGACATGCTAGCATTCCACAAAGACTTGCCGCTAATGTGTTAATAATACCACGAGTTAAACTAGACTGTTGCAGCGATAGCTCCTCTTCTAGCAATTCTAAATGTGAATGAAGTAAGTCACGACTGTGATCTTTAATTTGACTAGTGGCATCAATAAAAGATTTATGGTGACCATTTAATTGTTGCATTTAAAAATCCTCGTCTCAATCTGATTAAGAATGTAAACAGACCTGCTTTTTTGTGCAGATCTGTCTACATTAGGCATTCTTAAGATTTACGTAATCTTAGGCCAAGTAATGTTCCGATTCCGAATGCGATTAATGCAGAAGTAAGAGGTGATTCTTCAATACTTTTCACTATTCGCTCGCCACCTTTTTTCCCTGCATCGTACATCTTATCATAAGCTTCATGAGCTTTAACTTCGACATCTTTTAAAACATCTTCACCGTTTTGT
>Ga0163144_10017122_pt1 | contig 14783 bp, 12 predicted proteins | sample OliLak19BULKMAT1_FD_123175 | JGI IMG/M metagenome (GOLD analysis project Ga0163144, IMG submission 123175) | Freshwater microbial mat bacterial communities from Lake Vanda, McMurdo Dry Valleys, Antarctica - Oligotrophic Lake LV.19.BULKMAT1 | ecosystem: Environmental > Aquatic > Freshwater >... | reverse complement strand
TTTTTTTTAGAATTATATTTTATATTTGAGTCTAAATGATTCGTAAAGTTTGCTTTCGTGGGTCAAGACACTAAGAACAGTAGGGGAACTTTCCAAGTTTTGAAAACTTGGAAAGTCTAAATAGAAACTAGACAATAAGAATTTATACCTCTAACTACAAAGACAAAAAGGTTGCAAATAATAAAAAAAAAGGTCAAGACATTCATCCTGACCTTTCTGTATCTTATAGAGGAAATAAAGAATTTTTTAGCGACCTATCATCACAAAAGCTCCCCAGTAATAAGGGTCAGCGAATTTAGCTTTTAACTGAATTTGAGCATCTCTAAATGCTTTGGCTTTATCTTGTGTAGCTGTATAATTTTTATAAAATAAAGTCATTAGTTCCTGTGTAGCTTGGTCACTAACCTGCCAAAGGCTCATAATGATAATATCAGAACCCGCTATTTGCAAAGCCCTTTGCAATCCATAAACCCCTTCTCCTGCTTTCACATCTCCTAGCCCTGTCTCACAGGCACTCATCACCACAGTCGTATTTTGCAAAGCTAGATTAGAAACTTCAAAAGCAGTTAAGATGCCATTGTCTTCGTTTTTTACTTGTCTAGAATCTTGCCCTGCCATAGCACTTTCAGCATTTGCTAGAAAGATACCACTTCTGAGCAGTGAGTTTTCACGTGCTTTCTCTATTTCTATCCCAAATACCTTGTTATTACCTGTATTGATGGGGTCAGATAAGAAATAGCCGTGCGTTGCAACGTGCAGAATACCTGGGTTTTTGACTGCCTTGATAGCAGTTTCGGTGGCATATTGAGCCAATAGAGCAGTAGGTTTGTAGCCTGATTGTTTCAAGATGCGGTCAATATTTTGCACTTCTACTTTGGTGCCAGGGAGAGGGGTTACCTTGCCAGTGTTGCCATAATCAGGAAAACCAACCAATAATACCTCTTTAATACTTGTGCTAGTTTTGCTAGGAGGAGCTAATAAATCTTTGCTATTGGTCAAGAACACAAAAGTTTTCCCCTCTACTAAATACTTCCCATCGGGTTTGCGAAGTGTGTTAAGGCTAATTTGATTATAAACCCCATCTAAAGAGATAAACACCTTGCTTTTGCCTGTGAGTTTTGCATCTACGGGAGCCCAAAAATTCTCATAACTGTATTTATCTTCTTTTTTACCTTGGATAGAGTTACGGTAATACTTATAATACTTTTGATCCAAATCACTTCCATTCTTTAATAGCACTAGCTGAGGAGTCTGTGGGTGTGCTTTATCTCCAATGAAGAAGGCATAACGTGTTTCATTCGTAAATTTTTTATCAAAATGTTGAAAGCTTAGAATGTCTATCGTTGCTTCATTGGCTTGTAATTTATTGATGATGTCAGCATATTTTCTTACTGGCTCAAATAACTCTGGAACTCGATTAGAGATGCTTTTTTCAAGTGTATTGGTAGCACTTTCGAGAGAGTCTATATTGATATTGTCATTGCGAAGGTCTTCTTTGGAGTAGGCATAGTACTTAACAAGTTGTTCTTTTTGAGCAATCCATGTTTGATAATCACGAATGAGGTTGGCATCATTGCTTTTTAAGATATTATTTTTGATTTTGTTGGTAGTACTGAGTAAAATAGCCTTGGTGCTAAGGTGTGCTTGATACGCATCTTGGAGCAAAGAAGGGTCTTTTTCCCCAAAATCAGTGGCGAAGGAATAGAACCTCAGAAAGGTAGGACGAAGTTTGCTCCAGTATCTTTCTTTTTCCAACTCACTCATAGGTGGGAAATAGGTGCGAATAAACTCCTGATTTCCAGCAATCACTTTTCTATAATACTGCGTCGCCTCCGCAATTTTACCCATTTGCCAATAAACAAGCGCCAAGTCTTCTTGAGACTTATTAAAATCAGGATGCTTTTCACCTAGTGTAGCAAGTCTAACCTCAAAGGCTTGCTTGAGCAAAGGCTCTGCTTCGGAGAGTTTATCTTTTACTCGATAAAAATTACCTAAATTACTCGCCGTAGAGGCATAGGCAGGGTGAGAAGTGCCAAACTTCTTTTCATAGATTCTGAGTGCTTCTTGTAGCAGTGCTTCCACTTGATCATCTTTGCCCATCTCTACATAGAGTGCTGCTTGAAGGTTTAGCATGTGTGCTAGGTCAGGGTGATTGCGGTTACCCAGACGATTTTCTTTAAGTTTGATGGCATTCTGAAAAATCTTATCTGCATCTTCATATCGCTTTTGGTCTTGATAGAGCAGGGCAAGATTGACAAGCATGCGCTGATAGTTATTAGACTTTTCACGCATAGTTATTTTAGCTACCTCTAAGGCTTCTTTGATAAGCTTTTCGGCTTGCTCATATCTGCCAATCATCTGAAAAAGCATTCCCTTATTATTTAGCACAATAGCATGCGATACACTTTGCTTGCCTTCTAGCTGAGAGATGAGTTCTAAGGCTTCGTTAAAGTGCTGCTCTGCCTCATTGTATTTCCCCATGCTTTTGTAAGTCATAGCAAGGTTATTGAGAGAAGTGGCATAGGCTGAGGTCTGAGTGCCTTGATTGTCTTTTCTAATTTTTAGAGCTGATTGATTGGCTGTGAGTGCTTCATCATATCTGCCCATGGTGAGGTAAAGCAAACCCATATTTCCCACTACTTTGGGATAATAAATGGTATTTTGTGCATTAGACTCTTCAAATTTAGTTTTGGAGAGTTTAAAAAAATACTCTGCTCTTTTGAAGCGATTATTGGCATACGAAAACTGTCCCAAATCATTGAAGTCTTTTGCTGGCTTGAGAGGATCTTGGCTTTGGTCTTCTGTAACTCCTGTTAAGTCAGTAACCATGACTAGATTCTTCTTGTATTTTTCAGCTCTTTCTTCGTATTCATACAGTCCTGAGTTGTCGCTAAGTGCGATAGCAAAGCTAAAATTAGTGCTATCATAGCCATTTCTCATTTCCTCAAACTGGTCTGAAACAATATCTTGTGCACTCTTACGAGCATCATTCTTGACTTCTTTTGTTTTTTGTTTGGTCTTGTCTTTGACTTTGTTTTTGAGTTTATCTAACAGACCTCCCTGAGCTAAGGCAGTATTTGAGTGAAAAAGCAAGAAGCTCAGGCTCAATAAACAGATGAGTAAAAGTTGGGGTATTTTCATGGTTCTAAAAATGATTAATGTATTATGTAATAAATACGAATATTTTGTAGTTTTATTCCAAATAAATCTATATTTGTAGCCTTAGATAGCAATATTATAAAGCATTCTTTTTTGTACTGCTATTTTTTTTAGAATAAAAATCATACCTTTGTATGTGTTCTTAGGGTTTAATTTTGTGATTAATCATAAAATAGTTACCCTAAATTCTTGAATAAAATAAAAACATCGCAATGTCTGCAAAAATAGTTGATTTGGTTTTACTGGTAGATGATAATGATACTGATAACTTTATTAGTAAACGCATTATCGAGATTACTAAATTTGCCAAGAGAGTAGAAACCTGTAGCTCAGGAAAAAGTGCCTTAGAATATCTAGAGGCTGCACAAAATAATCCAGAAAATCTGCCAGAGGTAATATTTTTGGATATAAACATGCCTATCGTAGATGGATTTGTGTTTTTGTTTGAGTTTGAAATGTTTCCTGAGACTATCCGTAAGAAATGTAAAGTGGTCATTTTATCTAGCTCTAATAACAAGAGAGATATAGCTAAGATTGTAGATCACGAATATGTAATCAAATTTATCACAAAACCTCTTACAGAAAAAGCACTCAAAGAAATACAGGGAATTCTTGGATAAGCTTATAAAATAACCTGTGAAGAATAGGAAGCTATTTTTTATAAATAAAAGAATAGTTCAAGATTCTAATAAAAGACATTCTAAGTTTTTAAAACTTGGGATGTCTTAAAACCCTCTCTTCATTCTCATTTTCAATACCTTGCCACACTTCATCCAAAAAATAATAGCACTCTTATTGGTCTTATTTTTATCACCTTTTTTGATGGTGTTATTTTTTAGTCTGTGGTCATTTACATTGAGAAATATTTTTTTCACACAGCCTCGCATTGGGCAAAATGAGAAAGGTTTTCTTTTTATAAAGCTCAAAACCATGCATCAAACTTATGATGCAAAAGGAATTTTATTGCCTGACAATCAAAGAGTTACACCTCTGGGGAGATTTTTACGTAAGATTTCCTTAGACGAATTACCACAGCTTTGGCACGTCATCAAAGGCGAAATGAATCTCATAGGGCCACGTCCGCTTTTGCCCGAATACTTGCCTCTCTACAGCGAACGCCAAAGAAAACGACACACTCTCAAACCTGGCATTACTGGCTGGGCTCAAATCAAAGGACGCAATGCCTTGCCTTGGAAAGACCGCCTAGAACTAGATATTTGGTATGTAGAAAACAGAAGTTGGTGGCTAGATTTGAAAATTATAGCACTCACCATACTTAAATTCTTTTATAAAAATGACGGAGACCTTTCTTCCGAAAAGTTTAAAGGGAATGGGTAGGAGAATTACTTCAGTAATAGTTTAAAAATAAAACGGACATTTTTTGACCAAAACGCTCATTATCAATAACTTAATAACCCAATAATTAATAACTTATCTCTTACTTACCTTTCTATCAACCCAATTTGTCGTTTTATTTCGTCATTTTTTGGCTCATAAACCCATTCTTTGGGAACTTGTAGATTACGTATGTTTTTACTATCTATATTTTCCTTTTGTTGCTTTACAAACTCTGTCAGGTCAATAATTTCTGAAATCATTTCCTTTCCAAACTTTTCCAACAAATCTCCCTTAATTCCAAGTTGAATTGCTTTTCGTTCTTGTTTATTTCCATAAATATCATGGTCTGGATCCCATTGAAGCCTAGCAGGTTTATTTCCTAGTTCACTCTTCCATTGCTCATGAGTTCCATAAATATTTCCTTGGAAAGAGCTAAAAACACTCTGACTTAAAATAAAATCAAAATCAGTTGTCTTTATCCAAATCCCAAGAACTCTCTCTTGATTTTCTTTTTCAGCCCAACCACATCTATACATCATCCACAGAAAGTTTGGTTTAATCCAAGACATTCTCGAGTAACTATATGAATTGCCACCAAAGTATTGGTTTTCAAGAGCAAAGTCAGCAATGACATGATTATATGCCTGATACACTATTATCTGCTCATTTTTTTGCTGTCCAAGAATATGCCTTCCTTCCTGGGGAAGGTGTGCTATGTATTGATTATATGGTATAGTTTCGAGATTCATCTTTCTGCACAAAATTAAGTGAAAGCTATTATTTTTAAGCAAGGAGTTATATCAGTAAAATGCTGATAATCAGTTTTTTATAAAAAAAATTGAAGTGCAAACTAATTTTAACCATCTACTTAGAGGTAAGATTGAGTAACTAGGTTATTAAGCTACTCAATCTCTTTTTTATTCAATCACTTATCCTTTTAATTCTCTCAATTACTTACTCCTCACTCCCACTCTATAGTAGCAGGTGGTTTAGAACTAATATCATAGACTACTCTATTGATTCCTTTTACTTGATTAATAATATCATTAGAAATCTTTGCAAGCAATTCATAAGGAATATGCACCCAATCAGCAGTCATCCCATCCATACTATGTACTGCCCTTAGAGCGACCACATTCTCATAAGTACGCTCATCCCCCATTACACCTACACTCTGAGAATTAAGTAAAATAGTGCCAGCTTGCCATATTTTGTCATACCATCCCGAGCCTTTAAGATGCTGTATATAGATATAATCAGCTTCTTGGAGCATTTTTACTTTGGCTGGAGTGACATTACCTAGAATCCTAATCGCCAAGCCAGGCCCAGGGAAAGGATGTCTGTGCAAGATATTTTCTGGTAAGCCTAGTGTCTTTCCTACTTGTCTTACTTCATCTTTAAAAAGACTACGAAGAGGTTCGACAAGCTCTAGATTCATTGTTTCTGGAAGCCCTCCTACATTGTGGTGTGATTTGATAGTTACCGAAGGTCCATTGACAGAAACTGACTCTATCACATCAGGATAAATAGTACCTTGACCAAGCCATTTAACATCTTTCAGTTCATTGGCTTCGTCTTGGAATACTTCTATGAAAGTCTTACCGATGGCTTTGCGTTTGGCTTCAGGGTCAGAAAGTCCTTTGAGAGCGACATAAAACTCTTCTTGGGCATTGACTGCAATCACATTTAAGCCTAAATCATTATAAGAATCTATTACTTCCTCAAATTCATCTTTGCGTAGCAATCCATTATCTACAAAAATACAGTGAAGATTTTGACCAATCGCACGATGCAAAAGCAAAGCAGCTACCGAAGAATCTACTCCCCCTGACAGACCTAGTACTACTTTATCATTGCCTAATTTTGCACGAAGCTCACTGATAGTCTGATCTGCAAAGGCTGCTGGAGTCCAGTTAGGCTGGCATTTACAGATACCTATTACAAAGTTTTCTAATAATTGCTTACCCTCAATACTATGTGTAACTTCTGGGTGAAACTGTATGCCATAAGTTTGCTGACCTTCTATCTCAAAGGCAGCTACAGGGATTCTCTCTGTGCGGGCGATGATTTTAAAATTCTCAGGGATTTGCTTGATAGTATCTCCATGAGACATCCAGACTTGTGTGTTGGGGCTAAGGCTTTTTAGTAGTGGGTGTGCTTGGTTCATCTCTGGAAGATTTGCTCGCCCATATTCACGGGTTTGAGATTTTTCTACTTTGCCTCCTAGCTGCTGTGCCATGAGCTGAGCTCCATAACATATCCCAAGTACTGAAACCTTGCCTAAGATACTTGTAAAATCAATCGTAGGAGCTTCAGCATCATTGACTGAGCAAGGACTTCCAGACAAAATAACTCCTTTCAGTGTACCTTCTTGGAGATGTTTTTCTAATACATGGGCATGAGAGAAAGGGTGAATCTCGCAATATACATGAAGCTCACGCACACGCCGAGCAATGAGTTGGGTATATTGAGATCCAAAATCGAGGATGATAATTTGTGGTTTTTGCATGGTGCAAAAATAAACAATTCTCTGAATGGTAAAATATTTTGTGAAAGGAAAAATAAGAGAATCATTCTGTGAACTCATGTTTACTTGTATATTATAAAGAAGATTACATCAGACTAAAGGTCTTGTAACCTTTCTCGTCAAAAAATATAATGAGTTATCAAGTCTCTTAAGAACACAAAAGAAATAAAGCGATAATTTAGTTACGGTAAGATGCTTATTATCAGCTAATTAAATCCTAATAACCAAGTAACTTATAACCAACCTCTTGCTTAGTAAGAGATGAGTTATGAATTTGTAACAATCTAATAATGAGAATTTGGCTCAAACTAAATGAATGCTTTATTTTGAAGAGGTTACTTACGGTTTTGGTAACGGAGGCATTTACTTACTTATGGCTTTTGTCAGGAATAACTATTTCAAATTGGTAGCGTTATAAATGTAATGTTTTCAAATTTTGAAAATCATTGTAAGAGTATCTATATGAGAAAAAAAGCATACTGAACCCACCCTTACAAATATAACACTACCCCTTTTTGTTGTATGCTTTGCTCCAATTCATTGATATAAGAAATATAAAGTTACATCAATCTTTGATTTAATGCTGTATAAAGTATTTTGTCTGTTATATTTTCTCTAGTTTTTAAAGTATTGCTTGTGTTACTCGTCAATACCTCTTTAATTCTGATTATAAAATTTACTTTATTTAGTATTTCATTTGCCCAAAACAGTAAAGAAATAGAATTAAAGGCAATTATAGAAAATGCTCAAAAATACTATGGTACTAGCCCTGAGCAAAGCCTAGAATATGCAAAAAAGGCAGAATCAATAGCTATCCAATCTGGTAATCAAAATACACAAGCTAAGGTATATACATTGCTAGGTAATCTTTATGGTTCAAAGCTAGACTACTCTTATAAAGTAGCAGATTATCATCAAAAGGCTTTTTTGATTTACGATGAGCTATTCGGTCAAAATCAAATCACACCTAAGCATTTCTATAATTTCTTCTCTAAAAATGTAGCTCCTATCTATGAGCTAATATCTAGTGAGAGTTACAACCTCCGCCACAGAGATAGAAAGGCCATCCGAAAATACCAAGAATTATATACAGAATTGAGTCGTTTTTTCTCAATAATGGTATTACGCCCAAAGAAGGAGTAACTCTTGATAAAATCAATGTGAAAAATATAGTATCATATTGCAATACCTAGTATAAATTGGATAAAAAAACTTCCTTTTGATTGATATAGGCTCTTTTTGAGTGCTTGCCCAAGTGTAAGTTCGGTACAAAAACAAATCCTCATAACTGCTTCTTGGAGTAATGTACATACCAATATAGAAAAAAATAACGCCCATAAAAGCTTAAAACCAAAGGATGCACCTGCTTTTGCAGCAGTAGCAACTGTTCCTGGACCAATAAAAGCGGCTAATATCACAGACCAAATCAGTATTTACCCCCAATAGACACGAAAAAAATTTTTATTGTTTTTCATTTTTTTATCAAAAAACTACATATATTTAAAGCATAATCTAAAACGCATAGACATATCAAATATATTTTTCAATTAATATAATGCCTTTTTTCTTTTTAAAAAACATGAGCATTATAATTTCATATATAGTTTGCCAAAACTAGTTGAATGTTTGATTACTTTAGTTGAATGTGTGAGCTTTAATATTTCTTATCTTACTGTTCCTCCATAAGCTATAGTTATCTATTTTTCGACTAGCCAAAAGATTCTTTTTATCTTTTAGAAACTATATTTATAATCAATAATATCTAAAAATAAAAAATCATGGATACCAAAAAGAGACTCCAAGTAATCGAGGATGAGATTACAAGACTTACCCTAAAGAGAAAAGATTTGTTTAATGAATGGGCTTACATAGTCAAAAAAAATGAACGAATCTTTGATTTAGACGGTACTTACAATAATGGCTTATCACAGCGTGCTGATGAACTATTGAAAGAACAAAAAGCAATTGGTAGGAAAGTAATGCGTCTTTTAGAGAAGGCTGATAATTTAATATTAGATTAATACTCTTGATATAAATGTATGTGTCTTTTTAGGGTTTCTAATATATTCCTCAACTCTTTTGTATTGCCTAATTTATTTTCTAATAAAAGTATAAGGCTTTTTAAGCCTTCCTATATATACTTATGAATCTATTTGACTACAGCCAAACCTATTTGATAAAACATAAAAAAAACCACTTCTTTTGAAAGTGGTTTTTTTAATTTTATAGGATGATAATGAAATACTATCCTCCAAAGTCATCAAAACGAATATTCTCATCAGGAACACCCATTTCATCCAGCATTTTTAATACTGCAGCATTCATCAAAGGAGGTCCACATAGGTAATACTCAATTTCTTCAGGCTCAGGATGTGAGTCTAAGTAATTTTTCTGGAGTACTTGGTGGATAAATCCTATATAGCCTTCTCCCTCATCATCAAGACCTTCTTTAGTATGCCAATTGTCCACTTCTTCTGCCATTTTCTTATCAGAAAGTGCAATGTGGTATTTGAAGTTAGGAAAGTCTTTTTCTATATCACGGAAATCTTTGGTATAGAACAATTCACGTCTCGAGCGACCGCCATACCAGTAAGATACTTTACGGTCTGTTTTTTCAGTATGAAATAAGTGGAAAATGTGTGAGCGAAGAGGAGCCATCCCAGCACCACCACCAATATATATCATCTCACGTTGAGTAGGGTTGATATGAAACTCTCCATAAGGACCAGAAATGGTTACTTTATCACCAGGTACACAAGAGAATACATAAGAAGAGCAAACACCTGGATTTACACTCATCCATTTGTTATTGGCTCTATCCCAAGGTGGAGTAGCAATACGAATATTGAGCATCACAATATTTCCCTCAGCAGGATGATTTGCCATTGAATAGGCTCTAAATTGTATCTCAGGATTTTTCATTTTTAGCTCCCAAAGATTAAAACTGTCCCAATCTTCTTTATATTTTTCAGGTCCCTCTGGATCATTGGAGCGAGGAGCTATGTCAAAATTCTTGAAATCTACTTCTAACACAGGTACATCTATCTGTATGTAACCACCTGATTCAAAATCAAGTGTTTCTCCCTCAGGAAGTTTTACAACAAACTCCTTGATAAAAGTAGCTACATTATAGTTAGAAACCACTTCACAATCCCATTTCTTAATACCGAAGATTTCTTCTGGAATTCGGATGTGCATATCTTGTTTTACTTTGACTTGACAAGAAAGACGTACATTGTCTTTGCGCTCTTGTCGGCTAAGATGCCCTACTTCTGTAGGCAATACATCACCTGCCCCATCATCTATGATACACTTACACATAGCACATGTACCACCGCCTCCACAAGCTGAAGGTAAAAACATGCTTTCTTGGGCTAAAGTAGTAAGCAAGGTAGAACCTGCAGCAACTATACGAGGGTTTGCTTCATCTCCATTGATAATGATTCTTACTGGACCACTTTGCACTAGTTTAGATTGTGCAAAAAGTAATAATCCAACCAACAAGACAATCACTGCTGTAAAGGCTATTATGCCAGATATTAAGGTAACTTCCATAAATCAGTTTATTTTTCTTAGAAATTTGTTTCAAATTTAGTGTATAATCATAAAATAAAGTGAATAAATTCTTATTTTTTCTGATTATTTTTTTAACTCATTGTATGCCCTAAAAGTTAAGGAAAAATATTTTTTTTATCAATTACTTTTTAAATAATCAAAAAAACATCTTTAAATGATAAAAAAAGCCGAATTAGAATATCTAACTCGGCTTTTTGATTCTTATTATTTACTTGCTATTTATTCACTTTTGATAAACCTAAATCTCTGTTGAGATAGCATCTCTCCTTCTATATTGAAAACTCTGTAAAACTATTTATTATTCTTTAAACGTGGCTATCAAGTCCTGTATATCATTTTCAGGTAGTGTTACAAATGTAATATTATATAGCTTCGTAAAAATAAGAATAATTTTATGAAATGTCCTCATTGTCATCAAGAGAAAGTTTGCAAGAATGGTCTCACTCTATTCCAAGTCTTCTAAAATAAAAAATGCTTCAAGTCTTAGAGAAGCGGACTTGGAGCAATCCTTATGTTCAGTCTTCAGACTGTACGTAAGATAGGCAAAGAGATAAAGATTAGCGATAGCTTTTATTTGGCTAAGACTTAGCCCAGTCTGAAAACTGGATGAAGGATAATCTCAAGTCTGCTTCGCTGAAGACTTGCGGGAGTGGGGGATAATATTGAGGAGTTTTGGATGTTGTGCCAAAGCTTTTTTTGAGATTCATTCAGGTTTTGCATTTTACACCATCGCTTTGTACTGCATCTTATAAAGATTTGCATAAAAGCCTTCTTTGAGCAATAGTTCTTGGTGAGTGCCTTGTTCTACGATTTCACCCTTGTCAAGCACCAATATTTTATCTGCATTTTGAATGGTAGAGAGACGGTGAGCAATCACAATAGAAGTTCGTCCTTTCATTAGTTTTTCTATGGCAGATTGGATAAGTTCTTCTGTTTCAGTATCTACCGAAGAAGTAGCTTCATCTAGTACGATTATTTTAGGGTCATAGACCATCGCTCTCACGAAAGAAACCAACTGTCGCTGTCCGACCGAAAGTGTAGCTCCTCTCTCCTGCACATTGTAGTCAAAGCCTAAATCTAGTCTTTCTATAAACTTACGAGCACCTACTAAATCTGCAGCTTCAAGTATTTTTTCTCTCTCAATGGTTTTATTATTGAGTGAAATATTCTGGGCAATGGTATCAGAAAACAAGAAAACATCTTGCAATACTACACCAATATTTCGTCTAAGGGATTCTAGGTCATATTCACGAATATCTTTACCATCAAAATAAATACTTCCTTGATTAATTTCATAAAAACGACTCAGTAAATTAATCACCGAAGATTTACCTGCACCTGTAGCTCCTACGAGGGCAATAGTCTCTCCTGCTTTCACCTCAAAAGAAATATCTTTCAATACATAGTCATCATTTTGGTAAGCAAACCAGACCTTGTCAAATTTGATTTCTCCTCTTACTTCCTCAGGTTTATAAGTACCACTGTTGGCTATCTGTGAGTCATCATCTAAGAGTTTTAAGATTCTATTGGTACTTACTACGCCAAGCTGTATGGTGTTAAATCTATCTGCAATCATCCGAATAGGACGGAAAAATAAGGAAATATACATAATAAAGGCAATCAAAGTCCCCAATGACACGCCTTCATCCAATACGCCTCTTGCACCATACCACACGAGCAAGCCCATCGCTCCTGCGGAGATAATCTCTGCAATCGGAAAATATACCGAATAATACATCACAGCCCGAAGATGTGCTTTTCGGTGTTCACGGTTGATTTCTTGAAACTTTTGGTATTCTACTTTTTCACTTCCAAAAATCTGGACAATGTTCATCCCAGTGATATGCTCTTGCACAAAAGAATTGAGGTTAGAAACAGCCACTCGAGTCTCATCAAAAGCTTTTTTTACTTTTTCTTTGAAGACATAGGTGCTGAGCAATAAAAATGGAATGAGTGAAAGACTCACTAGTGTAAGCTTCCAATTGGTGTAAAACATCAGAGCAAGAATAAAGACAATCTGCAATATATCCCCAATTAAGGCTGCAATTCCTTCTGTAAAGACATTAGAAAGGGTTTCTATATCAGAGATATTTCTAGTTACAAGTCTTCCTATGGGCGTTTTGTCATAAAAAGAAAGCTTTAATTTGAGGATATGCTTATAAAGAGCTACTCTAATATCTTTGACTATAGATTGCCCTAGCCATCCTGAGAGATAAGTGTGCATATACTGCACGTATGCATGCAAGAGTAGCAAAGCAACCATGAGCAAAGTCATATTGCGAAGCCCTTCATAGTCATTAAAAGCTATGTGATTGTTGATGGTATATTCTATCAAAAAAGGGCGAATAGGCCCTAAAAATCCTACCAAAATGGTAAGTGCCACTAACCAAGCAAAGTAAGATTTATAAGGTTTGGCAAATTCTGATAGTCTTCTGATGGCTCTCCACTCTAAGATTTTCTCATCTACTTTTTCTTTATCACTCATGGATATATTTTTACAAGAATCATTAAAAAAAATTATTCAATAGGGCGTAATTCGTAAGGATAGGTAACTTTACTTAGAAATAATCCTTCGGGTGGTGCAGCATGTCCTGCTTTTTTTCGGTCTTTCCCGATTATAACCATTTCAAAATCTTTTAAGTTTATTTTTCCTAGCCCTACTTGCATCAAAGTACCTACAATAGTACGTACCATCCCCCTCAAAAAGCGATTGGCAGTGATATGAAATACATAGTTATCATCTTTTTGTTGCCAATACGCTGATTTTATCTCACAATTAAAGTTATTTACTTCTGTTTTTACCTTGCTAAATGCTTGAAAATCTTTGCGCTGAACCAAAATTTGGGCAGCTTCATTCATTTTATCAAAGTCATATTGGCGATAATCAAGCGTACAAAACTCAAAATCAAAAGGTTTTTTTTGAGTAGAAAGATGATACTGATAGCTTCTCTCTATAGCATCAAAGCGAGCATGTGCTTCTGGCTCTACCAAATAAATATTACGAATCGCAATATCAGAAGGTAATAAAATATTGATTTTCCTTAAATGCTCATAGTGTTTTAATGGAGTCTCAGTATCTAAATGTGCAAATTGCTGAGAAGCATGCACACCCGTATCTGTGCGTCCACTTGCCACGATTTCCATTTTTTGAGAAAATATTTTTTGCAAAACGCCTTCAATCTCTGCTTGTACAGTATGTGCATTAAGCTGTATTTGCCAGCCATGATAGTGAGTACCTTTGTAAGCAATTTCTAAAAAATAGCGCATAATTACGCAACGTTTGTTTTAAGAGATATTTGGAAGACTCAGAAAATTTTAGCAATTTTTTAAAAAAATAAATGGATTATTAGCTGTTAAAATTCTCATTATCAGATAATTAAGCGTTCATAACTCATCTAGTTATGCTTTCCTTTTATTTTTTACTTTTGCTTCTTCATTGTTCTGATTGGCTTCTTCCCATACTTTTATAGCAGTATTGATGGTATCGTTTTTTTTCTTGCTAGTGATTTCTTGGTATCGTCCATTTTTCCGTCTTCCTAGCTTCTTTTTAATAGATTTATACTCTGACTCATAGCCTAATTCTTTGAGTTTGAGAGAGACTTTGAGCATCAAATCACCCACTTTTTGTTCGTCTGCTTCGGGAACAAGTTGGTGTTTATAATTAATCAAATTACCCAAAATCATACTATATTCCTTAGTACCCACTTGACGCACATCGCCTGGATAATACTTCCGTTTGCGATTTTCTAATTCATCCATAATCAAAATATAAGAGATAGTTTTTATGATAGTTTCTTAGTAATAGTGATTGAAGTTTCAAAAGTACAACTCCTTCTTAAAAAAGACAATAAAACCTTTAAAGAGTTTAGAATTAGTTTAGTATGAATCTAAAATAAGAAAAGGGTTTACTTATGAGCAAACCCTTCAATTTTTGTGTAAGTAATAGTTTAAAAATAAAATAGACATTTATTTTGACCAAAACATTCATTATCAATGACTTAATAACCCAATAATTAATAACTTATCTCTTACTAATATCTACTGAAAAGACACTCTATCCCAAGTGTTTAAAACTTTCAGCTATCCAGCCTCCACCTATCACATCATCGCCTTCATAAAAAACAGCCGCCTGCCCTGGTGCGATGGCATCTACATATTCATGAAAAACTACTTGCATTTCATC
>Ga0163144_10017121_pt1 | contig 14784 bp, 14 predicted proteins | sample OliLak19BULKMAT1_FD_123175 | JGI IMG/M metagenome (GOLD analysis project Ga0163144, IMG submission 123175) | Freshwater microbial mat bacterial communities from Lake Vanda, McMurdo Dry Valleys, Antarctica - Oligotrophic Lake LV.19.BULKMAT1 | ecosystem: Environmental > Aquatic > Freshwater >... | reverse complement strand
TCCAGAGGCATGAAACTTAAGAAAATTGCCAAATGCTTTTTTAGACAGTTCAGAAGGCCTCGGTCGCAGGCATTTTCGTTAGCATCGTGTTAATAATTTTTCTTCCGACCGAATTTACTTAATCCTGTTTGTAGCTACAAAAAAAGCTGGAGTTGAGATGCCGTCTCAAGAAGCCATGAAAGCGTTTAGTGTTTCAGAAGATGATCGACTGGCTTTGGCCATAGTTATTGAAAATGGAACTGTTGATTTGAGTGAGAATGATCAACGACGAGTCTTCTTGCGGTCAATTCGACCAGCGATGAATTTTGTCACGATAATGGATCAAGAGGCTGCTACGGATGTTGCGCTAATTTCATCAGATCTCGCAGAGCTTAGGGCCAAAATGTATCTTGCGTACGAGATCATTAACGCTGTTGGTACTACCTCAACCTTTAATAGGCTTTGTCAGATTGTCGTTTCGGTGCAAAATGAATCGGTGGCGAATCGTGTCAGTGCTCCTAGTATCGAAAAGATTGCGGCCCCTTGCCGTCCTGATGCCAATGACAAGATTTGCGCTCCGAGCGGGGACGTATTGGTGAGTGATACATGTGCCACATCGACCAGTAAATACTGTGCTTTAGTGAGGGTTACCGGCGGTGGCGGCGTTATGCAATGTAATGTCTCCTCAGACAGACCGTAATCTGTGGTAGAGGTTAGCAAATTCGTTGCCTCCCGAAAGTGGGGGCAACTTTTTTATTTATTATGCCCATATTAATTCTGACTTTAGTTGTTTTTTTAGTGTCGCAGAGTTCCGCTACGGATGCGCAGCTGCACGATTTTAATATTAATCTTCCGATTCGTTCAAAAATCTTATCGGTTCAAATCGAAGATGAAGACTCGGTTCTGTCGAGATCTATTGAGAACAAAGAGAGGCGAGTGGTTGGTGCTTTCGCCAAGCTTAAATCAGGGGTGAAAATTGAGAGTCTGCAAGAGATTGTTCTTCAGTATCCAGATAGTTCTGACCGAGCTCTTGTAGATGAAGCCCAATCGGTCATTCGCGCTAAGTTGAAAAACTCTGTTCAGCTCAGCGGGAACGAAGAAATGAAGTTCAAGATCATTTCATTTAGGAAAGATCTCAAGGACGATCAAAAAGTTCAGATTGTGCTTTTGGTGGCTTACCCGCCTGCTTCCGACGTCGCTCGAGTTGAGGAGGTGTTGAAGGAGGCTAGGGCCCGTGATGATATAGAGGTCCTCGAGGCATACGATAGATTTGAGAATAGAGGCGAAGCAGTTGGATTTGCCGTTATTTCGGATCGTTCTGTTTCTAAGCGTCTGTTTCAAGTTCGCGGCACTTCTAATCGAGATCTTTTAGAGCTTCAGTCGTCTAAAACGGTTTTGAAAGTACCGACTCAATTTGACCAATTCCTTGAAGCAGTTTTGGATTGGCGTTTTAAGAAATCGACTGAAGCAGAAGTTCGCACAAAATACGTGCTGAATGCTGATGCCCTTCGCTCTGCTTCATTGAGCTTTCAGGCCGAGTTAAGTGAGACTCAGCGAATCTTAATTCCAACTGCCGACGATAAATTCAGTCATTCTTTAGCACTTAATTTAGGCCGCTCTATTGAAGTTCAAGATTATATCTCGTCCATTGAAATTCATCGTTGGGAAAACTCTGACAAATTAGATTCGGACCGACAACAAGTTCAGGCAATTGCGATTCGGCCAATTTTCGGCAGTCAAAAAGACTACTCTCGCGTGGCGAGCGTTATTGTAAGTTATGATCCGAACTTTCCGGCAGATAGTTTTGACTGTGTGCCTCATGTTCTTCGCACAACAATGCACGGAAGTCTTCTGCATGATGGCAGCGCGTTTTTCAGTGAGCTTTTTGGCAGCGAAAAAGTTGACGAGCCTTGGACTCTTTCTTTCGCGCACCTCAAAAAAGAAAATTCAGAGACCTCTAAAATTTCTTCATGGACGTTTTTTCCTAGTCAGCCAGAGCGACTTAAGACTCAGCCGATAAGTTCAGGGCTGAAAGTTTTTGTAAATTCGATATCTAAAACAAGTGAAGTCACCGAGGCTTTAATTCAACGCTGACGAGTAGATGGGTATCGACGTCCGAGGGTTTTGATCTTGAGTATAAAGGGGTCGGTTCGGTCGTTCATTCTGACAAGAAAATAGTCGGCTCTACAACCAGTGTTTGAGTTCAATCGTTGCAGTGCCCACCAAAGATCAAGAGCGCGATATTTGCGGGCTGCTTTCTCTTCATGAGCTTGGCGAAAATAGGGCTGCTCTTCGTCTAGTCGAAGGCGATTGGTCTTCGGCCGGTCTTTCTCTTCTTTTGAACGGCCTCTTTGGTTATGCAACCTATGAGTTTTATCGAAAAGATCTCTATGCCCCTTCTGTCATTTCAGGGACGATTTTCTCTATTACTTATGTGGGCCGAATCGTTCAGGCAGGGCGCTTGGCTGTCGCAAAAAATAACTTTGATTCTCAAGCTGAAGAGAAAGCCTTAAGGCAGTCGCTCTTTAGAGAGATTTTAGATTAAAGAGCGTCGCCCACCATCAAAAGGAGTGCAAGGCTCGAGCCGCTGAGCCGAGGGGGTCGGGACGCGCAGATCGCATGAATCGGGTTTAGAGTTCGAGCGTGTGAGACGATTTCTGACCTAACGCTGAGGAACTTTCTGAATTTTTGAGAGATCATAATGCTGCGCTTTTAAGCGAGCCAAGATCTCTTCGTAAATCGAATCGGGTAGTTTCTTTTCGCGAGCCAGGATCCAAAGATAATTTCGAGAAGGATAACCGATGACGGTGTAAGAATAATCGGGTGCTAAATCGATTACCAGATAGGGCAATTTTATCGGCCAGAAAGGCTGAACTCTCCACTCCGCTGAAGATTCTTTATCTTTTATAATTCCTAGAAACTGATAATTTTTCTTCTTCCCTTCAAAGGAGTCTTTATAACAAGAGAAACGGATATCAATATCTCCATCTGGCCGAAGTTCGTACTGCTCTAGCGCATTGAAGCAGTTTTTTTCGACGAGGGTTGGGATGTTTGCAATCACCCACCAGTCCCCCATAAATTTAGGCAGATCGACCTTTTTGACCATTTGAAGAGGAGGTAACTTTTTTGAGCTGCAGCCGGCAAATAGACCGATCGCAAAAAATCCAAGAATAATTGAGCGCATTGGAGAAACCTCTTTCATATTATTAAGTACATTAAACTACTGCTCCGAACCATCTGCCAATTGCGGCCGTCAAGGCCATAGCAAGAGCTCCCCAAAAGCAAACTCGGAAGGCGCCCTTCCATGGATTAGCACCACCGGTTCTAGCCGCTAAAGCACCAAGAATGGCCAAAAATAAAAGAGAAGCCCCCGATACCGAAATTGAAAGATGTTCTTCTGGCAAAACGAAGGCGAGAAAAAGTGGAAGTGCGGCCCCAATCGAAAAAGCAACAGCCGAAGAGAGGGCCGCTTGAATCGGGCGAGCGGTCGTGATTTCTGAGATTCCTAGTTCATCGCGAGCATGAGCCCCGAGTGCATCATGCTTCATCAACTGCCTTGCAACTTCTTTGGCTAAGTTCGCGTCTAGCCCTCGGCTAATATAAATGCCTGCGAGTTCGTTATGCTCGTCTTCTAAATTGTTTTTAAGTTCATTTTGTTCTCGCTCGAGATCAGCTTTTTCGGTGTCGGCTTGCGAACTGACCGAAACATATTCGCCCGCCGCCATCGACATTGCACCCGCAACGAGGCCTGCTACTCCGGCAATTAAAACTTGATCTCGACCTGCATTTGCCGCTGCAACCCCTACGACTAAGCTTGCAGTCGAAACGATTCCGTCGTTTGCGCCAAGCACTGCAGCTCGCATCCAAGCGATACGGTCTATCTTGTGTCTTTCATTTAGAGAATGACTGGTACTCACATTATCTACCTTTATTATTTTTTTGCTTCGACCTCAGGTAAGAGGGTCCCGCATTTTTTGAGTTTAGACCTCTCTAAACCGACAATCAATTTATACCGAACCTCTTAGACGAGAGTTAGTAGTTTGAATTCGTTCAAATTGTTCTGAATGCGCACCGAGAGCAATGGAGTCCTGGTTTTGCAGCAAAATCTCGATTCTGAATTTTGTCGGCCAAAGCAGCAATTTCGTTTCGAGTTCTAGAAACATCTTCGTCGCTGCGAGTCGTCTTTAAAACACTTTGATCCATCAAGTTATAGAAAATCATTTCTTTAAGATTCCAGTTAAAAAACTCTTTCGCTGCCAGTGCATAAATTGAAAATTGAAGAGAGCTTTGGGCTTTTCTCTCACTCGCTTCGGAGGTGTTCGAGAAAGATTTTCCAGTTTTATAGTCGATGATGGCGACGCCACCTTCTGAAGGGTCCACTCGATCAATCTTGCCACTCAAAGTGTGCTCGCCAATTTCAAGTTTAAATTTTTCTTCTATAGCGATCGGCTTTACGAAATGTCCTTCATGAAGTTTATAGAATTGAGTCAGTGCAACGTCTCCGATTTTTTCATGATCGTCATTTAACTGCAGATCGGTCTTTCGAAAATGTTGAAAGCTCTTCTTATAAAGAGCGAGAAGGTCTTCTAGAGAGGGCACACCTTCGGCTCCGATCCTCTTATAAAAATGCTCGAGGGCTTCATGTAAAGCCGAACCCAGGCTCATATTGGGAGTGGGTTGCGTCGGAATTCTCAGTTGGTACCGAAACCAGAATTTCTGAGGACAGTCTTCATAGTCCTTGAGCTGAGTGAAAGATAAATGGAGCGGCCGCTTTGCAGGGGCCTCGGCGAGTATCGGCCTTACTCGACTAAACGCGGCTACTTTTTCTTCTAAACGATCGGCAAGGCTACTTGGCATTGGCCATTCTTTCCAATTTAATATTTGGGCGGGAAGTCCGGCTAGATCGTTAGAAAGAAAATGGCTGGGTTTGGTACCTTTCTTCGAGACGCAAGTGAGAGTGAGTTCTCTCTTGGCTCTGGTCATCGCAACATAAAGGAGCCGTCTTTCTTCTTCTTCATGCGACTCTTTGTTGGGAGGACTTTCGTGTCGGAATCCCTCGGGCAGAGCCCAAGCTCCTTTTCTGAAATTTCCGGGAAAGCGCCGGCCTACTAGACTCACGACAAATACATATTCAAACTCGAGACCTTTTGAAGCGTGAACCGTTAAAAATGAAATACGATTGTCATTTACGGTTAAAACGTCGTCAGAGAGCCGCTGATTATTCTGAATCTCTGCCTCGAGAGTCGGATACAAAAACCGAAAATCTTTCTTTTCTTGAATGGACTCCCATTCTTGAATCTGAGCATGAAAGAGCGCTAATTCTTGACGGGCGGTTTCGCCTTGAGTTTTGAGTTGGCTTAGAATTTTAGTGCTCTCATAAATCCTGAAGAGAATTTGCGACAAGGTAACCGAATAGCTTTTTTCGATGAGCCCTTTTAAGTTTTTCGAAAAACCAATTAATTTTTCTTTGAGAGCGGCATCAAGAGTAAGACTTTCAAGTCCAGTCATTAAAAGTGGCAGATAGGCTTGATTTCGAAACTGGGCTTCTTTAGCAAACGCCATGATCTCGTCTCCGGACAATTCTAAAAAGGGACTGTCCATGAGTCGCATGAAAGCGACGCTATCGTTGGGCTGAAATACTAATCCCAAAAACGAAAGGAGATCCTTGATCACGGGACTTTCATAAAGGCTTTTCGCTGAAGCTAGAGAAATGGGGATGCTTCGGAGCTTGGCTTCATTTGCGAGCAGTTCAAGATGAGAATGTCCTCTAGCTAAAATCGCAATTTCTTTAGCAGGGACTCCAGATTGAAGGAGATTCTCAATTCTATCAAAAATTACAGAGGCCTCGTGATCGTAGTCCCCAAATTGCCAGACTTGCACCGGCTGACTATCGGCTTTCAAGGACTCAATTTTTTTCTGCGCGCGAAAGCGGTGCGAACCATTCTTTTGAATGAGAGCCGTCGCTGCTACGGCAACCGCATTCGGGAGGCGATAAGTTTCAGATAGTTCTACGACCTCGTGATTAGGAAAGTTTTCGCCGAAATACTGAAACGCCGAATAGCTGGCGCCGCGAAATCTATAAATGGCCTGATCATCATCTCCGACCACCGATACGTGAGTCGTGCTCGAAGCCAAAAGGCGTAAGAGTTGAATTTGAATCCAGCTCGTGTCTTGAAACTCATCCACTAAGATCGCCCGAAACTCTTTTTGAACTTCATTTCGAATCATTGGGTGATCTTCTAAGAGCCGAGTAGCTGCCATCAGAGCGTCGCCGAAATCTAAGAGACCGCGATCAAAACAGTAGCTCTGAAAATATTGATAGGTCTCTGAGATTGCGATCCATTCTGATTTCAGAATTTTCTCTTCATTCGTAACTTCGGGAAGGCGGTGGGCATGTGAAACAAGCTGTTCGGGCCAGATACCATTGTCTTTGCACTCCGAAAAAAAACTTAAATAATCCTCAATCAGCTGTTCAGAAGGAATCCGCTTGTGAATTGCTTGAGCGGCGGTTTGAGAGAAGATCGATCGAAATAGAAGATTACTTTGGACCTCAGAAATCATCTGACAGCGGCGACCTAGGCCCAAGCGAAATGCGAAGCGTTGAACTAAGTCGACGCATAAAGCATGAATGGTACTGATATTGATCTTTCCGATAAGGTTAGGAGCTAAGTGAGCGATCCGCTCTTCAAGCTCTGCAACCGCCTTTTTCGAAAAAGTCATGGCTAAAATCTGAGTCGGTAGAAAGCCCTTCGCGACTAAATGAAGAATCTTAGCGCTAATCACCCGGGTTTTTCCGGTGCCGGGCCCTGCCAAAATGAGAACGGGCTCGGCCAGCCTTTCGACAGCCAGCCTCTGGTTTGGGGATAAAAGCGAGCTAGCGGTCTTAAGTTCGTGCATGGGCTTTTAATTTAGACCTTTCGTAAGGGCGTTGACAAATGCCGGATCGAGATTAATTTCGCTTATCATGTCACAAAAAGACGAGTTATTTGAAGATTCACAAGTAGAGGCTCCTGAGGCCCTGCCCGAGACTGAGTCGAGTCACGAAGAAGAGCTCCAAAATCTGCACGCTGAGATCGCGATTAAAGACAAGGCCATTGAAGAGTTTAAGAAGAAGCTCTCAGATTACGAAACTAAAATCGTTGAGGTTCGAGACTACGTAAAGCGAATGGAACAAGAAATGGCAGCTATCCGGGAGCGGTCCAAACGCGATCTCGATCGCAATGTGCATTTAAAGGCCATCGAGTTTTTGAGGCCTTTTTTGTCGTTGGTGGATAATTTTGATCGGAGTCTAGAAACCATCCACGAAGATTCTCCTTTTGTCGCCGGCATGAAGCTCATCAAGAAAGAGCTTGATGAGATCTTGAAGAATGCAGGACTCAAACGAATTTCAACTTTAGAGAAGAAGTTTGACCCACAACTTCATGAAGCAATTGCAAGTGAACCGGTGGAGGCTTCTCGAGACGGATTAATCACGAAAGAGTTGCGTTCAGGTTTTGTTTTAGGCGAAACCGTGGTGCGTGTAGCTCAGGTCATGGTCGGATCAGCTTAAGGTGGATGAGCGAAGTGACAGAAGAAGTTCTTAAACACAATATTCAACTTCTGGGACAGCTTACTCGTTATATCGTGGGTGAATGTTTTAAGCGGATGGCCCGCGATGAGATGCTCTCTAAGTTTATGTCTTTGCAGGTAGACCCAGCCTTGTTTGTAGATCTTCATTTGCAGATCGAAAGAGAAGCCATCCATTTGACCGAGATTAGTCTGTTGGAGCTAGTAACTCCCGATCGACTCCGAAATGAAATGGTAAAATCGGGTAAAAAGATTCAAACCGGATTTGAGCTAGTTTATGGAGAAGAGAATCCAGTCATTAAAGATTTTCAGAACCAGAGCTTAATTCAATTTCGGGAGCTGGGATTAAGATCGCGAGTAGAGTTTTATAATCCTTTTTTGACTGTTTCGAGAAAAGGTGAAAATTTTCTAGATCTTGCCATTTTGGCTTACAATAGTTCGGATCGTTTTCTTAAAAAAATAGAGGGCGTTTTAGAGGCGGATCGACGTTATAACGAACAACTCGTTCGTCAGACTGAATCCCTCCACCGCTTTTTGATGAAGAAGCAAACCGACTACCAGTTTCAAAAAATGGATGAGATTTGGAAAGAGTTTTTGCAAGAAGCCTTTCGATCTCCTGCGGCGCTTCCCTAGAAAATCCTAAAGAAATCAGGGGCCTCACTTGGCCCTCTACATCCCTGTTATCCTAAAAGACGTGTTGTGTTGGCCAGGAGTGTCACTCTCGGATTGCCAAAACGGCTTGTTTTTCTCTGGAGGGGTAAATGACTGCTCGTTCTCGAAAATGGTCCCGATTCAAGGTTGCACCCGATCGAAAATTACGCGCACGAATTATGGAGGGGGTCGATAAAGCGAGCGCCCTTAATAGTATTGGGCTTGGAGGATGCAGCTTTTTTACTGGATGGCGCGATGCCCAGCTTTTGCAAAAACCCCAAGTTCGGGTCGAGGTGAAGGTCGGAGAAGACACCATCTTGATTGAGGGAGTGGTTCACTATTGTAAGTTCATCCCCAATAAATCAGGCAACCTCGTGGGAATCGAGTTTAAGTGGTCGGATGACCAAAAAAGAAAGCTCTTCGGAACTTTGATCGGAAAAGCCGTTATCGAAGGGAATCTTGAGCACAGTCACCCCGTTGAAGTATAAGCGAGGGGATGCCTCAAAAAAATATTCAAACAAAGAATTTGTCTCATGAAGATGTGCCGCCGCTTCGGTTTGTAACCGCGGCCGCTCTCTTTGATGGTCACGATGCTGCTATCAATATTATTCGTCGAATCTTGCAGGACCTTGGTTGCGAGGTCATTCACCTTGGCCATAATCGAGGAGTTTCTGAAGTCGTTCGCGCCGCGATTCAAGAAGATGCCGATGGAATCGCCATTTCTTCGTATCAAGGCGGGCATATGGAGTATTTTAAATACTTACTCGATGAGCTGAAGGCCAAAGGTGCATCTCATATCAAGGTGTTTGGCGGCGGCGGCGGCGTAATTTTGGCACGCGAGAAGCGTGAGCTCGAAGCCTATGGAGTTTCAAAAATTTTTCTTCCAGAAGATGGAATGAAGCTTGGCTTAGAGGGCATGGGAAGTCTCATGCTCAAAAATGCCTTGGCTGGTCGAAGTGAGCGAAGCTGCCCCAATTTAGATAATTGGAGCCAAGTGATCAGCTCGCTCGAAGCGAAGAGAGATCTTCCCCAGCTTTCTAAATCAAAAAAGCAACCGGTCGTTTTAGGAATCACCGGAACAGGGGGAGCGGGCAAAAGCTCTTTGGTGGATGAGCTCATTTTGAGATTTCTTTATGAGTATTCTGATTTAAAAATTGCGATCTATTCGATTGATCCGACCAAGAAGAAAACGGGCGGAGCTCTCTTGGGAGATCGTATTCGAATGAATGCCATAGAAGACGATCGAGTTTTTATGCGATCGTTAGCGACTCGAGGCAGTCAATCTGAAGTCGCAGGCTCGATCGATCGTATCGTGCAGGTTTCTCGAAATTCCGACTTTGATTTAGTGATCGTAGAGACCTCTGGCATCGGCCAGGGAGGCAGTGCCATCACGCAATTTTCTGATTTATCGCTCTATGTGATGACTTCAGACTACGGAGCTTCTACGCAGCTCGAGAAAATCGATATGATCGATTTTGCAGACGTGATTGCGGTAAATAAGTTTGAACGACGCGGATCAGAAGATGCTCTTCGAGAAGTAAGAAAGCAGTTTCAACGTGGGCGTAAGCTTTTTGATTTAAAAACTCTCGACGGGCTACCGGTTTATGGAACTCGTTGCAATATTTTTAACGATCGAGGGGTTACCCGTTTGTATCAAACCTTGAAGACCAAGTTGCGAGAGAAGTCCGACAGCTTTCCCGAGCCCAATAATGAATTTTCGAGTTCGACTTCGATAAAATCGACTATTATTCCTCCCGACCGAATTTTTTACTTGGGAGACATTGCGAAGACGGTTCGTACTTATCGAGAGCAAGCTTTTTCAGACATGAAAAAAGCCAAAGCGGCTTATGTTCTAAAAGAGGCCTCGGTAATTATTAAAGATATTTCTGATCGAGCTGATGCAGAGCGAAATAGTCTGTCGAAAAATGTTTTAGAGACTATTTCAGCTTGGGAGAAACTTGCCGCCGAGTACCAAGAAGAGTCGGTGGTTTACGAAGTGCGAGGAAAGGCCATCAAAGCCCCCCAACTTTTTAAGAGTCTTTCTGGTTTAGCTTTAAAACGAGTAGCGATTCCGGCTTTAGAAGCTTGGGATCAGATTTTAAAGTTTTGTCGTTTTGAGAATCTGCCCGGGCACTTTCCCTTCACCGCTGGAATTTATCCCTTCAAGAGAAAAAACGAAGAGCCGCGTCGACAGTTTGCCGGTGAAGGACCTCCAGCCCGCACCAATGCCCGCTTTCACTATTTGTGTCGTCAAGACTCCGCCAAGCGTTTGTCGACGGCATTTGATTCGGTAACTCTTTATGGAGAAGATCCAGCGATTCGGCCAGATATCTACGGCAAAGTAGGAGAGAGTGGAGTGAGTATTGCCACGGTCGAAGATATGGACATTCTCTACGGAGGCTTTGACCTTTGTGATCCAAAGACTTCGGTCTCGATGACTATCAATGGGCCTGCCCCGATTATTTTAGCTATGTTTATGAACACTGCGATTCATCAGCAGGTTGATAAATTTAAAGCAGATAAGAAACGAGCGCCCACTTCAGAAGAAATGCAGACGCTTCGTGACGAAACTCTCTCGCAAGTTCGCGGCACTGTGCAAGCCGATATTCTAAAAGAAGATCAGGCTCAAAATACTTGTATCTTTTCTACAGAATTCGCTCTGAAAATGATGGGGGACATTCAGCAATATTTTATCGATAAAAAAGTTCGTAATTATTATTCGGTTAGTATTTCTGGCTATCATATTGCAGAAGCCGGTGCGAATCCGATCAGCCAATTAGCTTTTACGCTCGCGAACGGTTTTACTCTGGTTGAATATTATTTAGCTCGGGGAATGAAGATTGATGATTTTGCTCCGAATCTTTCATTCTTTTTTAGTAACGGACTTGATCCAGAATACTCTGCTCTAGGGAGAGTCGCTCGCCGCATTTGGGCGATCGTCATGCGAGATCGCTATGGCTCAAATGAGCGATCACAGAAACTAAAATATCATATTCAAACTTCAGGCCGTTCATTGCATGCGGCTGAAATCGAATTCAATGATATTCGAACCACTTTGCAAGCGCTGACCGCGATCTACGATAATTGCAATTCACTTCACACCAATGCCTATGACGAGGCGATTACTACGCCCACCGAAGAAAGTGTGCGTAGGGCTATGGCCATTCAAATGATTATTGAGAGGGAGTTGGGATCAGCGAATACCGAGAACTTTCTGCAAGGCTCTCATGCTATGAATGAATTGACAGATCTGGTCGAGGAGGCCGTCCTCCATGAATTTGATCGAATTTCATCTCGAGGTGGAGTTCTGGGTGCGATGGAGATGCAATATCAACGTGCTAAGATCCAAGAAGAAAGTATGGTTTACGAGCATCTCAAGCATAGTGGAGAACTTCCTATCGTGGGCGTGAATACTTTTACTTCAGAGGTTAAAGAAAGCACCGAGAACATTCCTTTGTCGCGTTCTAACCCCGAAGAGAAGAATCAACGCTTAAGAGATCTCGAGATCTTTTGGAAAAAGAATGCCGGAGAATCTAAAGAAGCTTTGGATCGATTGAAGCAGGTTGCCATTTCGGGAGAGAACATTTTTGCCGAACTGATGAATACCACTCGAGTGTGTTCTTTAGGGCAGATCAGTAATGCGCTTTATCAAGTCGGCGGTAAATACCGAAGAAATATGTAATTGAACACGGCCAAGTATTTAACTTTAGCGCAACGGCAAATGCTCATCGCATTAGTAGCATTTTCTTTTATGAACGTAGCTGCGAAATTTATTTCGCATTTTCATTTTTCGCAGCTGGTGATGGTTCGAAGTGTTTTTGCGTTGGTCTTCTGCGGAATAATGCTGAAGAGAAGAGGGACGACTCTAAAGAGTCAACGCCAGACGACTCTGATTTTGAGGGGGCTATTTGGTACCGGCGCGATTTGCCTTTTCTTTATGGCCCTTCAGCGATTGCCCCTGGCCACCACCATCGTTTTGCAGAATCTTTCTCCGATTTTTCAACTCTTGATCACCGCTTGGATTACTCAAGAGGTGGTTGCTAAGAAGCAATGGTTCTATTTTCTGTTGTGCTTTGTGGGCATCATTTTCATTCGTGGATTTGATCCAGAGATTTCGGGACTGGGCATAACTTTTGGAGTGGGGTCTGCGATTTTCTCAGCCTTTGCGCAGCAGATGATTCGTAAGACCGAAACCAAAGAAGATCCGTATTTGATATTGTTTTATTTTTCGGCCATTTCGATACTTTTCGTAACACCCATTGGCTTCTCGCACTGGGCACGACCGATCGGACCCGAAATATTCTATATGCTGTTACTTGGAGTAAGTTCTTTTATTGGGCAGATGTTTTTAACGAAAGCTTTTCAAAACGGGCGTACCCAAGAGGTGGGACAATACGGATTTTTGCAAACTCTCTTTGCTTTAGTCTTGGGAGTAATTTTCTTTGAGGAGATCGTAGGCCTCTGGGCGATTCTGGGCATTGCCATAATTATTGTCGTGGTGATTTTGTCATCGCGAGCTGCCAAAAAGATTAAGCCTGCGTCGGCTCATCTAAGAACAAAAGTCGATCCACTCGCTTAAAAAACTGACTATGGCGAGAACGAAAAACTAAAAAAGAAAAAACAAAGCGTATGAATCGACCTAACTCGATGGGATGTAAAAGGCGTAAAGGTAATATTTTATAACCGTCAAAAAAGCGAATCGCATCGGTTGATTCATCGATGACAGTTCTTAAAAGTAAAACCTGGGGAATCAAAGTTTCATCTAAAGCGTCTAAGAAAAAAGCGATCTCACAGTCTACGATTTCGGCTCCAGTTAGCTCATACATTCGTTTTTTGGTTTCGGTATCCCAAACGGGCGCCGAAACTGACGTTAATTTTGCTCGGGATAACATCTCGGCCGGCTTAGGCGCAGAGAGCTTCCAGGCTTTATTACCAAACAGAACTTCGGTGACTAAAAAACTATGGCCCCGCCTCAGTTTTGGTGACAGAGCGCCCGCGCAGCCAGAGATCACAATCCATCCCTTCGGGCGGGTGAGGTTTATTTTGCGAGCTAAGTCCTTGGCTTTGGTTGGGCCCATTCCGAAGATTTGAAATTTTTTTTCGTAGCCCTTTGGAACTTCCCAGGGGCTTGGAGAATAAAAATGAACCATAAGATCTTAGATCATCCTCTCCAAAAAACTCAAAACGAACAAGAAGCTCGCTATCCACTTCCAATATTCGGGAAGCACAAAGACTTGAGCGACGGGTAAGCGAATCAAACTAAACACCCGCAGCATAAAGAGAGGAACCGCTACGCCCAAGAAAAACAGAAGCGGGGGCATGGGAAAGAAAAGTGCTCCGTAGAGGCATCCCGATAAAAAGCATAAAAGAATCATCCGTTCGCGAGAAAGATTTCTGGCCTCGAAGGCGCCGTCGATTCTTGGCAGCACCCACAACGATGCCGTGATGAAGCAAATCCATACCCCCTGAGTAGGGTCGAGAAAGTCATGGCGAAAGATCGCCGGTATTAACAAGATAGCGGTGCGGATAACGCCCAGAAATCGCAGAGAAAGAATCAAAAAAGCTACCGACAGCACTGAAGAGTCCTAGCATTTTTGAAATTGCTCGGTAGAGGCTTATTGCGATATTTGGAGATCTTGAACTTGTAGAGCCTCTAATGTATGGAAAACCACAATATGAAGGTCAAATTTGCTGCTCTCTTTTTTATGCTAAATCTCGATTCTTCGGCGGTCTTCGCTCTTTCTGAGAACTTAGAATCGAAAGGGAGATGTTCTTGGAGTCTGTCAGAATTGGGTTTGAAGCTCGGTATTTTTGTGAAGCCACAGCTAGATAACCCCGAAATTTTGAGAGAAGTTCATGAGATAAAGAAAGCCTACTCTAAATCGAAGCGGGGAGAGCGCTTAGAAGCCTATGCAAAATCTCGATTGCAGACATTTTCTGCGAGAGATTTTGCGTTTGTCATTGGCTCTATCCCCACTTTCTTTGCTTATAGGCTTTCGATAGGAAACAAAAACATAGCTCGGATCGCTAGTTTGATTGAGAGTTTTTATGCTCTTAAAAAGCAAAGCCTTACAATCAACGAGTTAGTTCTGCTCGCTGAGACAGCTTCTAGTTACTCAAAACGTGACGCCATGATTTTGGACTTTGCTCTTTCTCGTTTAATCACATTGAGTCCGGAAGACCTTATTGCTCTGGTCGAGAAGATTGCTTACGAAGAATCTGCAGACCGAATTATATCTGATTATGTATCGAGCCGAGCGATTACCATCGCTGTCGATGAGTTGCTCCTCTTGGTCGATTTTATAGCAGACATGAAGATTCAGAAATTAGTGGTCCTTAGTTTTGTGAATGCTAAAGGTTCTGAACTCAGTATTTCAGAAGTAATCGAAATTTCTGAGGCAGCGGGTAGTTTTTTCGGGCAGGACGAAGTAATTGTTGCCTTTGTTGCGAGCCAAACGGCACGCCTTTCTATGGGCGATTTGAGAAGATTGGCTAAATGCTTGTCTTACGAATCTTCATTAGACGATAGCGATTGAATTCAGCTACACGGTCGCGATGTGGGATGATCGCGATGTTAAAACCAAAGGC
>Ga0163144_10017120_pt1 | contig 14784 bp, 19 predicted proteins | sample OliLak19BULKMAT1_FD_123175 | JGI IMG/M metagenome (GOLD analysis project Ga0163144, IMG submission 123175) | Freshwater microbial mat bacterial communities from Lake Vanda, McMurdo Dry Valleys, Antarctica - Oligotrophic Lake LV.19.BULKMAT1 | ecosystem: Environmental > Aquatic > Freshwater >... | reverse complement strand
CGCGTTCCGGGCAATGTAAGCCAGCGGGTTGAACCACATCGCCGCCACGAAGAGTTCAGAGACCTGCAAGGCCCAGAGATCGCCGCGCCGCACATGCATCAGTTCATGGGCGAGCGCAGCACGCGCCTCGATTGGCGTGTAGTCGTCCTCGAACCAGGCCGGCATCACGACAACGGGGCGGAATAGTCCGGTCACGAACGGACCGCGGGAGATCAGGCTCGCTACCAGGCGCGGCGGACGGCGCAGGCCCGTCTCCTTGGCGACGCGGGTGACAAGGTCAGCCATGGGCGCCGACACCGGCATGGCCTCACGGTCGACCGTCTGCATGAATTGGTAATGTGCAAAGAGGCTGCGCGCGGCGAGGAACACAGCGCCCGCGACCCAGGCCGCCACGCCGGCGATCAGCAAGGCCGGCATCAGCTGAGCCGCCAGGGACAGTGTGCTGGGCTCCGCTACCGTGTCGATGACCGGTTCCGGCGTCCAGGCGGCCACGACCGGGGGCGCGCCCATGAACATCATGTCGGCCTCGACGGGAGCGAGCATTTCGGCGGCGGCCTCTCCGGCGGGCGCGAAATCGAGGTTCAGCACCGACACCGGCGTCTGCAGCGGCGGCAGGAAGAAGCGCGCCACGGGAATCGCCCAGAGCAGGTAGACCACCCCCGCCCCGAACTGGCGCGCCACCGGACGGCGCAGCATCAGCACGATCAGGAGCAATACCGACACCGCCAGCAGCGTCTCGAGCGCGCGGGAAAAATCTCCGTTGAGAATGGCGTGGATCATTTCTTCAGCTCCCCCAGGAGTTTCTCGAGTTCGGCAATATCTTCACGCGTCAGCCCGCGGGCATCGGCGAGGTGGGCGACCAGCGGCGCGGCGCGGCCCGAAAAGACGCGGTCAATGAACTGCGTTGCCGCTTCCGCCTTGTATTCGTCTTCCTTGATGGCCGGATAATAGAGGTAGCGCCGGCCGTCCTCGACTGTCGTCAGCGCGCCTTTTTCGACAAGGCGGGCGAGGAAGGTTTTCACGGTGCGTATATTCCAGTCGCGCCCGTCGCCGAGGACTTCATGCACGTCACTCGCGGCCAAGCCGGGGCGTGCCCAGAGGACATCCATGACCTCAAGTTCGGAAGCGGAAATCTGTGTCATCTGCCACCTGTATATGACTACGAGTGTGGTCATATTATCGACTACACCCGTGGTCAATGGGGTGGTGATGAAATTCCGGTAAGGCGAACATACGCAGCAGAGGGGCGTGAGCGCCCTTCATTTCCCGGAATCCCTCCTGTAGGGTCTGCGCGTGTCGCGTAAACCGTTTCCGGACGGACTTGGGAGTTTGAAGCATGAAACCTGGAATCCTTGCGGCTCTGGTTCTTGCCTTCCTTCCGGCTGGCTGCGAATCGGCCGGCGGCTACGGGCCGATCCTCGGCGAAATCCTGACCCAGCCCGGCGGCGCGCTGACCACCGCCGAGATCGACGCAGGCCTGCGCGAAGCGCTCGTCGTCGGCACCACAAATGTCGCCAGCCAGCTCGGCCGCGAGAACGGCTATTTCGGCGACCCGCGCATCCGCATCCCGCTGCCGAAAACCTACCGCGACCTTCAGAAGAACCTCGCCGTCATCGGCGCCAGCGGCCCGCTCGATGAGGTCGAGCTGCGCCTCAATCGCGCTGCCGAGGCCGCCGTGCCGGAGGCTCGCGCGCTCGTGCTGGGCGCCGTGCGGAACATGACGATTGAAGATGCACTCGGCATCCTGCGCGGCGGCGACACAGCCGCGACCGATTTCCTCCGTGCCCGGACGGAGACGCAGCTGAAGACCGCCTTCACCCCGCACGTGCGCACCGCGCTGGCCGAGTCTGGCGCCTTCACGGCCCTCGAATCATTCGCGGGCAGCGCGGGCCTTGGCGGCGCGACCTCCGGCCTGCAGGCGGACCTGACGTCGCATGCCGTGGCGCTCGGGCTTGACGGCATCTTCCTCTATGTGGCCGAAGAGGAAAAGAAGATCCGGGAGAATCCAGTGGCGCGCACGACCGACCTGCTCCGCAAGGTGTTTGGAGCCGCTGCCTGATGCGCCGTTTCCGCGAAGACATGAAATCCGGCGGACAGATGGCCGGCATCGAATTTGGCGATCCGATCAAGCCCTATGCCGCCATCTGGCTGCACGCCACCGGCTTCAACGCCATGACCTACCAGTCGATGCTCGCGCCGCTCGGCCTGCGCGCCCGTGTTGCGGCGCTCGATATGCGCGGGCATGGCCGCTCTTCGATGACATCGAAGGGCGGGCTCACGAGCTGGAACAAGTACCGCGATGACGTGATCGAATTCCTCGAGAATGAAGCGCCGCAGGGCGTCGTGCTTGGCGGCCATTCGATGGGCGGCTGCGTGGCGTTGCTGGTCGCCGGCAAGCGGCCTGACCTCGTGAAGGGTCTCGTACTGGCGGACCCCGTGATCATGTCGCGGCAGACCTATTTCTGGAACCATGTCTTCCCGCCGGTGAACTGGCTGATCCGCCGCAATGGCATGGCCGCGCGGGCGAAGAAACGCCGCGGCGAATTCAATTCCTTCCGCGAAGCGCTGGACAGCTATTCCGGCAAGCCTGCGTTCAAATCCTGGCGCGAGCCTTTCCTCGCGGACTATCTGCTCGACGGCCTCGACCGCGCCGACAGCGGTCCGGCGGACGCCGAAAAGCAGAGCTGGAAACTGCTCTGCACCCCGAAATGGGAAGCCGCCACTTTCGGTGCGCAGCGCAACGCGCCCTGGAGCGCGCTCGGCAAGGTGCGCAAGAAGAATATCCCCATCGTCATCCTGCGCCCGAACCGCGACTCGGTGATCTCCGACAAGGTCCGTGCCGAGATCATCCAGAAGAATCCCTCGCTGATGATGCGCGGTATCCGGGGCACGTCGCACTTCCTGCCGATGGAAGCGCCCTACGAAATCCGCGACCAGCTCTCGGCTTTCATCGCACGCCTCGTGGAGCGCCTGACGCTGGAAGAGGATGGACCGGTGTCGCGCAACCTGCGCCAACGCCGGCGGCGGGTGGGGTAGACCCGTGGAGCGTGTCATCCCGGACAAGGCGCGCAAGCGCCGCCGATCCGGGACCTTCTCTCCGTTCTTGCCTCAAAAGGGTCCCGGCTCACGCGCTGCGCGCTGGCCGGGATGACAGGTCTTCGGCCTCACCACAAATCCCGCTCCGGCGAAGCCGCCTTCGCGAGCTTGCCCATCAGCCGCGCCAGCTCCGCCTGTTCCTTCTCGGACAAAGCGCTCACCAGCCGCGCCTCCTCGGAAATCGCCAGCGGCACGATCAGCTCATAGATGCCGACGCCGGCCGGCGTCAGCACGAGGTTTGACCGGCGCGCATCGTCCGTGGACGGACGCCGCTCCAGGTAGCCCATCTCGATCAGTCCCGCGACCGCGCGGCTGACCGCCACCTTGTCCATCTGCGTGCGCTGGCCGATTTCGGTCGCGCTGATGCCCGGCGTGTCGGCCGTCACCGCCATCACCCGCCATTGCCAGATAGAAAGGCCGAACTCCCGGTCATACAGTTCCGCAATCCGCTGCGACACCGCGTTGGAGAGCACCGACAGCCGGAACGGCAGGAAGGTCGCGAGGCGCAGGGGCGCCGGGTGGGTCTTTTCAGGCATAGGATCCTCTGGACTCGCTTGCAGGGCGAGGCAATATTAGTTACATATGAAACTATCTCATCTCGCCTTGCAAGACAGGACCCCGTCCCATGGCCGATCTTTTCGACAATCCCGCCGGTCTCGACGGTTTCGAGTTCATCGAATTCTCCGCGCCCGAAAAGGGCGTGCTGGAGCCGGTGTTCGAAACCATGGGCTTCACGAAGGTCGCCCGCCACCGCTCCAAGGATGTCGAACTCTGGCGCCAGGGCGGCATCAACCTGATCACCAATTACGAGCCGAACTCCGCCGCCTGGTATTTCTCGCGCGAGCACGGCCCGTCCGCCTGCGGCATGGGCTTTCGTGTGAAGAACGCGCGCAAGGCGTATGACCATCTGCTCAAGCAGGGCGGCGAGCCGGTCGAGGCCCGGACCGGCCCGATGGAACTCCACATCCCCGGCATCCGCGGCATTGGCAATTCGATCATCTACCTGATCGACCGCTACGATACCGGCGCGGGCGAACTTTCGATCTACGACATCGACTTCGAATATCTCCCCGGTGTTGATCGCCACCCCGCCGGCGCAGGCTTCAAGGTCATCGATCACCTCACCCACAACGTCTATGGCGGCCGCATGAAATACTGGGCGGACTTCTACGAGACGCTCTTCAATTTCCGTGAGATCCGCTATTTCGATATCAAGGGCGAGTATACAGGCCTCACCTCCAAGGCGCTGACCGCGCCGGACGGAAAGATCCGCATACCCCTCAATGAAGAAGGCAAGGGCGGCGGCGGCCAGATCGAGGAATTCCTGCGCGAGTTCAACGGCGAAGGCATCCAGCATATCGCCCTGATCTGCGACGACCTCTATGCCTGCTGGGACGACCTGAAGAAGCGCGGCGTGCCTTTCATGACGGCCCCGCCCGAGACCTATTACAAGATGCTCAGTGAACGCCTGCCGGGCCACGGCGAAGACGAAGCCGGCCTCAAGGCGCGCGGCCTGCTGCTCGACGGCACCACCGAGGGCGGCAATCCGCGCCTGCTACTGCAAATCTTCGCCCAGCCAAAGGTCGGCCCGGTCTTCTTCGAATTTATCCAGCGCAAGGGCGACTACAAGGACGGCTTCGGCGAAGGCAACTTCAAGGCCCTGTTCGAAAGCATCGAACGCGACCAGGTCGAGCGCGGCGTGTTGAACGTGAGTGAGAAAGTTTGAAACCGAAGCCCAATGATTTCGCGGCCTATACGGGCGTTGCGTTTGGCGTCATCGCGATTTTCCTCGCGATCCGCTATTTTGAGCAATCCCTGATCCTTCCGGGAATGGAAGTGGGCGAGGAACACCGGGCATTCGTGCTCGCCCGCATGTACGGTATCCTGACGGGCCTTCCGATTGGGGCCATCACCGGATTCGCAACCGGCAAGCTGATCCAGTACCTGCTCAGTCAAATGAAAAAGGAGAAGGCACAATGACCGCCCCGAAACTCAAAGGCGTCCACCACGTCGCCTATCGCTGCAAGGATGCCAAGGAGACGGTGGAGTTCTACCAGAAAACGCTCGGCATGGATTTCCAGCTGGCGATCGCCGAGGACCATGTGCCCTCCACCGGCGCCTATGATCCGTACATGCACATCTTCCTCGATGCCGGAAACGGCAACGTGCTCGCCTTCTTCGAGCTGCCCGAGCAGCCGGAAATGGGCCGCGACCCGAACACGCCGATCTGGGTCCAGCACATCGCCCTGCGCCTCGGCTCGCTCGACGAACTCCACGCCGCCAAGGCGCACCTCGAATCCCTCGGCATCGACGTGCTCGGCCCGACCCATCACGGCATCTTCAAATCAATCTACTTCTTCGACCCCAACGGCCACCGCCTCGAACTCGCCGCCGACATCTCGACACCGGAACAGCTCGCCCAGCTGAAATCCGTCGCCAAGCCGATGATCGACGAATGGACCGCGACGAAGAAGGCGCCGAGGCACGCGGCCTGGCTGCATGAGAAGATCCGGGAAGAGACCCGATAACCTGTCATCCCGGCCAGCGCGCAGCGCGTGAGCCGGGACCTTGCTGCTGGTAAAACTCCCAAAAACGATAGAAGGTCCCGGCTCACGCAAGCTTTGCTTGCTGGCCGGGATGACAGCCTCAAAGGAAGCCCCATGAAACTCGCCACCCTCCGCAACGGCACCCGCGATGGCCGCCTCGTCGTTGTCAGCCGCGACCTCACGCGCGCCACCGACGCGGCCCGCATTGCGCCGACCCTGCAGGCCGCGCTCGACAAGTGGAGCATCTACGGCCCGGAGCTTGAAACGCTGGCGCAGCAGGTGGAGCTGGGCTCCGTCCCCACCTTCCGTTTCCACGAGCATGAGTGCGAAAGCCCGCTGCCGCGCGCTTATCAGTGGGCGGATGGTTCGGCCTATATCAACCATGTCGAACTCGTCCGCGCCGCCCGCGGCGACAAGGTGCCGGAAAGTTTCTACTACGACCCGTTGATGTACCAGGGCGGCTCGGACGGCTTCCTCGGCCCGCGCGACGCCATCCCGCTCGGCGACCCCGAATGGGGCCTCGACATGGAAGGCGAGATCGCCGTCATCACCGATGACGTGCCGATGGGCGTCAGCGAGGAAGAGGCCGCCCTCCACATCCAGCTGATCCTTCTCTGCAACGATGTTTCCCTGCGCGGCCTCATCCCCGGCGAGCTCGCCAAGGGCTTCGGCTTCTTCCAATCCAAACCCGCCAGCGCCTTCTCCCCCGTCGCGGTGACGCCGGACGAACTCGGCCCCAACTGGCAGGACGGCCTCGTCCACCTGCCGCTGCGCGTCGATCTCAACGGCGCCCCCTTCGGCCGCGCCAATGCGGCGGTGGACGCCAGCTTCAATCTGCCCCGCCTCGTCGCCCACGCCGCCAAAACCCGCAAGCTGTCGGCCGGCACGATCATCGGCTCGGGCACCGTCTCCAACAAGGGCGCAGACGGCGGCCCGGGCACGCCGGTCGCCGAAGGGGGGCTTGGCTACTCCTGCATCGCTGAAATCCGCATGATCGAAACCGTCCGCGACGGCGCCCCGAAAACGCCCTTCATGAAAGCCGGCGACATCGTGCGCATCGAGATGAACGACGCCTCCGGCCATTCCATCTTCGGCGCCATCGAACAGACCGTCGCGGCGGTCTGAGCCGCTTCAACGCCTGTTGAAACTTTCGCCGCACTAGGGCATTCAGGCGCCGCAGTTTATGCTAGTGGCAAGGCAGCAGCGGCAACGCGACCAGGGAGTGACAGGCCGGATGGCAAGCAAGGTCTATAAATCGGCGAAGGAGGCTCTCGAAGGGCTCACCTTCGATGGCATGACGGTGATGGCCGGCGGCTTCGGCCTCTGCGGCATCCCGGAAAACCTGATCCTCGCGCTACGCGACAGCGGCGCGAAGGACATCACCGCCATCTCGAACAATGCCGGCGTCGATGATTTCGGCCTCGGCCTCCTGCTGAAAACGCGGCAGATCAAGAAGATGATCTCGTCCTATGTCGGCGAGAACAAGGAGTTCGAGCGTCAGTATCTCTCTGGTGAGCTTGAACTCGAGTTCAATCCCCAGGGCACGCTGGCCGAGCGTTGCCGGGCAGGCGGGGCAGGCATACCCGGCTTCTACACGAAAACCGGCGTCGGCACGCTCGTCGCCGAAGGCAAGGAACACCGCGAGTTCAATGGCGAGACCTACATCCTCGAAACCGGCCTCGTCGCCGACCTCTCGATCATCAAGGCGGAGAAAGCCGACACGCAGGGCAACCTGATCTTCAACAAGACCGCCCGCAACTTCAATCCGCCGATGGCGATGGCCGGCAAGGTCACCGTCGCCGAAGTCGAGGAAATCGTCCCCACAGGTGATCTGGACCCGGATCATATCCACCTGCCGGGCGTCTTCGTTCAACGCATCATCAAGGGCACTTTCGAGAAACGCATCGAACAGCGGACTGTGAGAAAGAGGGAAGTCAGATGATGCAATCCCTCCCTCCGCTCACCCCCGCGAAGGCGGGGGTCCCGCGCGGCCCTTTCCCAAAATCCCTCAACCCGATCCCCGCCTTCGCGGGGATGAGCGGAGTTTATTGAGATGCCCTGGACACGCGATGACATGGCGGCCCGCGCCGCAAAGGAACTGCGCGACGGTTACTACGTGAACCTCGGCATCGGCATCCCGACGATGGTGGCGAACCACATCCCCGCCGGCATGGATGTGACGCTGCAGAGCGAAAACGGCATGCTCGGCATGGGCCCGTTTCCGTATGAGGGCGAAGAAGACGCCGACCTCATCAATGCCGGCAAGCAGACGATCACCACGCTCGACCGCACCAGCTTCTTCGACAGCGCCACCAGCTTCGCCATGATCCGCGGCGGCCATATCAACATCGCCATCCTCGGCGCCATGGAAGTCGCCGAGAACGGCGACCTCGCCAACTGGATGATCCCCGGCAAGCTCGTCAAAGGCATGGGCGGCGCGATGGACCTCGTCGCGGGCGTCAAGCGCATCGTCGTTGTCATGGACCATGCCAACAAGGCGGGCGAATCCAAGGTGCTGAAAGCCTGCACCCTGCCGCTCACCGGCAAAGGCGTTGTGGACCGCATCATCACCGACCTCTGCGTGATGGACGTCGTCCCGGGCGGCCTCAAGGTCATCGAACTCGCCCCCGGCGTGACGCTGGACGAAGTGAAAGCGAAGACCGAAGCGACGCTGGTGGATTAACCGCTTCGCCGGCCCCACCCCTCGCGAGGACGAGAAATCGTATACGATTTCCCGAGCGAGCCTCCCCGCAAGCGGGGAGGGGATATGTCACTTTCGTTGAGAGTAAGCTTTGCCCAACAGAGCAACAGGTCCCCTCCCCATTTTGGGGAGGGCTAGGGTGGGGCGAGGCAAGAGACCCCGCCAACTCGTTGCACAATTTCGCCCCAACGCCCACGATCAAGCGCCCCGCAAAAACAAAAACCCCAACGCTCCCAAACGCTTGCAAAATAATCCGCCCCCGCCAATCCGGCAGGCTTTCTGCCTCGCGTACTCTGCGCGGACGATGACCCAGCCCCGCCCGCACCCCGACCTCTGGTATCCCATCGCCCAGCTCCTCGCCGCGCTGCGCACGCTCCTGCGCGCTACGGCGCCCGAAGCCTTCACCGAAATCGCAATGCACGCCCGCGCGCATCTCGCGGCGATCACCGCCCTCGTGCGCCGCTATATCCACGTCCTCGCCGCAGACATCCTCCTGCCGCCGCCGCGCCCCATTGCTCCGTCCACAGATCGTCCAGACGCCGCGCCCCGCGCGCGATGCGCAAACCGCTATCTCTTCCCGCTGATCGAAACACCGTCCCACGCGAGCCGCGCGGCCTCCGGCGAAGACCCGCCCGAGCTGCAATGGGCGCTGCTGATGGAGGCTGCCGCGCGTCTCGCCGCCGTCCTCGCCAATCCCGCGCCGCATGCCCGCCGCCTCGCGCGCCGCTTCGGCACGCTTGAGGTTCCCGGCCTGCGCGACCTGGCCGTGCCCTGGCACGTCATCCGCCGCGCTGGCCCCTATATCGACAACCTGCTCCTGCGCCTCGACCAGGCCGCCCGGCCGCAGGCCTGGGCGGTGCTGGATACGTCGTGAAGTGCCCCCTCCGTCTGCAGCCCAAACGCCTCCCCCGCTTCGCAGGGGAGGATAAGGGTGCAGGTTCCAACTCCCGCTCATCCCCGCGCAGGCGGGGATCTCGAGAGGCCTTTTCCAATCCCGATCCCCGCCTGCGCGCGGATGAGCGGAGACTTAAACCCCCTCAACAAACAAAACCCGGTAATCCGCCGCCTGGAACCGGTGCACCTTGGCCGCTGTATATTCCGGGCTGTCATACCAGGCCTTGGCTTCGGCCATCGTCGGGAAGGCGAGGATCACCACGCCGTCCGCCGCCGCGCCTTCGGTCACCTCGTGCTTGCCATAGAAGGCCAGCGGCGTGATCTTGTGGTCGCCGCGCGCGGCGCCGGCGGCTTCGCCATATTTCTTCATCGCGGCTTCGTCGCGCAGTTTTTCGCGGATCAGGATTGCATAGGCGGTCATCGGTTTCTCCCTTGTTTGCGGCCTGCAACATTCGCCATCCGGCGCAGGAGTGCAATTCTTTCCCCCGCGTCGCGGGGTTTCGCGCGCGCCCGAAAGCCGCTAGGGCAGGCGTCACCTGAACGGATGATCCCCATGTCGCATTTCGCTGCCCTGTCCACACTCCCGCCTGATGCTCTGCTCGGCCTGATGATGGCCTTCCGCGCCGATCCGCGCCCCGACAAGTTCGATCTCGGCGTCGGCGTTTACAAGGATCTCGCGGGCCTGACGCCCATCCTTTCGGCGGTCAAGAAAGCCGAGGCGCGCCTGATCGCGGCGCAGACGACGAAAGTCTATGAAGGCCAGCGCGGAAATACCGATTTCTGCGGCCATATCGAGGACTTCGTTTTCGGCGCGGACCATCCCGCCCGCAAGGAAGGCCGCACGCTTTCGTTTACGGCGCCCGGCGGTTGCGCCGCGCTGTTCCAGGGCGTCAGCCTGATGCGCAAGACGGGCACGAAACGCGTCTGGGTGTCGAAGCCGACCTGGCCGAACCACCCGAACGTCGTCAAATCCCTCGGCCTCGAAGTGATGGAATATGCCTACGCACGCGACGGCGAGTACTACGCCCTCGGCATGCAGGCGGATCTGTCGGCCGCCGAACCCGGCGACGGCGTGATCATTCAGGGGCCGTGCCATAACCCGACCGGGATCGACCCCTCGATCGATGACTGGAAAGCCCTCGGTGCGCTGGCGAAAGACAAGGGCCTGCTGGTCATGCTGGACGTCGCCTATCACGGCTTCGCCCAGAGCCTGGAGCGCGACATGGACGGCGTGCGCGCCTTCATGGACGCGGCCGGCGAGGCGATGGTGGCCTATTCCTGTTCCAAGAATTTCGGCCTCTACCGCGAGCGCACCGGCTGCTTCCTCGTGCTCGGCGAAACCGAGGCCGGCATTGCCGCCGCCACCACCCACGTCGCCGACAATGGCCGCGCCACCTGGTCCATGCCGCCGGCCCACGGGGCAGGGATTGTCGCGACCATCCTCGGCGACGCGGACTTGCGCAACGAATGGGAATCCGAACTGAATGCCATGCGCACACGGATGAAAGGCCTGCGAACAGATCTGTCCGCCGCGCTGGTCTCGGCTTCGGGCTCGAACGCGCTTGCGGCCCTGAAGTTGCAGAACGGAATGTTCTCGCAGCTGCCGCTCACGGCGGCACAGACTGCCGAGTTGCGTGAGAAGCACGGTGTCTACATGCCATCCTCTGGCCGCATCAACATCGCCGGACTGAACCCGAATGACATTCCGGCGCTGGCTGAGATTCTGGCAGGGTATCTTTAGACCCTCACCTCCCACTGCCTTCGGCAGCGGGTCCCTCCATGCTCGGGAAATCGCGGTGCGATTTCTTGTCCTCGCAAGCCCATTGCATGGGAGAGGGGTTTTTACCTCGCCTTCGTAAGTGCAGCTCAACCCCTCTCCCGCTTGCGGGAGAGGAGGGGCCCATCGCGCAGCGATGGGAGGTGAGGGGAGGCTAGATAGAAAGCCCTCGCGGCGCGATCTTCTCCAGCTCCGCGATCATCTCCGCCGGTGCTTCGACGGCCTTGCGCGCATCCAGATCCAGCGAGATCGCGATGACCTCGCAGGTTGCCCAGGCGCCGCCTGTCTGCGGATCCATGATCCAATGGATCAGGTTGTGCGTCTTGCCGGCAACCTTGCCAAGCGAGGTGTGCACCACGAACTGGTCGCCCTCGCGCGGCATGCGGTGGTAGCGGATGCGGTATTCAAGAACCGCCGCGCCCATCCGCCGACCGCCAGCGTTCTGGCCGACGCGGTTGCGCCAGTCAAACAGGAGGTTAGGCACAGAATCCGAAACACGCCCGATGATCCAGGAAGGCGACATCCATCCGTGTGCCCCGCAATGCGCGGCCGGCACTGCGCCCAGCCCGATGCGCGGCGCGCCAACGGTCTCGACTTTGGCGAGCGTGATGTCGTCCACCGGAAGTCCCGGCCCATCCGGATCAAACGAGCGCGGCTTCGCCTCGTCCGGCGTTTCGCCCTTCAGGGCTTCCAGCTTGGCGAGAACACGCCTCGTCCAGGGGAACGCCTTGCCTTCGGCGGTATCAAGGTGGGCAATCCGTGTGCGGAAGGCCGCCGACAGCGTGCCGTCGGTGTGGCGCAGTTCCTGGTAGATCACCGCGTCGCTTGTGCCGATTTCTAGCACACAACCCTTCATCACAAGGGGGCGGCCGGGCAGCACTTCGCGGATGAAGCGTATATGCTGGTCGACCGGCGAGACGGTGGAGGGCGAGTTCGGCCGGAAGGCATTCGGCATGCCCGCCGCGTGGCAGAGGGCGACCAGGCCTTCCAGTTGTTTTTCGACATAGACGCGCACATTCATGTGCCCCATCTCGTCGCAATCCCACTGGTTGCAGCTGCCTTGCCAGAGGGGGATCACGGCGCGCAGTTCCGGCAGGTGCCACGCACCTCAACCACCGCGCGGGTCATCCGGAATCCGGCACCTTTGGTCTCGGCCTTCAATGCCTCGCTGGTGGCGGTGGCGTGCAATTCCTCGGCGCCTTTGCAGGTATCGCAGATAAGAAAGACGGCCGAGTGGCTGTGGCTGGTATGGCCGCAGGCGACATAGGCATTGAGGCTCTCGATCTTGTGGACGAGGCCGGTCTCCTGCAGGAAATCGAGCGCGCGGTAGATGGTCGGGGGCTTCGCCGCGCCTTCGCCGTCGAGGTTTGCCAGAAGGTCATAGGCCTTCGCCGGGCCTTCGCTATCCAGCAGAAGGCGCAGCACCTTGCGGCGGATGCGCGTCATCCGCTGGCCTTGCCGCACAACGAGCGCTTCCGCCTCGTGCAGGAAGGCCTCGGTGTCGGCCGGGCTGCAGGGCGTATTCGCGTGCCCGTGCGCATGGGTATGAGGTTGGGACGTAGCCATGCCCCTATTTCGGGTGTTTTGCATGCAATGTGAAGGGGAGAGCGGCTTTCGAGGTCTGGACGGCCCCTGCAAATCACACGAGATTCGCCTCTTACGCGACTCGGGCCAAGAGGTCCGGCGCGGTGTGGAGGTCTGGGAAATGCAGTTATCCGAACGGGAAGGGCTCGAGCTCTGGCGCAAGGCGGTCACGGCCTCGGTGCGCTCGGATGCGCCGGACCTGACAGCCCGCCAGCAGGCCGTGCTGATGTCGGTGGCGCTGACGCCCGGTCCGCATACCGTGCGGGGCCTTGCAGAGCATCTGGGCGTCGCCAAACCGGCGATCACCCGGGCCCTCGACGCGCTGGAGCGGCTGAACTTCATCCGCCGCCTGCCGGACGATTCGGACCTGCGCTCCATCTTTATCGAACGTACGCCGGACGGCATGACTTACCTGCGTGCCTTCGCCCGCCTTGTTCTCGCCGCCGCTTCCGGCGAAGAGGCTGGCGGAAAGCCTTCGGCCAAGCGTTCCAACGCGGCCTGAGGCGTCTGCCTCGGAGCCAATGGATCATGCCGGACTTCAATGACGTACGTCTGAAACGCCCCGAAGGCGTCGGCATCGGCTTTCAGGTCACCGCCGGAGTTGCCGCCATCCGCGAGACGCCGGCCCCGGATGGCCGTCTCGGCACGCAGGCCCTGCATGGCGAAATGCTGGACGTGTTCCGGGAAGACGGCGAGTTCGGCCTCTGCCAGCTGCGCCGGGACCGCTATGTCGGCTGGGTCAACATGGACGCGCTGTCCTCGCCCGCCTTGCCGGTGACGCACAAGGTCAGCGCGCTGCGTACCTATTGTTTCTCGGAGCCGGACCTCAAATCCGCGCCGCGGTTCATGCTCTGCCTCGGCGCGCTTGTGGCGGCGACCGGGCGGACGGAGGGGCCGTGGGTAGCGTGCGAACGGGCAGGTTGGATGCACCCACGCCACCTCTCAGCGTTGACGGCGTTCGAGACCGATCCCGCCGGTGTGGCCGAACGCTATCTCGAGACGCCTTACCTCTGGGGCGGGCGCGAGAGCCTCGGGCTCGATTGTTCCGGACTGATCCAGCAGGCCTTCGAAGCCTGCGGTGTGCTCCTGCCGCGCGATTCCGACATGCAGGCGGCCTGGGCGGGCGAGCCGGTTGCGAACTGGGCGTCGCCGGGCGGGCTGCAACGCGGTGATCTCGTTTTCTGGGAAGGTCATGCAGGCATTCTCACTGCGCCGGATACGCTGCTGCATGCGAATGCCCACCACCTCGGTGTCGCCCGGGAGCCGCTTTCGGAGGCGGTTGACCGTATACGGAGCGTCGTGGGCGAAGTGACCGGCGTGCGGCGCGTGCCGCTGGTGCCGGGCGGGACGCCGGATTGGCTGAAAGCTGTCTGATGCCGGATCTCAACCCCGCAGCGCCAAAGCTGATTGAGGTGACGGACGCGGGCAGCGAGCTGTTTGGCTCCGCGATGGCGATCTACGAAGCCGAGATACCAAGGGCCGAACAGAAAACGCGCCCGCAAATACTCGCGGGCCTGGCACATCCGGATGTGCGCTTCTGGGCCTATGTACGCGGCGGCGCGGTCATCGGCCTGTCGATCCTGTATGCGCCGCCCCGCGAAGGCGTGATGTTGCTGGAGTATCTGGCCGTCGCCGCCAATGCGCAGGGCGGCGGGATCGGATCCGCCTTGTTCTCAGACTCCTGCGAGGCGAGCCGGATTGATCCGGATACGTTGTTGCTGATCGAAGTGGATTCCGAGACCGGTGCCCTTGAGGCTGGGGAACGCGCCGTGCGCCTGAAGCGCAAGCAGTTCTATCGCCGCCTCGGCTGCCGCGAAGTACAGGGCTTTGACTATATTCTGCCCCTGGAGTCCTACGGTCCGGCGCCGGAGATGAACCTGCTGGTGCTCGGCGCCGAAGGACCCGGCCTTGAGACGGTGCGCCTGACTCGGGCTGTCAGCACCATCTACCAAGAGGTTTATGCCTGCACGCCGGACGATCCACGTATCGCGGCAATGTTCGAGGGGCAGGGCGAGTGGCTGCACCTGGTGTGATCTCTGAACCCCTCTCCCTCCGGGAGAGGAGCAGGGGAATCGCATGTGACGATTTGCATTTGCACTTGAAGCGGATTCTTTTGTCTGGCGGCAGAGGAGAGCCGCCATGGAAAGTCCGGCAAGATTGCTGACGTCGCTTGAAGACCCGCGTGG
>Ga0163144_10017119_pt1 | contig 14785 bp, 13 predicted proteins | sample OliLak19BULKMAT1_FD_123175 | JGI IMG/M metagenome (GOLD analysis project Ga0163144, IMG submission 123175) | Freshwater microbial mat bacterial communities from Lake Vanda, McMurdo Dry Valleys, Antarctica - Oligotrophic Lake LV.19.BULKMAT1 | ecosystem: Environmental > Aquatic > Freshwater >... | reverse complement strand
TGCGCTCGCCGCTGGTCTTGTCGCGCCACGATTCGGACGTGGCCAGTGACAGGTTGCACACCCGATCGCCGTTCTGCATGGAGCGGATTTCGGGGTCCTTGCCCAGATTGCCGACCAGAATGACCTTGTTAACGCTACCTACCATGGTTTTCCGCCCGTTTTCGAAAATGACGCCGCGTCCGGATGATAAGCGAGGATTTTAGCCTGTAGGAACGGCAATTCCTCGCTTCCCGGGCGATGAACCCTATATACTCTGTTCCCGTTTTATCCCCACATGGTTTTTTCTCCCGATGCAAAAGTTCATCTCGGTCCGTGGCGCCCGCGAACACAACCTGAAGAACATCGACGTCGATATGCCGCGCGACCAGTTGGTGGTGATCACCGGCCTTTCCGGCTCGGGCAAATCCTCCTTGGCGTTCGATACGATCTACGCGGAAGGACAACGCCGATACGTCGAAAGCCTGTCGGCCTACGCGCGGCAATTCCTTGAACTGATGCAAAAGCCGGATGTCGATCACATCGACGGCCTCAGCCCCGCCATCTCCATCGAGCAGAAGACCACGTCGCGGAACCCCCGCTCGACTGTCGGCACGGTGACGGAGATCTACGACTATCTCCGCCTGCTCTACGCCCGCGTCGGCATCCCCTATTCGCCGACCACCGGCCTGCCGATCGAGAGCCAGACCGTCAGCCAGATGGTCGATCGCGTTCTGGCCATGCCGGCGGGCACCAAACTCTACCTGCTGGCCCCGATGATTCGCGGCCGCAAGGGCGAGTATCGCAAGGAATTCATGGACCTGCAGAAGCGCGGCTTCCAGCGCGTGAAGGTGGATGGCAAACTGTACGAGATCGCCGAGGTGCCGGCGTTGAACAAGAAGCTGAAGCACGACATCGACGTGGTCGTTGATCGTGTGGTGGTGAAGGCCGACCTCGGCAACAGGCTGGCGGATTCGCTGGAGACGGCGCTAGGCCTGGCCGATGGCATCGCCGTGGCGGAGAACGCCGACAACGGCGAGCGCACCATCTTCTCTTCGAAGTTCGCCTGCCCGGTTTCCGGCTTCACCATCGACGAGATCGAGCCAAGGTTGTTCTCGTTCAATAATCCGTTCGGCGCCTGTCCCGTGTGCGACGGGCTTGGCACTAAAATGTATTTCGAGGCCGACTTGGTGGTGCCGGACACCAACCTGACCTTGCGTGACGGCGCCATAGCGCCATGGGCCAAGTCAACCTCGCCCTACTACGCGCAAACGCTCGACGCACTGGCAAAGCACTACAAGTTCTCCGTCACTCGGCCGTGGAAGGACCTGCCGAAGAAGGCGCAGGACGTCATTCTGTTCGGCTCGGGCGAGGAAATCGTGCCGCTGGCCTATGACGACGGCATGCGCTCCTACACGGTGAAGAAGCCGTTCGAGGGCGTGATGCCGAACATGGAACGCCGCTGGCGGGAGACCGACAGCGCCTGGGTGCGCGAGGAGTTCGAGCGCTACCAGTCCGCCACCGCGTGCGAGTCGTGCCACGGGTATCGCCTCAAGCCCGAGGCGCTGGCGGTGAAGATTGCTGGCAAGCATGTCGGTGAAGTTACGGCCTTGTCGATCCTGCTGGCGCGCGAATGGTTCCTGGCGCTCGACAAGCTGTTGAACAAGAAGCAGAAGGAAATCGCCGCCCGTATCCTGCGTGAAATCAATGAACGGCTCGGCTTCCTCGTGAATGTCGGTCTCGAATACCTGACGTTGTCGCGCAATTCCGGCACGCTGTCGGGCGGCGAGAGCCAACGCATCCGCCTTGCCTCGCAGATCGGCGCCGGGCTGACCGGCGTATTGTATGTTCTTGACGAGCCGAGTATCGGCCTGCACCAGCGCGACAATGCCCGCCTGCTCGAAACCCTGGTTCGTCTGCGTGACCTCGGCAATACCGTTATCGTGGTGGAGCATGACGAGGACGCGATCCGCTCGGCGGACTATGTCATAGACATGGGGCCGGCCGCTGGCGTCCATGGCGGCGAGGTCATCGCCGCCGGCAAGCCGGCCGACATCATGCTGGCGCCGAATTCCATCACCGGCCAGTACCTGACCGGCATGCGCCAGATACCTGTGCCGGCGAAGCGGCGCAAGGCCACGCCGAACAAGCAGATCAGCGTGATCGGCGCACGCGGCAACAATCTGAAGAACGTGACGGCCGGCATTCCCATCGGCCTGTTCACCTGCATCACCGGCGTGTCCGGTGGCGGCAAGTCCACCTTGACCATCGAAACGCTGTACAAGGCGATCTCGCGCAAGCTGAACAACAGCCGCGAGGCGCCGGCGGCGCACGACCGCATCGACGGGATGGAGTGGCTCGACAAGATCATCGACATCGACCAGTCGCCGATCGGCCGCACACCACGCTCGAACCCGGCGACCTATACCGGCGCCTTCGGCCCGATCCGCGACTGGTTTGCCGGCCTGCCCGAGGCGAAAACCCGCGGCTATCAGCCGGGCCGCTTTTCGTTCAACGTGAAGGGGGGGCGCTGCGAAGCCTGCCAGGGCGACGGCCTGATAAAGATCGAGATGCACTTCCTGCCCGATGTTTACGTGCAGTGTGACGTCTGCAAGGGCAAGCGCTACAACCGTGAAACCCTGGAAGTGCTGTTCAAGGACAAGTCCATCGCCGACGTGCTGGACATGAACGTCGATCAGGCCGCGACTTTCTTCAAGGCGGTGCCGTCGGTGCGCGAAAAAATGGAACTGCTGCAGCATGTCGGTCTCGGCTACATCAAGGTCGGCCAGGCGGCGACAACGCTGTCGGGGGGCGAGGCGCAGCGCGTCAAGCTGGCCAAGGAATTGTCGAAGCGGGCCACCGGCCGCACCCTCTACATCCTGGATGAGCCGACGACGGGCCTGCACTTCGAGGATGTTCGCAAGCTGCTGGAGGTGCTGCACCAACTGGTCGATGCCGGCAACACCATCGTCGTCATCGAGCACAATCTGGAAGTCATCAAGACCGCCGACTGGGTCATCGACCTCGGTCCCGAAGGCGGCGACGGCGGCGGCTGGGTGATCGCGACCGGCACGCCCGAGGATGTCGCCCGGGTGCCGACCAGCTATACCGGGCAGTACCTGAAGCAGTACCTTCGCAAGGGTGCCGCCATGCCACCAGCCCTGACGGCGCCAGCAAAGAAGCGCGCGGCGCGGTGAAAAAGCGGCCCGAGCCGCCCAGGAAAAAGCCGGTCAAGAAAGTCTCGCCTGGCTACCTCGAACGCTCGGCGCTCTACTATCTCGAACGCTATGCGTCATCGTCTGGCAACCTGCGTCGCCGGTTGTTGATGAAGTCGAAGCGTTCCGCGGACGCGCATGGAACCGACATGGATCAGGCCATTGCCTGGATCGATGCGCTAATCGAAAAGTTGCTGCTACTTGGCGTGCTCGACGATGCCAAGTTCGCGGCGATGAAGGTGGCCAGCCTACATCGCCAAGGCAAGGCGCAGCGGATCATCGCCCAGACCCTGGCGGTCAAGGGCGTGGGCAGGGGCGATATCGAAAAGGCCCTGTCCGACTTCACCGTCGAACAGCCGGACGGAGATCTTGCCGCCGCCATCGCCTATGCACGCAAACGCAAGTTCGGGCCTTGGCGCATCAAGGCCGTGGCGCCCGAAAAAGGGCAGAAGGAACTGGCTTCGCTGGCCCGGCGCGGCTTTTCACTCGAGGTTGCCCGGACTGTTCTGGCGGCTGCCACGCCAACGGCCGCCGAGGCGTTGTTGCGGCAGGATTGACCGCTTTCGCCATGCGGTCTATCTGGTTCGCATGACCCAGAGCAAGCCCGTTCACGTCATCGGCGGCGGCCTCGCCGGCAGCGAAGCCGCCTGGCAATTGGTGCGGCACGGCGTGCCTGTCGTGCTGCACGAAATGCGCCCGGTGCGCGGCACCGAGGCGCACCTGACCGGCAACCTGGCCGAACTGGTCTGCTCCAACTCATTTCGTTCCGACGATGCCGAGAAGAATGCTGTTGGGCTGCTGCACGCCGAGATGCGGCTGTCCAATTCGCTTATTCTCCGCGCGGCGGATGCCAACCAGGTGCCCGCCGGCGGCGCCCTTGCCGTCGATCGGCACGGTTTCTCTGCCGCCGTCGAGGCGGCCCTGCTGGCCGAACCGCTGCTCACGCTGGAACGGCACGAAGTTATGGACCTGCCACCGGCGGAATGGGACAGCGTCATTGTAGCCACGGGGCCGCTGACGTCGGATGCATTGGCCAGCGCGGTGCATGGGCTGACCGGCGCCGACGCCCTGGCTTTTTTCGATGCCATCGCGCCCATCGTGCACAAGGACAGCATCGATTTCGGTCAAGCCTGGTTCCAGTCGCGCTACGACAAGAAGGGACCCGGCGGCGACGGCGCCGACTACATAAACTGTCCGATGAACAAGGAACAGTACTACGCCTTCATCGAGGCGCTGAAGACTGGCGACAAGACCGACTTCAAGGAATGGGAGAAGTCGACGCCCTATTTCGAGGGCTGCCTGCCCATCGAGGTCATGGCTTCGCGCGGCGTGGAAACACTGGCGCATGGGCCAATGAAGCCGGTCGGCCTGACCAATCCGCACCGGCCGGAAAAGGCCTATGCCGTGGTGCAGCTCCGACAGGACAATGCGCTGGGCACGATCTACAACATGGTAGGTTTCCAGACCAAGTTGAAACATGGCGAGCAGGCGCGGATATTCCGTACCATCCCCGGCCTGGAAAACGCCGAGTTCGCCCGGCTCGGCGGCTTGCACCGCAACACGTTCCTCAACAGCCCCGCACTGCTCGACGGGTCGTTGCGCCTGAAGGCGCTGCCCCGCCTGCGCTTTGCCGGGCAGATCACCGGGGTTGAAGGCTATGTCGAAAGCGCCGCGATCGGGCTGCTCGCCGGCCGCTTCGCCGCCGCCGAACGGCTGGGCCGGGCCATCGCGCCGCCGCCGCCCACCACGGCGCTCGGCGCGTTGATCGGTCACATCACTGGCGGGGCCGATGCGGCGACGTTTCAGCCGATGAACGTGAACTTCGGCCTGTTCCCGCCATTGGCCGGAAAGACCAAGCGGTTCGACCGCAAACCGGCGATGAGCCGGCGCGCCCTGGCCGACCTCGCCGCCTGGCTTGACCTGAAGGAAGCCGCCTAGATCCGGTTGAGCAAAGCGCCGCCGAGCAACCAGGCCTGCTTGGCCAGCGGCGATATCGTGGTCCGGGCCGGATCGTGGGCGGCGGCGGCAAGACGTTTTAAACCGAGATGCGCCAACCGCGCTGGCGCCAGTGCGGGCCAGCCCGGTCGGGCTATCCTGCCAATGGCGGCAAGCTGGACGCGGGCTTCCGTGCAGATTTCGGCAATGGCGCCTGGCAACGCTGCGGTGTCGTTGCCACGACGCAGGTCGTCCGCCACAAGGCTATGAGCGCCAAGCATCTGCCGGGGCACATAGACACGTCCCATTGCGGCATGCGCCGGCAGCGCCCGCATCAGGCCGCTGAATGCGATGGCGATGCCAGCGGGGCGCGCCGGCCTGGTCGCTTGGCCCAGCGCCTGAAGGGCCAGCGCCACCAGTGTCGATGACGTACCCTCCGCATATTCAGAAAGGTCGCGCAGCGTGGCGATGGCGTCGGTATCGAGGTCGATCTCGCGCGCGTCGATCAACCGGTCGAATTGAGTCCGATCGAGCGCCGACTCGGTAATGACTACCGCAAGCGAACGGGCTATGGGCTGCTGCCGCGGCGCGCCGGCATAGGCACCGTCAATGGTTTCGCGCCACCATTGCAGCCGGATGCGGCCCAGCAAGGGTTCGCGCACTTGCTCGGCAGTGCGGGCAACCTCGCTGTTGAAGGCATAGAGCGCCAGGAGGCCGGCGCGACTGGCCTGTGGCGCGAACAAGGCGGTAAGCCAGCGATCGGGATCGAGCCGGCGGACGAGGTCGGCGCAATAGGCGGTATCTTCCGCCCTCTGTGTCATGGCGCGAACCCCAGATAGGCCAGCGCCGGACGTTTGCGCCTACCGCCCTTTGTGTTACCGTCGCGCCCGAATTGGACGCGTATTGCCCCCGCAACCTCGGGCATGGCGGGCATCGGCGACGTAGTAAGAGGGGAAAAAATGGCCAAAATTCTTGAGAACATGTATCGCGCCTTGGGGCATGGCTTTGTCCTTACCATCGTCATCTTCGCCGTGGTGCATGGCAAGCAGGTCGGGGACGCGCAGTTCTGGCAGTTCCTGGTGCGCTGGGTGCACGTGCTGTTCGGCATCCTGTGGATCGGTCTGCTCTGGTACTTCAACTTCGTGCAGATTCCGACCATGCCGAAGGTGCCGGCCGAATTGAAGAAGGGCGTCAGCGGCTACATCGCGCCTGAAGCGTTGTTCTGGTTCCGCTGGTCCGCGCTTGGCACGGTGATTGCCGGCCTCGTCTTGGCCCACCTTAATGCCCAGTACGGCATCAAGGTGCTATGGACCTTCAGTTCGCCCATGGTCGGCATTGGCATGTGGCTGGGCCTGATCATGGCCGCGAATGTCTGGTTCGTGATATGGCCGAACCAGCAGCGCGCGCTGGGTTTGGTGCCGGCCGACGATGCGAGCAAGGCCAAGTCGGCGCGCATGGCCATGTTGGCCTCGCGTACCAACTTCGTGCTGTCGGTGCCCATGCTGTACTGCATGGTGGCGCAACAGAACATCGCCTGATCCGGCGAGTTCGGATTGGGCCGGGGCAGCGATGCCCCGGCCCTTTCGTTTGTCTCAAGCGACCGGAATGAGGGCGGCCGCGACGCGCCGGCCCTCGGCCAACAATACGTTGTAGGTGCGGCAGGCGGCCCCGGTGTCCATTGGCTCGACCGCAATGCCCTGCCCCTTCAGCAAGGCGCGCACTGGTGGGGGAACGAAGCCGACCGAGCGGCCACAGCCCAGCAGCAACAGTTCGATGGACGGTTGCGCGCCCGACAGCGCCGCCAGGCTTTGCCCGGTCAGGTCGGCGAAGACGCTGACTGACCAGGCGATGGTCCGCTCGGGAAAGACCAGGACCGGGCCGGCATGAAACACGCCGCTCACCCGGAAGCCGCCGTTGCCATAGCCCGTTATCTGCTGCTGGCCGGCGGCGACTTTGGGCGTCAGGTCCAAGGCGTCAGGTGGCGGGCTTGGCCGCTTCCGCCGGGGCGTTGCGGCCAAGCCGCTTCTCGCCGAGGAACAGCAGGATGGGCGCGGCAATGAAGATGGAGGACGAGGTCGCCAGCAAGATGCCGAAGATGAGAACGATGGCGAATTCCTGTACCGGACCAGAGGCCACCAGCGCCAGCGGCAATGTCGCCAGCAACGTGGTCAGCGAGGTGTTGACGGTGCGGTTCAGCGTCTCGTTGATGCTGAGGTCGATCAGCTCGCGCAGCGGCATCGACTTGTACTTGCGCAGGTTTTCGCGCACGCGGTCGTAGACCACGACCTTGTCGTTGATCGAGAAGCCCATGATGGTGAGGATCGCGGCGATGGCCGCAAGGTCGAACTGCAATTGGGTGATGACGAAGAAGCCAAACGTCTTGGTCACGTCGAGGATCAATGTGACCAGCGCGCCGACCCCGAACTGCCAGTCGAAGCGAAACCAGATGTAGACGAGCATGGCGAGGAAGGCCAGGCCCATGGCCAGGGTCGCGTCCGACTGCAAGTCCGCGCTGACCGATCCTTCCACCGCCTCGACCCGGCGAATCTCGATCCCGGGCACTTTGGCGGCCAGCGCCTCGCGCACCATGTTGACCGCGCGCTGCTGCGCCTCGCCGCCGCCTTCCTGGCGCTCGATGCGCATGAGGACCTCGTTGGCGGAGCCGAATTCCTGCAACTGCACCTGGCCGAGGCCGAGGCCGTTGAGGGTCTGGCGCAGGGCGCTGAAGTCCGCCGCCTGGGGCGTGCGGGCCTCGATCATGATGCCGCCCTTGAAGTCGATGCCGAAATTGATGCCGGGATAGACCATCAGGCCAAGCGACAGCACGCTCAACAGCACGGAAACGATTATGCCGGCGAAGCGGCCGCGCATGAAGCGTATCTTGGTCTTGTCGGGAATAAGGCGAAGGCGGCGCATTGCGTTTCCCTACACGACCAGCATCTGCGGCCGGCGACGCCGGTACCAGGTCGACATCATCAGGCGAACCACCACTGTCGCGGTGAACATCGAGGTGATGATTCCGAGGCTGATGGTGACGGCGAAGCCTTTCACCGCGCCCGAGCCGAAGGCGTAGAGCAGCAGCATCTTGATCAGGCTGGTGAGGTTGGCGTCGATGATGGTGCTGAAGGCGCGGTTGAACCCAGCCTCCATCGCCGCCAGCGGCGACTTGCCAAGCTGCGTTTCCTCGCGGATGCGCTCGTTGATCAGCACGTTGGCGTCAACCGACATGCCAATGGTCAGCAGCAGGCCGGCAATACCCGGCAGGGTCAGGGTCGCCTGCAGCAGCGACATGCCAGCCAGCGTCAGGAGCAGGTTGAACAGCAACGCAATGTTGGCGAACAGGCCGAACAGACCGTAGGCCAGGATCATGTAGCAGAACACGAGGGCGAAACCGACGGCGACGGCGATAAGGCCGGCGCGGATCGAGTCGGCGCCGAGGTCAGGACCCACGGTCCGTTCCTCGATGATTCTCAGCGGAGCGGGCAGCGCGCCGGCGCGCAACAGAACCGAGAGATCATTCGCGGTCTGGAAGGTGAAGTTGCCGCTGATCTGGCCCTTGCCGCCCAGGATCGGCTCGCGGATGACCGGCGCGCTCAGCACCTTGTTGTCCAGCACGATGGCGAACGGCTTGCCCACGCTCTCGCGCGTGGTGTCGGCGAAACGCTTGGCGCCCACCGAGTTGAAGGTGAAGCTGACCACGGGCTGGCCGTTCTGGTCGGTGGACGGGCGCGCGTCGGTAAGCATGTCGCCGGCGACCTCGACCTTGCGCAGCACGACATAGCGGCTCGGCTGGCCGTCGCGGGTGTTGTCGGCCTCGAGCACTTCGCTGCCCGGGCCGGGGCGACCATCGACCGCCGCCGTATCGACCATGCGGAACACCATCTTCGCGGTCTTCCCCAGGATTTCCTTGAGCCGCTGCGGGTCCTGCAATCCCGGCACCTGCACCAGGATGCGGTTGGCGCCCTGGCGCTGGATGCTGGGCTCGGTGACGCCGGTCGCGTCCACGCGGCGACGCACGATTTCGATCGACTGCTGTACCGCCGCGCTGGCGCGCTCGCGCACCGCCTCCTCCGACAGCACCATGGTGATGAGGCCATCGGGCGTACTGGTGACCGTGAGGTCGACGCGCCCGGTGCCAAGGCCGAGCGCGCCCGAACCGCCCACCGGGTTGGCCTGCTTCTTCAATATGTCCACGGCGGCCGGCAATTGCGCCGGGTCGCGCAGGCGGACGGTGACCTGCTTGTCGCCCGAGCGCAGGTCGCTGTAGTTGATGCGCGCCTTGCGCAGTTCCTGCCGCGTCGTCTCCAGCAGCGTTTCCAGCCGCTCCTTCAGCACGGCATCGACATCGACCTCAAGCAGCAGATACGAACCGCCGCGCAAGTCTAGGCCAAGATTGACCTGCTGGTGCGGTACCCACGAGGGCAGCTTCTGCGCCTGTTCCTTGGTCAACAGGTTGGGTGCGGAGAAGACGATTCCCAGCGCGCAGACCAGCACGATGACGATGACTTTCCAGGGCGCAAAGTAAAGCATGGCGGAGTGTCCGGGGCCGGCCTACCTGTTCATCAGCTTGTCGAGCAGGCTCTTCGGCTTTTGCGCCGCCGGGGTGGCGGACGCGCCGCCATCCTTGGCCGGCTCGACCCGGTTGCGAATCTCGCCGATGCTGCCCTTAAGCACCTTGATCCGCACGCCCTCGGCGACCTCGATCTCGGCCGTGCCATCGTCATTCACCTTGGCGACCTTGCCCAGGATGCCGCCGCCGGTGACCACGTTGTCGCCGCGCCGCACGCCTTCGATCATCGCCTTGTGGTCCTTCATCTTCTTTTGCTGGGGGCGGATCAGCAGGAAGTAGAAGACGATGAAGATCAGGATAAGCGGCGCGATGGACATGATATCGAAGCCCGCAGCCGGGGTGGCGGCGGCCTGCGCGTAAGCGGTGGAAACGAACATTGTGGGGCTCCGGAAGCAGGTGAAAATCGAGCCGGGACTATAGCCGCCCGGCCCTCGAAAGCAAACACAAAGGCCCGTTACAGAAGTGCTTGTTCCCTATGGTTTTTCCGGCTGTTCGGCTTGACCGGAAAGCGGCCTGTGTTAGGGTCCGCCGCCGTTTGCCGGAGCCGCCAATGACCATCGATCCCGCCGCCCTGCTGCCGACCTTGCAGCGCATCGCCGAGGCGCTGGAACGTCTGGCTCCGCCCCCGCCCGCCGTGCTCGACCTGAACCTCGCCGACGCCTTTGTCTGGCATGCCGAGGGCGAGCGGCTGGAACCGGTGCCGCATGTGTCCCGCGTCGAACTTGGCCTGCTGCGCGGTATCGACCGGGTGCGAGACATTCTGCTCGATAACACCGGTCGCTTCGCCGCTGGCCTGCCGGCCAACAACGCCCTGCTGTGGGGCGCGCGCGGCATGGGCAAGTCGTCGCTGGTGAAGGCGGTTCACGCCGCCGTCAATGCCCCGATGGCTGTTGGGGGCAAGTCGCTGGCCCTGGTCGAGATTCACCGCGAGGACATCCCGTCCCTGCCCCGCCTGCTCGCCCGGCTCCGCACGCACGAACGCCGCTGTCTCCTGTTCTGCGACGACCTCTCGTTCGACAAGGACGAGACGAGCTATAAGTCGCTGAAGGCGGTGCTGGATGGCGGCATCGAGGGCCGTCCCGGCAACGTGCTGTTCTACGCCACCTCGAACCGCCGCCACCTCATGCCACGCGACATGATCGACAACGAGAAGTCGACCGCGATCAATCCCGGCGAGGCGGTTGAGGAAAAGGTCTCCCTCTCCGACCGTTTCGGTCTTTGGCTCGGCTTCCACAATTGCAGCCAGGACGACTACTTCGCCATGCTTGACGGCTACGTCGCCGCCTATGGCCTGAAGATCGACCAAGCGACCTTGCGCGCCGAGGCCACGGAATGGTCGGTCACGCGCGGCGCGCGCTCGGGACGGGTGGCCTGGCAGTTTGTCCAGGAACTAGCGGGCCGGCTGGGACAGAGGCTTGGTTAACGGAACGTCGCCGCCCTTGGTCTTTTTACGTCATTAACACGACTTAGCATTTCATAGCATTTGTTAGCGGCCTCACCGCAGCTGCTCGCTGCCACCCCTGGCGGCTTGCACTAAAACTCCTACGCACCCCGGTTTAACCGGGGTGCCCATGCCAGACGGAACACGGAACCATGGGTCCCCCGATCAAGTCGGGGGACGTAGGATTTTTTTATGCGCCGTCCCACCCAAAGAGCAGGCTAAGAAAGGCCGAGTTCGACAGAACAGAAATCACTATAACCTAAAATAGGTACAAAGTCAAGAGAAATTATTGTTCGCTGGCCACCCCTGCCACCAGCGGGACGAAGCGCACCGGCAGCAGTTTCTCCTCGCGCACGCCGTCGGCCGTCCTGGTGTAGCGCAGCAATTGCTGCTCCACGTTCACCTTGCCGATCGGAGTGACCAGCACCCCGCCCTCGGCCAGTTGCGCCAGCAGGGCGTCGGGCGCCGCCGCCGCTGCGGCAGTCACGATGATGCGGTCGAACGGCGCCTGTTCGGGCCAGCCCTTCGACCCGTCGCCAACCATGGTGGTGATGTTGCTGAGGCCGAGTCTTGCGAAGCGTGCCTGCGCCTCGCGCGACAGCGAGCGGAAGCGTTCAATGGTGTAAACGCGCCGGCACAGTTGGGCCAGCACGGCAGCCTGGTAACCGGAGCCGGTGCCGATCTCCAGCACCTTGTGCCGGTCGGTCACGCCCAGGGCCTCGGTCATGTAGGCGACGACGAACGGCTGGCTGATGGTCTGGCCGTGGCGGATCGGCAGGGCCGTGTTCTCGTAGGCATGCTCCTGGAACGTGGCCGGCACGAAATCCTCGCGCGGCAGGCGTTCGATGGCGGCCAGCACGCCGGTGTCGGTGATCCCCCCGCTGCGCAGCTCCATGACGAGGCGGATTTTCGCCGCCTCGTCGGTCACGCGAGCGCCGTCTTCAGCCTGGCCATCGACTGTTTGTGCGTGAGGTCGAGTTGCAGCGGCGTGACCGAAATGGCGCCGGCCTGGGTCACGCCAAGGTCGGTGTGCTTCTTGTGCTTGCCGACATGGCGGCGGAAGCCCAGCCAGTAGTACGGCACGTTGCGCGCATCGGTGCGCGCATCGATGGTGATGTCCGAGATGTCACGCAGCCCCTGCACGCAGACCACGCTGCCCTTCACCTTGGCCGGCTCCACATCGGGGAAATTGATGTTGATCAGCACGCCGGCCGGCCAGCCGGCCTTGATCAGCTTCTTCACCAGGCCCGGGCCGTGCCTGCTGGCCACTTCCCACTTCACCGGCTTGCCATGCTCATAACACTGGCTCAGCGCGATGGACGGAATTTTCAGCAAGGTGCCTTCCATGGCGGCCGCCACGGTGCCGGAATAGGTCACGTCCTCGCCCAGATTGGCCCCGCGATTGACGCCGGACAGGACCAGATCGGGCCGCTTGTCCTTCATCACCTCGCTGACCGCCATCATCACGCAATCCGTTGGCGTGCCCTTCACTGCATAGCTTTTCGGGCCGTACTTGCGCACCCGCAGCGGCTGGGTCAGGGTCAGCGAGTGCGACGCGCCGGACTGCTCGTTGTCGGGCGCCACGACCCAGACATCCCTGGATAGCGTGCGGGCGATGCCCTCAAGAACCTTGAGGCCTGGCCCGTAAATGCCGTCGTCGTTGGTGACCAGCACGCGCATGTCGCTCACGCCTTCCTGATTTCCGTCAAGCCGCCCATGTACGGCGCCAGCGCCGCCGGGACTTTTATCGAGCCGTCTTCCTGCTGATAGTTCTCCAGCACCGCCACCAAGGTGCGGCCAACCGCCAGGCCCGAGCCGTTCAACGTGTGGACGAACCTTGTCTGTTTCTCGCCCTTGGCGCGACTACGCGCTTTCATGCGGCGGGCCTGGAAATCGCCGCAGTTCGAGCAACTCGAAATCTCGCGATAGGCGTTCTGCCCGGGCAGCCAGACCTCGATGTCATAGGTCTTGCGCGCACCGAATCCCATGTCGCCGACGCACAGCAGCATGGTGCGGTATGGCAGGCCCAGGCGCTTCAGCACCTCCTCGGCGCAGGCGGTCATGCGCTCGTGCTCAGCCTCGGATTGCTCGGGCGTGGTGATGCTGACCAGTTCGACCTTGGTGAACTGGTGCTGGCGGATCATGCCGCGCGTGTCCTTGCCCGCTGCGCCGGCCTCGGAGCGGAAACAGGGCGTCAACGCGGTGACGCGCATTGGCAGGGTCGCCTCGTCGACGATGCTGTCGTTGACCAGGTTGGTCAACGACACTTCGGCGGTCGGGATCAGCCAGAAGCCGTTGTCGGTGTGGAACAGGTCCTCGGCGAACTTCGGCAACTGGCCGGTGCCATAGGCCGCCTCGTCGCGCACCAGTAGCGGCGGGTTGGTTTCGACATAGCCGAACTCCGACGTGTGCAGGTCCAGCATGAACTGGCCCAGCGCGCGTTCAAGGCGGGCCAGGGCACCGCTGAGGATGACGAAACGGGCGCCGGAGATTTTCGTCGCCCGCTCGAAGTCCATCAACCCAAGGGCTTCGCCCAGCTCGAAATGCTCTTTCGCCTGGAACGGCAGGTTCGGCGTGGCGCCCTGGCGGCGCACCTCCACATTGCCATGCTCGTCCCGGCCTTCGGGCACCTCGGCTGCTGGCAGGTTCGGCATGGCCGACAGCTCGTCGTCCAATTGCGTGGCAAGATCGGCAGCCTTCTGCTCGCCCTGCTCCAGCCGCGCCTTCAGCGCCGCGACCTCGGCCATCAGCCGCGCCGCTTCGGCCTCGTCTTTTTTTGCCTTGGCCTGGCCGACCTGCTTGGACAGGTCGTTGCGTCGGGCCTGGTCCTGCTGCAGTTCATTAAGTTGTGCGCGATGCCGCGCGTCGAGGTCGAGCACGCGCGTGCTAGCGGCGTCGAGGCCGCGCCGGGCGCGGGCGGCATCGAAGGCTGCGGGGTTGTCGCGAATCCACTTGATGTCGAGCATGGGAAATCAGGCCGCTGGCTTGTCGCTGTCGTCGGTTTCGGCTTCCGCCTTGGCATCGGCCTCGGCCCGCTTTTTCTCCACCATGCGGGCGGAGACGATGGAAATCTCGTACAGCAGCAACAACGGAATGGCGAGGGCGAACTGGCTTATGACATCGGGCGGCGTCAGCACGGCGGCGGCGATGAAAATGCCGACGATTGCATAACGGCGATGCTTCTTCAGCATGGCCGACGAGACGATGCCGACCTTGGCCAGCAGGGTCAGCAACACGGGAAGCTGGAACGCCAGGCCGAAGGCGAAGATCAGCGCCTTGATGAGGTCGAGATATTCGCTGACCTTGTAGTCGGCGACGATGGGCAGGCCGCCGGCGCCGCCCATCTGCTCGAATGTCTGGGAGAAAATCAGCAGCGCCGGCATGACGAAGAAATAGACCAGCGAGCCGCCGAGGAAGAACAGGATCGGCGTCGCCAGCAGGAACGGCAGGAAGGCGCGCTGCTCGTTCTTGTAGAGGCCGGGCGCGACGAACTTCCAGATTTGCGTGGCGATCACCGGGAACGACAGGAACGACGCCGCCCAGAAGGCCAGCCTGGCATTGGTGAAAAAACCTTCCAGCGGCGCGGTGAAGATCATGCGCCGGGTTTCGACATCGTCGCCCAGCACCCGCACATAGGGCACCAGCAGG
>Ga0163144_10017118_pt1 | contig 14785 bp, 9 predicted proteins | sample OliLak19BULKMAT1_FD_123175 | JGI IMG/M metagenome (GOLD analysis project Ga0163144, IMG submission 123175) | Freshwater microbial mat bacterial communities from Lake Vanda, McMurdo Dry Valleys, Antarctica - Oligotrophic Lake LV.19.BULKMAT1 | ecosystem: Environmental > Aquatic > Freshwater > Lake... | reverse complement strand
GTTGCCGGTGCGCCGTACTTCTGCGAACTCCGGGACCCATCCAACCGCAACACCGGCACTGTCGCCGGTCAGGCCAAGATCCACGTGCGCGAAGCGCGGCTCGTCGGGGCGAATAATGCGACCTGGAAAAACCGAGGGACGTGCCGATTTGAAGTCGGTCGCGGGCATGTTCAGGATCGAGGGCGACCGACCAAAGGCCGAACTCACGGCCTCGGTATTCACGATGAAGGGGTGGATGGCGAAGGTGGCACTTCCGGCGATGTCGCGGATGGCAGACAGCATGTCGCGGTTAAACTCCGATCGGAACTCCTCGGGTACCTCCATCACAAGCTGGCTGTCCTCCTCCGGCACAGTGGCGTCGGCCGCTAAGATGAATGGCTTGCGAGTATTGTCACCGAGGTGGAGACGGAACCGGGCCTCGCCGTAGGTACCGGTCGGCTTGATGTCCCATAAACGCCGGTCGTACACGTAGATTCGGCTAAAGCCCTGCTCGCTTGTCTCTCGCTGCGCCTCGATCTGCTTCTGGTCCGTGAACTCGCCGGGATAGCGTTTTGAGGACACCAGGCAGAGCATGCCGGGCAGCTTGCCATTCGCTGTCATAAACCGCGACTTCCGCCGCCGGACCAGCGAGTTGTACATTTCTAGGGCCTGATCGTAGACGCGCCCGTCTGGCGACCGCATGGAACGGTCCACCAGTTCCATGAAGTTTACTTCGTCCAGGATCCCGCCGATGACGTTGCTGCCGATGGCGGCCGTGGCCCGGCTGGAGAGCGGTCGCACGACGATTCGGTGTGGAAACACCATTTCGGACCGGGTCCGCGGGTCGCAGCGGAAGTGGCGCTGAAAATATGGTGAGTTGTCGACCATCTCGCGCAGGCGCTTGTAGGCGACTTCCTTGGCCACCTGGGCCGATAGCGACTGGAGGACGAAAGCGATCTCGGAGGCCGGGTCGAGCCTGAAATATGTGTGGGGATCGCGCAAGCAGGACAGCACGTGCAGCTGGTAGGCGATGGTGAGCAGCGCGATCGTGGTCTTGCCAGTGCCGATGGCACCGGTCAGAACAGCCTCGACATACTGCCCGCTGTTGATCTCGCGCAGAACGTCCATGATAGCCGGGTAGATTGCCTCGCCGCAGGCCAGGAACTCCGTGCTCTCGACGAAAGTCTGCACATCTACTGGCAGCCGAACGTAGGCCGCGGCGTCTTCTTGATATGACAGCAGGTGATTCGCCGCCTGTACCAAGTACGGACCTCGGTCAGCCGCCGACACGTAAACGGCGTGGCGCAAAATCGCCGAGCCCGTATCTGTAGCGCGTTGGATGATGTCGTACGCAAGGTCTGCGTCTGCGACGGCTACCAACATCTACTTGATGCCCTTGAGTAAGGTCGATTTGGCGATGGCAGCGAGGTCCTCCGGCGTCAGCTCGAAGGAGGAACCCGTGGTGAGCGACTGGTTGTCATTCACCGCCGGATGGGCACCGTTATAGAGATCGAAAGCCAACTTCATGGCCGCGTGGTTACCATTTAGGGCCGTCGCCACCAGCTTGGTTATCAACGCCTGGATCAGGGGCATTTTTGTGAGCTTGCCGTTCACCGTCGTCGTCAGCTTATGATCGAAGGTCGCTTGAACCAGGCTCCCGAGGTTCTGCGAGCCCTTCGGGCGCCCCTTGGGGTTGCCGGACTTGCCCTTCTTGAACTGCGAGTGTTTTGGCGGGTTGCAGTAACCCGCCGTGTCTGGACCAGCGACATGCACCCCGTTGTCGTTGGCTGCTTTTTTCTTCTTGGTCATCTTTGCCTCCATGTCCTCACTCTGCCGCTTCGCGCAGAGTTCTCCAGTAGCCGCCGCCGGGGTGGCTCGAAATTGCAGCCACCCCTCCCTCCCCTACGCCGCGTCTACGACGAGGTGAGTAGCGTTCGGCATCTGCTCGAAGGTGCGGCCGCTTTCGACATGGATGGCGTGCTCGCCGGTCAGCGCCTGCCAGCGCCCGATGGCCGCATCGACGTAGTACGGATCGAGTTCGATGCCGCGGCCGATGCGGCCGGTCTTCTCCGCTGCGAGCAGCGTCGTGCCACTGCCCAGGAACGGATCGAGCACGAGGCCCCGTCGACTGGAACAGTCTTTTAGAGCGTCGATGACCAGGGGCAGCGGCTTGACCGTGGGATGCAGGGTGAGTTCTGCCATCCGGCCGGGCTTGAACGTGTTGACCCCCGCATAATCCCAGACGTTGGTCCGGTAGCGGCCGCTCCCGCCGAGGCCGAAATTGTTGATGTGCGGGGCGGTGCCGACCTTGAAGATCAGAACCAGCTCGTGTTTGGAGCGGTAGAACGTACCCATACCGGCGTTGGTCTTGTTCCAGACGCAGAGGTTCTTCTGCTCGCTGTAAATTCCCTTGGCGGCAGCCAGGACCTCGCTCAAGTGCCGCCAGTCCATGCAGATATCGTGGATGGCGCCATCGCCGCTATAGCGGGCCATCAAGCCCATCACCGTCGCCAGGAAGGCCGTGAACTCGCTCTCCGACATCTCGCCGGCTGCCATCCCAAAGGCAGCGTGGTGGACTGAGCCCAGGCCGCAAACGTGGCCGTCGATCTTCACGTTATAGGGCGGGTCGGTGAACACCATCTGGGCGCGCTGCTCGCCCATCAGCTTGGTATACGACGCGTCCTCCAGCGCGCTGCCGCAGAGGAGAAGGTGCGGCCCTAGCTGCCACAGGTCGCCCAAAGAGCTGACCGACGGCCGGTCACGAAGCAGCTCGGGCACGACTTCCGCCGCCGGCGGCTTGGTGTCCACCGGCGCGTCGAGCCGGTCGAGGTCGCGGGTATCGAAGCCGGTCACTTCGAAGTTGAACTCCAAGTCGAACCCCGACAGCTCCTTCAGCTCAACCTTCAGCAGCTCCTCGTCCCATTCGGCCAGCTCGGCCAGGCGATTGTCGGCCAGCATGAAGGCGCGCTTACGCTCGGCGGTCAGGTGCTTAACCTGGATCGTGGGCACCGTCTCCATATGAAGGAGTTGGGCAGCCCGAAGCCGTCCGTGGCCGGCCAGGACGATGCCCTCCTCATCGACGACGATCGGCGCCAGCCAGCCGAACTCGTTCACGCTGGAGGCGATCTGCTGGACTTGGCGTTCACTATGACTGCGCGCGTTGCGGCGGTTGACCTTCAGGTCCTTGGCGGCGCGCATCTCGACCACCGGGGCGAAAGCCTTGGTCAGCACCTGGAGGTTGTTGACCGCCGGAAGTGCACCGGTGGCGGCGGGCGGGTTAGGCTCGTTCTGGTTCGAGGCCGTAAGCGTTTTGCCTTTGGAAATCTTGATCATCGACGGGATACCTTATTAAAGGCCTCCGCCAGCGACCCAAGTTGGTCCTGCAGCGCGAGGCGATCTATTGCTGATGCCCACCCGAACGTGTCGGCGAGCGCCAGCTTGCGTAACCCAAGCTAGCCCTCACGGTACGCGGTGCTAGGTGCGCCAGCCGCCCTGGCGCTGCAGTGCAGCCGCTTTTGGTGCAAAAATATGTTGATTCCGGCAGTCAATAGCTGCCAGCCACTTTGGTCCGGAAGCGCCGCCATCTCGAGGCACACGGCCAGCAGGCGCCCATAAGCCGAGCATCATCGGTAGGCGTCCGCGGCCGAACCTGTCCCTGCCGGGAACTATATCCGGCAGTATTCTTGGTGAAGTCCGCCGAGGATCGGCCTTGCGAATATCTCACCGTGCCGTTGGATCGGTCGATGACCCGGCGCCTCTTTGCCGAGGGACAGGTGCGGCCGGGTGTTGTTGTAGTAGGCGGCATAAGCAACCAGGATCCTGCGCAGGTGACCCGCGCCGAATACGACGATGTGATCGAGGCATTCTCGGCGGATCGAGCCGATCAGTCTCTCCGCGTGCCCATTCTGCCACGGTGACCGCGGGGCCGTCGGGTGATCCCGAATGCCCATCGCGGCAAGGCGTCGAGTGACCGCATGGCCGTAGGCCGCATCGCGATCCCGGATGAGATGGTCAGGTGCCTCGTCCCATGGGAAGGCTTCGGTGATCTGGCGGGCGATCCAATGGGCTGTCGGATGATCAGTGACACAGAACGATATCAGTCGGCGTCGTTCGTGCCTCAGGATGACCAAGACGAACAGCAACCGGAAGCCGATCGTCGGAACCACAAGGAAGTCCATCGCAGCAATGCCTGCCGCGTGATTGTGCAGAAAGGTCTTCCAGGTTTGGGAAGACCGGGGTCGATGTCTCACCATGTACTTGGCGACAGTCGACTGGGCGACCTTGAGGCCGAGCATCAGCAACTCGCCGTGAATGCGCGGTGCACCCCACAGCCGGTTCTCCAGGCTCATCTGTCGAATCAGCCTGCGAAGCTCCATAGGGACTTTGGGCCTGCCGCCGCCGCCACGCGACTTCCAACGCCAGTACAGGCGGAACCCCGCCCGGTGCCATCGAACGATAGTGTCGGGCTGGACAACGACGGCAGCCTTCAACAACGATGGCATGAGCCGATACAGCCAGACGAAGATCAGCCGATCCGCTACTGTCAGCCGCGGTTTCGCAGGAACGCGGCGACGAAGCACGTTCAACTGATGCCGCAAGAAAATGATCTCGGCTTCCAGTCGCGCCTGCGTCCTGAACGGCGAGGCCAGAATGTGAACGAACAGGCCAATAAACGCGATCATCACGCTCGAGCCTAGCCGATCCCAACTCCTAGGCTAGGTGGATAAAGTTTTCGGTAGGCACAGCGGTTCCACAATGGACATCTGCCTGACAAACAATTGCCCGTCGCTATCGTCGGTAAACCAATTCCGAAGCTGAACGCATTTTTGAGCAAGGACATCCTTCATCCAACGGACGGCCGACCGTCCTCGCGCCGGTTCTTTGGATGGATAGTAAAATCCTGGCCGGGCTAGGGAAGCCGCCTCTCCGCATCGTCGGTTGTCATCCCGCAGCAACGGGACAAGCGCTCAATGTCCTCACCGGTACTCTACCATCGCCAGCGAGCCATGACCTTTCGCCGGACTTCTTCCGGATAAACGCCTTCGAAGGAAGAAACCCTGGTGCGGCCCTTGCCGGCTTCGGGCAGCAGGCAATCGTGAACGATCTTCGGCCCGCGCGCCGCCTCGCGCTCCTGGTGGGAGTAGCAGGTCAGCAGGGGCAGGATCGGTCCGACTTCGACGAACTGCCGGTCGGTCGGGTGGCAGCGCGTGGCAAGCGCCCACAGAACGTCTTTCATGTTGGTCGAGTCAACGTCGTCGTCGAGGACGTAGATGAGCTCCATGCAATGCCCAAACAACGATCCCCACACGATGGCGGCGATCTTCCGGGCGAACTCCATCGAGTTGGTGTTCGGCATTTTCTTGCGCCAGTCAGAAGGGACCGTCACCAGCATCCAGCTCACCGCCGTCTCGAACGGTGTCCAGGCCAGGGTAACCGGCAGGCCGGCTTCGCGCAGAAGGCCGAGACCCTCGACGGAAAAGCCCAGTCCCGCACAGGTGTGAAACTCGTCGACCGGCCGACCCTCGGCAATGAACGGCCAGATGGCGCCGTCGCGGTAGGAGATGGATTCAATGTGATAGGTCGGCTGCATCGCCGTTTCTGTGGCCTCGTACCCCTGGTATTCGCCGAATGGCCCTTCGAGTGAATCGTTCTTCAGCGAGACATGCCCCTCGATGACGATCTCCGAGCTGGCGGGGACTTCGAGATCGACCAATTCGCAGCGCACGACGTCGATCGGCTCGCCGAAGTGGGCGCCGAGATAGTCGGATTCGCTGATCCAGTCCTCCAGCGGCATTGCCGACACGAATGGCAACCCGGGTTCGCAGCCCTGACAGACGGCGAAAGGCATCGGCTTGCCGATTTTCACCCACATGTCCCAGATCATCCGGACGTGCTGGGGTTTTTGGAAGAGGCCGGTCATTCGCTTGCCGTCGATCTTTTCGATGCGGGCGATCGACCAGCTTGTCCAGCGGCCGTCGGGCGAACGCACGACGATCGTCCCCCAGGTATTGGCATAGGGCCCGCCATCGCCCTCGTGCAGCGTGCCGATCGGGAAAATGTCCAGTGTCGCGGCGTCGCCGCGCAGGATGTTCTGCTTGAAGGCAGCGGTGGCCACGATCCGGGGGGCAATCTTCGGCTTGGCGCGGCTTGCAACGAGGGCCTCGACGATCTGCTGCCACGTCGACTCGACCGGCAGACCGACCGACAGCGCGACCCGTGCGCCGGGACAATCGGGAATGGAACTCAAGGCGCCGGGGGCGCCGAGCGCGCGCATGCCGGGCTTCGCGCCCCTGATGTTGGTGAACAGCGGGGCCGGCGCCTGAACCGGCTGGTCATAGCCGCGTCGGGCGAACGCCGCCATTTCCAGATAGGGGTCGACTTCGTGATCGACAGTACACAAGTCGCCAAGTTCGCGCAGCCTCTCGATGTAGTCGCGAAGGTTGTCGATTCGATCAATCTTCGTGGGCATTGCTTTCTCGGGAATCATCCTAAACAGTAACCCAATCCCCTGACGGTTGCATCCAGCATCGGTCACCGCTGCGGAGCTGTCGCTCCACTCCCGATTACTTCTGTGCACTTCCCCGGGGTGTAGACACGATGATCAGATCGCTCTCCAATATGAGATCCAAAGGCGCGGTTTCATAACGCCCAAATCGGCCGAAAACTAAGATCGTCTGCCGCCAACCCAGAAAGAAGACAGCGCATGCCCGCAGGCCACGGAATGGAGTTCGACATCGCCCTGTTTCGCGATGCCACCGAGGTCGTGTTCGCGTTGGCGGACCGCCTCTATGAGAAAGACTCGGCGGCGAGAGCCCCTGTCCCGCGCCGCTATTTCGTCAAAGACGCGAACGAGGCGCATCTGCTCGCGCTCGACGGGTCGGCGGCTATCGTCGGAATGTCCCTCGACGACTTGCTTGCGTGCTCGCAAAGTCCTCACCCGAATGCCGGTCAACTCGTGGCGGTCTACGGTGTTCATCGCGGCTTTCTCCAGCTGATGGCGCGCCCTGGAATCGTTGCCATTGCCGATCTGAGAGGCAAGCGCATCGCCGTCGATACTGATACTGGCTATGCCAGTGCCTTGTATGAAATCCTGCGTCGAAACGGGATCGATCGTCGCAAGGACGTCGAAATCGTATATGCTGGTGCAACCGATTTGCGCTTTCAGAAACTGTTGCATGGCGAATTCGACGCGACACTCCTGGGTGCTCCGTTTACGCGTCTAGCTTTGCGCCAACAGTATTCCTCCTTGGGCTCGGTCATCAAAGCTCTCGGAGGCTATCAAGCGGTGGTTCTTGTGGCGCGGCGACCGTGGCTCGTCCAGCACGCCACAGAGGTGCGCGCGGTAACACAATGCATTGCGCAAACGCTGAAATGGGCGTTGGAGCCTGGCAATCGTCGGGACCTAGTCATTTTGCTCCGAGATATACTGCCAGCCCTCGATGGGCCAAGCGCCGAGCAGGTCGCCGAAGATCTATTCGGTACGACGAACGAGTTTTTGCCGGACGGGCGCTTCCATGACCAAGACGCAAGAGTTGTAATCGACCTGTTCAACGGTTCGCATGGGATATCGCTGCCTCTGGATGCAGTGAAGCAGCTCACAATTTATGATTTTCTCGATTCTGCGGGACCACACCAGGGATTGTAGTCTCTCGGGCCTTCGCTTCGACGCCAGCCCATCGCAAGCGCGAAGCAAAGGGCGATCGAACAGCGGGAAACGAAATGCGAAATGAAACTTGGACTGTGAAGCCATGAGCGTCTTTGCCGCGGACAGTACGCCCCTGTGGATCAGCCAGCTCCTCGCTTCGTCATGGCTCTGGATACTGGTCCGCATAGTTTTGACGAGCGCCTATTGGGTCGGTGGCCTACAGAAAGTACTCAACTGGAAGGGAGCTGTCGCAGAATGCGAATCCTTTCACCTTCGTCCGGCGCGATTGATTGCCGCCCTCACCATTCTCGTTGAACTGGGCGGATCAGCTCTGATCATATCCGGCGTTCTCGTGTGGCTGGGCGCCGGCGCGCTCGGCGTATTCACCCTGTTCGCCACGCTAATTGCCTTTCCCTTCTGGACCAAGAGTGCGGCTGAACGGACGAAGATGCTCAATGGATTTTGCGAGCATCTTGGATTGGTCGCTGCCCTGGCGCTGGTCGCCATTGTCGACGCGTTGAAGACAGGCATGTAACTTCGCTTCGGACCTAGCCTCGGCTCCCGATCATTTAGGCGTGACAGATCGGCTGGTTCTGAATGATACGCGGAGGAAAGCGATTTCGGAGCTGATCGACAGCAGGCCCGATCAGAGCGTCTTGCCACCGAGCAGTTGCCCTCAGACTCCCTATCGATTTCCCTGAGGCCACTATTTATTCCTCGCTTTCTTGGCCTTCCCTTCGATCGAGCAAGGGTTGTCATTTGAACAAGTATCGCCGATCACGCCGACTGCTTGGATTTCGATCTCGATCCCTGGACGGGCGAAATTCGTGACCGTTATTAATGCACTGGCAGGATAGTTTCCATTTTTGAAGAAAGCTTTACGCATTTCAACCCATTTGTCACCATACCGAGGTTCCTTGATGAAAACCGTCATGGTCACGACGTTGTCCAGGCTGCCGCCTGCGCGCCTCAATACATCATCGATCTGAACCACCACTTGCTTGACTTGAGACTCAAAATTGTTGGCTATGTCGTTCCCTTGGCTGTCTTCCGTAGCGGTCTGGCCCGCAACCCAGACCGTTATCCCGCCCGACGTGATTACACCCGGCGAAAACGCGCGCGCCAACTGGTACGGCGTCTTTTCCATGTATTCGCCCGCCTGAGCGGCGGCTGCGAGTGACATTGCAAACAACACGGTGGCGGTACGAATCATGGGGTGCCCCCGACGAATATTACAAAGCGCATTCTTGTCTCCACCTTGGATTCTAAGAGCAGAAGCTTTTATCTGACCTTCGCCAACGCTTGTCGCCGTACTCAGGGCCCGAAAAACTTAGCTGCCCTCCGGTAACCCTGAGACTTCGTCCAAACGACTTGCTAGTTTGGCACGATCAGGAATTCGAATATCGAACAGCTGCTCGACGATGTCGCATACCTCGGCTGCCGATCCGAGGCGGCGATGCTCGCTCGGGCCGTCGATGAAATGGGTGGTAAGGTCGAAATTGTGCAGCATCGTTCGGCGTCCCGGCGTCGAGCGCGAAACGACCAGCATCTTCCGGAACTGCGACTTGGGGTTCGTCGCCGACCACCAGTTGACGATCTCATAGTCGATCGGCAACTGCGGCTGGAGGTCGAAAATAAAAATCGGGCGCCATTTCCCGAGCACCAGCGCTTCCTGCTGCCAGACTTCTCGTTCGCGGACCAGCCGATAAGGGCCATGGGGAGTTGATTGCTCAACGTCCGACACGAGGTCGAGCACGCCGGTCAAAGTCTGACCGCAAAAACCGACATCAACGATGACTGGTCCTTCGGCGAGATCGACCCGCAATGCCATGTGGCTGCGGCCGTTAACATGCCCTTCGGGCACATTCCACTTCACACGGGCCATCAGCCCGACGACCTCGAATCCGACCGTCTCAAGCACGGCCTTGAACAGGGCGGCCTGCTCATAGCAAACACCGCCGCGCTTTCCTCGAACAAGTTTGGTGACAACTGCGTCTAGCGAGAGATCGAGCAGCTTGTCTGTAAGCCGGTCGATATTCTCAAACGCGATTGTGCGGGTGTGGCGCTCCACCAACTCTTCGAGGGTCGCGCGGTCGGGCCGGGCTTCACAATGCCAGTCGATGCGGTCCCGATAGTCGGCAAGTTGCTCCTGAGACATTGGCATAGGCCTACTCCTGGGACGTCGTTAAGCCCCTGCCACCCTAGTCGAGCCGCTCCTCGCTGCCAACAAAGTCGCAGTGACCCGCCCAAGAGCAATCGCAAGGTGCAACGCCAATCACACACGATTCTTCCCAGGCAACTCCTTTCGCTAATATTTATGGGTAATTGCAAGCATCGCGGAGGCGTACGAATTCTCAATGGTCAGCCAGAGATCGGGGCGGACTCGCGCCCCTGAAGGCTGTGCCAACGGGCGCGACTACAGCAACTGCCGCTGCACAAGGCGGCGGAAGGCGCCGTCGCGGGCGACGAGTTCGTCGTAGGTCCCGGTCTCGGCGATCCGGCCGCCCTCCAGCACGATGATGCGGTCTGTGTCGCGGATGGTGCTCAGTCGATGGGCGATGACGAGGCGAGTGGCGTTCATGGCGGCGAGGCTCGCCGTCACAATGGCCTGAGTGCGGTTGTCGAGCGCGCTGGTCGCCTCATCGAATAGGAGGATGCGCGGCTTGCGCACGATTGCCCGTGCGATCATCACGCGCTGGCGCTGCCCCCCCGAGATCTGGCCGCCGCCTTCCATGACGAACGTCTGCAGCCCCATGGGCATGGTCTCGATATCGGCGGCAAGACCGGCCTGGCGCACTGCCTCGTCGATTTGTGCCTGGGAGAGAGGCGCAGCGCCCACGATGTTGTCGTGCAGGCTGCCCGGCACCAGACGAGAATTCTCCAGCACAGTGCCGATCTGCTGGCGCACCCGGCCGAGGTCGAGCTTCTCGAGGTCGCGGTCGTCGTAGAAGATGCCGCCATGCGTCGGCGTCTCGAAGCCCAGCAGTAGGCGCAGGAGGGTCGATTTGCCGGAGCCCGACGCGCCGACGATTGCCACGCTCTCGCCCGGCCGCGCTTCGAACGCCACATCCTGCAGAATCCACGGCCCGTCATTGCCGTAGCGGAACGACAGATTGTGCACGGCAATGTGGCCGCCCAATGGGCCGGGATCGACGCGGTCCTGCCCGACCTCAAGCGGCGCGTCGAAGACGGGCCGGAGGCGGGCAAACAGGGGAACGACCTCAATGCCGGCGTTGAGCGCGCCCGCCAGCGAAAGCATGGCCCCGGTGAACTGCCCGAAGGCGCTGTTGAAGGCGGCGAAGTCACCGATGGAGATCGTGTGGCTGCCGCCCGCGGCGAGCCAGAAGATACCGAGCGAGCCCACGATAGGGAGGCTGGTGCCCAGCACCGTCTGGTAGGCGGACACCCGGCCGGAGCGGGCGCTGTTGATGCGCTGCTCGGCGAAGGCCTCGGACCAGCGCGAGAACGCACGCAGCTCTGCGCCTCCAACGCGCAGCTTGGCGATGCCGCCCAAAATCTCGATCAGCAGCCCCGACACGATGCCCTTGCGCGTGTAGACGACGCGATCGAGCCTGGCCTGCCGGCGCGCCAGCAGGAACAGCAGGCTGGCGGCCACAATCGCATAACCGAAGGCGAACATCGTGAGCATGGGATCGTAGATCAGCATCAGCACCAGGCTTGCGACCGAGAACAGGCCCCCCACGGCCGCGGTCACCGCTACGCCGGACAGGGTACGGCGGATGGCATCGACGCCGAGCACGCGCAAGGCGAGGTCGCCCACCGAATAATCGCGGAAGAAAGAGGTGCGCAGGCGGATCAGGCGATCCCACACCGCCGGTTGCAGGCGGCGGTCGAGGTGCGTGCCGACCCGGATCAACGCCAGGGCGCGGACCACCTGGAAGAGGGCGCTGCCGATCGCGGTGGCGCCCAGCAGCAGCAGCATGTCCGACAGCAGCAACAGCCGGCCCTGCGGTATCGCCGTTCCCAGGATCGCACCGGCCGCAACCGGCAGCAGCAGCCCGGCCAGTGTCACAGCCGCCGATGCGAGCAGCAGCCGGAAGATATCGCCGTCGACGCCGAAGGTCGCGAAGCCGATCAACTCGCGCATGGTGAAGCGCTCAGGCAGCGGCGCATAGATCATGTAGCCGCGCGTCAGGAGGGAAGCCGCACTCGCCTTGTCGATCACCGTCTTGCCGGATGCTCCAGGACCAGGTGCTCCCTGGCCGATCGCGCGCCATCGCCCGCGGCGCCACACCACGGCAAGCGCTTGTCCCGATGCGGCTTCAATCCCCAGGAAGGCCGGCCCGTCCTCATTCCACCAGTCGCCATCAAGGGCGATCTCGCGAAAGCGAAAACCGCTGGCATTGGCGAAACGCTCGAGGCGCTCGAACAGCGCCGAGCCCGGATCGTCGGCGTCGGGCGTCTGCAGCGCAAAACCTTCGACCCGGCCGATCACCGCAAGAGCGCGGGCAAGCGCGTCGCCGCTGGCGACCACCGTCGGGTCGATCGTGGTGAAGCGGAAGGCCGCGATGTCGCGCAGGCGCTGCATCGCGGCGTTGGCCCTGGCCTTGTCGAGCGCATCGGCATCGAGGCGCCGCTGCTCCTCGGCCGCCTCGTCCTCGACGAGCCTCGCCGCCACCCGTTCGGCCAGGACCGCCGACAATTGCCCCAGCGTGGCGGGCGTCTGCTCGACAAGCAGAGTAGCCGTCTCGACCTCCTCGACCTCGCCGGCGGCCACGGTCTCGGCACCGATCTGGTTGGCGACCACCAGCAGCGTCGTAGGGCGCGATGCCTGGCTGTCGTTCGGTCCGGGATAACGCAGGATCGGCACGCTGGCGCGCAGCCAGGCCACGCGCCGCGCCGTCAGCCGGGCGCCGGCTTCGAGCGTGCGGCGGTCGCCGGGCTCGAAGGGAATGGCGTCGCCGTGGCCGTGGCCCGGCCCCGGGCAGGACAGCAGCGCCGCGTACCATGCGTCGATCGCTTCGGCGTCGATAGCAGGGTCGCCGATCGGTCCGTCGACGAGCGCCGGTGGATTCGACGATGCGGTACCGTCGGTCAGCACGAAGACAACGCGTGGCGACGACAGGGCGAAGACTGCCGCTCCTTCGGGCAACTCGGCCAGGAAGCGGCGCTGGCCGGCAGATCCGGCGCTGTCGATCACCGCGCCATACAGGCGGGCAGGCCGCGCCAGCCGGCACGGGCCGGCGAGGCCGGCAAGATCGAGAGGTTCGTGCGCGGCGAGGGTTGTGTCTGTCATGTCGCCGTCTCGGCGCTGATCAGGCGGGCATAGGCTCCGCCGGCGGCCAGCAGACTCGCATGGTTGCCGCGTTCGACGACCTTGCCACGGGCGAGCACGATGATCTCGTCGCAGTCGCGGATCGTGCTCAGCCGATGGGCAACCAGGACGCAGGTCATGCCGCGGCGGCGCACCGCCTGCAGGATCTCGTTCTCGCTGATCGCGTCGAGCGCGCTGGTCGCCTCGTCGAGCACCAGGATCGCGGGTTCCTGCACCAGCGCGCGGGCGATCTCGATGCGCTGGCGCTGGCCGCCGTTCAGGTTGCGGCCGTCTTCGTCGATCGCAGCCTCGATGTTACGCGGCAGGCTCTGCACCACTTCGGTCAAGCCTGCGTCGGCGATCGCCGCGGCCAGCCGCGCTTGCGGCACCGTGCTGTCCCACAGGGTGATGTTCTCGCGCAACGTGCCCTTGAACAGGTGGATGTCCTGGTCGACCGAGGCCACGACATGGGCCAGCCGCTTGCGTCCCCATTCGGCGAGCGTCAGTCCATCGACGCGAACCGCTCCACCACGCGGCTCGTTCAGGCCGGTGATGAGGGTGCCGAGCGTGCTCTTGCCGCTGCCGGATTCGCCCACCAGTGCCACCCATCGGCCGGGCGCCACGTCGAGCGAGAAGCCCTCGATCAGGGGCGGCTCGAACGGGCTATAGCCGAAGCTGACATCCTGCATCGACAGGCGGCCGACCGCGTGGGCCTCGCTCGCCGGCGCCGGTTCGGTGGGGAAGCGCCAGTCGCGCCGGTAGTGCAGCACGTCGTCGAGCCGGGCGAGGTCGGCCGAGGCCTGCTGCACCTTGGCCGCCACGCCGACGACGTGCTGGATCGGCCCCGAGAAATTGCCCAGCAGCGCCTGGAAGCCAACCAGCGTGCCGACCGTGATCGTGCCGTCGATCACCAGCAAGGCACCCACGCCCAGCACAGCGGCATTGACAAAACTCGACACGATCGGCGGCACCAGGTTCGTCACCTGCTGGTAGATCGTGAGCTTCTGCTCGGAGTTGATGGCACGGGCGTGGTAGCCCGCCCACTTCGAGAAGAAGTCGTTCTCGCCGCCGCCGGCCTTCAGCGTCTCGATGGTCTGCAGGCCGACCACGGAGGTTGCGAACAGCTTGCCCTGCTCGGTCTGCAGGCGGAGCGCCACATCCTTCATCGGCCGGTTGACCACCCGCAGCACCACCGCGCTCAACGCGGCACCACCCAGCGCAATCGCTGCCAGCGTGACGTCGTAGAACATCATGGCGACGCCCAGGAAGGCGGCCGTCAGCAGGCTCGCTGCGGCATTGCCGAGATCGACGGCGAGCAGCTCTGCCACCCGGTCGTTGGCCTCGACGCGGTTCACCAGGTCGCCGGAGAAGCGCTGACCGAAGAACTCCACCGGCAGGCAGAGCACGTGCCAGACGAACCGCGCCGACTGCTCCAGCGCCAGCCTGAGCTCGATGCGCAGCAGCATGAGCTGCTGGACCGTCGACAGAAGCGCGTTGAGGATGAAGATAGCCGCCATGCCGACCAGCAGGGGCCCGAGCCAGCCGTCGAACTGCTTCACCAGGATGTCGTCGACGAAGATGCGCGTGAAGCCCGGCACGATCAGGCCCGGAATCACCAGCATCAGGCTGATCCACGCCACGAAAGCGATGGCGGGCTCGAAGCCGCTCAGCCGTTGCCTGAGGCGCGCCAGCAGGCGCTCAGGCGGACCGCCGCGGGTGAAGCCTTCGCCCGGCTTCATCTCGAGGGCGACGCCGGTGAAGCTCTTGCCGAATTCATCCCTCGTAACGGTGCGCGGGCCGAGCGCCGGATCGTTGAGGAAGACCTTGTCGCGTGAGGCGCCTTCGACCACGAGGAAGTGGTTGAAGTTCCAGAATACAATCGACGG
>Ga0163144_10017116_pt1 | contig 14786 bp, 13 predicted proteins | sample OliLak19BULKMAT1_FD_123175 | JGI IMG/M metagenome (GOLD analysis project Ga0163144, IMG submission 123175) | Freshwater microbial mat bacterial communities from Lake Vanda, McMurdo Dry Valleys, Antarctica - Oligotrophic Lake LV.19.BULKMAT1 | ecosystem: Environmental > Aquatic > Freshwater >... | reverse complement strand
CGCAACCAACCGTAAAAATCGGGCTTGCCATGGCAAGCCCCTACGCCATACCCATTTTTTGTGATGAAAATAGGCAAAACAACCCCGTTCACGGGGTTTCAGAGGGTCAGACGGGTGGTTCACTGCCCGTCGGCAGGTAACATACACGCTATTTTTATCATATTTTGCCTTTTTAACTACAGACAAGCCTTATATGCCGTCCCTACTGCCATTTCCGAATGATTAAATTATGGGGTTTCTGTCACCTCTGGGGTGATTTCTGGGACGATGCTCTCAAATGCCTCTGCATCCACATCACCAGATAGCAAAAATTCCACTGCGGCATCGAGTTGGGGGTCTTTGCCCAATTCTGCCAATTCGCGGTCGTTATCCACACGGATGATAATATCGGGTGTGATACCTTCACCCTGAATCGAGTTGCGGTTGGGTGTGAGCCATTGGGCGATGGTCAAACGCACCCCGCCACCATTGGTTAAGGTGCGGAGTTGTTGCACCGTGCCTTTGCCAAAGGTCTGTTCGCCGATGATGGTCGCCAAGCCATAATCTTGCACGGCACCCGCCACCAATTCAGACGCGCTGGCACTGCGTTCATTGACCAAAAAGACGATTGGCACGGTGATATTGGCGAATGAACCATCGGTCTCGAAGGTGATTTCTTCGCCATTACCAAATACTTCGTGCAAAATATCGCCATTTTCGATGAAAGCGCTTCCCACCTCAATGGCGCTGGTGAGCAATCCACCCGGATTATTGCGGAGGTCAATGATGAGTCCATTTAGTTCATTGACATTGAGTTCTGCGAGTGCCGCATCAATCTTACTCCGTGTGCGTTGGTTAAAATCGTAGCTACTGATATAGCCGATATTGCCTTCTAGCACCTCAGAGAACACACTGGGGATTTCAAAGCGTTCACGGACAATCTCGAAGGTGAGTTGTTTGTCGCCACGTTGCATAAGGATGGTGACGGTTGTGCCTGCTGGTCCGCGCACGATGGTGACGAGTTCGGTCTGATTCATACCCGCCACGGGGATGCCATCCACCTCGATGAACACATCACCAGGGACAACACCTGCTTTTTCTGCGGGGGCGTTTGGCAATACATCGGCAATTTCGATAATGCCGAGTTCCATATCACTGCGAATAATTGCGCCGATGCCCTCCATATCCCCGCTAAAACTGCCACTGAAAGAGGCGAATGATTCGGCATTCATATAGCCACTATATTCATCCTCTAAGATGTTGACCATGCCTTCTAATGCCCCATCAATGAGCAGGGTGTTATCTACAGGCTGGTTGACAAAATTTTCTTTGATGTATTCGTATTGCTCATAGATGGCAAACAGTTCTTGTTGGGCATCTTCTGGGATGAGCTGGCTATTTTGTGCTTGTAACACCGATAGCTGATTGCCGAGCAAAAATCCTGCCACAAATAAGATAATGGCAAGTGCCAATAGGCGAATTTGCACACTAGGCGTAAAAAATGAGGATTGGTTGTTCATAAATAGGGGTATCCTTTACTTAGCGTTGGTTAATTTGAACGGCTAAAAATTCGAGTGCGGCTTTGAGTTGGGTATCTTGTCCCAATGCTACCATTTCTTCGGTGAGGGCGATGGCAATATCGGGCGAGATGCCAGTTCCGCTAATCCATTCGCCCATAGGAGTGAGCCAACGAGCAATAGTATAGCGCAAGCCACCGCCATTGCTCAGTTGATTTTGGATTTGCACCGTGCCTTTGCCGAAAGTCGTCTCGCCCATGATGGTTACGGTGTTGTTATCTTGCCATGCCCCTGCGACCAATTCCGATGCGCTGGCACTACGTTCATTGACCAATACCACCACTGGAATATCTGCCCCAAAATAGGCGGCATTATTTACATAGGTGCGTTCCTGATTATCTCCAAGAATTTGTATCCCTTGCCCATTGCGGATCTCAAAAACTTGTTGTGAGCCATCGCCAAATTCTTCGACCAGCACCACACCCTGTTCCATAAATAAGCCTGCGATTTCGACTGCCGCCGATAAATAGCCACCCGGATTATCGCGCAAATCAAAAATTAAGCCGTTGAGCGATTCCACATCCAATGCGGCGAGGGCTTCATCCACTTTTTGACGAGCATCCGATGAAAATTGTGCCATTTTGATATAGCCGATATTGCCGTCTAGCACTTCGTATTCCACATTGGGGATTTCGATGCGAGCGCGTTCTACAGTAAAACTGACGACCGTATCGCCTCGTTGCATATCCAAATCTACTGTTGTACCTGCCCGTCCACGCACCCGTGACGACAGTTCTAAATAGGTGAGGTCGGAGACATCCTCACCATTGACTCCAACAAAAATATCGCCAGATTGCAAACCAGCCCGTTGTGCGGGGGTGTTTTCGAGTACGTTTATAATTTCAATTTGCCCCGCATCGTTTTCTGCGATAACCACCCCAATTCCCTCAATAGACCCAGAGAGTTCTTGGTTCACAAACGGAAAATAATCGGGGTCTACATAATTGGTATAAGGGTCATCGAGTATTTCTACCATGCCACGAATTGCGCCATCGAGCATAGCTTGTGGGTCTATCTCGTTGACATATTGTGCCTCTAATAAATCGTATACTTCCAGCAGGGGGGCAAATAAATCGCTGGTGGTGGTTTGTTGGGCAAGGGCAGGTTGCACAGGGTTATGTGTGCCGATGATATACCCGATGCCAAATGCTCCTATAATCATCATTAGGGTGAAAAAATACCGCTTAAACCGCATGGTCACTATCCGCCTCTCAAATGTTCTAACCAAGTCATTTTTATTATATAATTTATAGTAGCATTGTTTTATGAGAACTCAAAGAGGACTACCTATGCCAATGACTAGACGCGAAATTTGGGATTATTGTCTGAGCAAACCACACGCCACAGAAACATACCCGTTTGGCGAGGATACACTTGTGTTGCGTGTGGGGGATAAGGTGTTTGCGCTGATGGGGGTAGATAAACCAGAGGAAGAATCCACCCCGCGCATCAACCTCAAATGTGACCCCACACTGGCAATTATTTTGCGCCAAACTTATCCACAGGCGGTACTACCTGGGTATCACATGAACAAAACGCATTGGAATACGGTTGTTTCCAACGGCATTGTCCCTGATGGCGAAATTTGCGACATGATAGACCACTCGTATGACCTGATTGTCAAAAGTCTGACCAAAAAACAACGGACTGCGCTAGGCTTATGACCGCATTTATCTCGATGGATGAAGCCACCAGCCTTATCACAGATAAAACTGTTTTGGCGTTGGGTGGCATGACACTTTATCGCCGCCCAATGGCATTTGTGCGCGGATTGCTGAATAAAAATCCAATTCCCCAAAATTTGACATTGCTCAGTTTTACGATGGGACTAGAATGTGATTTATTGGTTGGGGCGGGGTGTGTGGATGCCGTGCGGACGTGTTATTTTGGGTTGAGCGAATTTGGACTCGCGCCGATGTTCACCGAAATGGCACAAAAAGGGCTTATTCGTGTGATAGAGGAGACCGAAGCCAGTCTGGTATGGGGGATAAAGGCGCAGGTGGCAGGTGTGCCATCGTTGCCATCTACTGCGTGGGTCGGGACAGATTTACCCCGCTTGCGTCCCGATGTCAAACAGGTTATAGACCCCTATACAGGCGAAAATCTCACCGCATTCCCCGCTATCCCCATAGATGTGGTGGTGATTCATGCCCTAGAAGCTGATAGGGTGGGGAATATCAAACTCAATCAAAATTTGGGGATAGATATGGAATTGGTGTATTGTGCCAAAACGGTCATCATCACCGCCGAGCGCCTGGTAGAAAAATGCGAAAAGTCGGCTGATGGGGTGATTATTCCGTCTGCGGGGATAGATTATATTGCCCTTGCGCCCAATGGGGCATATCCGACCAGTTGCTATCCGTTATACCCATTAGACGGGTTGGCATTGATGGATTATGTAGAGGCGTGCAATGCGGGTAATTTTGAGGTGTATTTAGCGAATTTAGGGGCATAATATCATGCCCCTCTTGTTATTATTCCCGTGGCAATGTCGCATCCATCCGATTGCGTCCTGTGTTGAGTTTGCCTGTGATGGGGGTATGAATCCCGATTTTTCCCAACCCAAAATGGGGCATATTGCCATAAACCACTTCATAATTGCCTGCTTTGATGAGATAGGTCTCGTGCCAGATGCCGATTGTGCCAGCTTCCCCCAGTTCTTTATTAAAGCGTCGCCATGCTTCGAGATGTGGGTCAGATTTATCCCGCGAGAATTGTTCGAGATGCTCATAACTACGCCAATACATGACATTGATGCTGGTGATGGGGAAAAATCGGGTGAATGCCTCCCCGCCCAAAAAGCCTTTTTCTGGGTGTTGATAGAGTACCTTTATCATATCGCCAAAGGCTTTCCCCACCCAACCTGCTTTAGGGAAATGACGTAGGGGAATCCGCGCCCCAATCAGAAATAGGACAAAATCCCCGTCTAACATTGCTGTGTGCCGTCCAGAAAAAACACTGTTTTTATCCGCCATGATACAATACCTTTATATTTTTGCCACCGATATAATTACAATACGTTGAATGATGCCGATTAGTTACAAAAAAGTGGCTTGAATGGGTATTGATAGCCTATTCGAATCGTCCTATACTGATATTTAACAATCTAATCAAGCAGGGGAGTCCGCGCAAGTGGGCTGAGAGGGTGTGTTTATGTCACACCGACCCTAGAACCTGATGCGGGTCATGCCGCCGTAGGAAGTGTTGAGCGAATCTCAGTGATTTTTCTGCACCCCTACACAGGGGTGTTTTTTATTCTGTGTGCGGTGGGCGCGATAGTTCACGCCCCGATAAGTGATAAAAGGAAAAATCCATGAAAAAAATTGTTGTTCTTGCTATTTTGCTATTAGGGGTATTCACCCTATCTGTGCAAGCACAGACCACCCTCAAAATTATCACCTATGATAGTTTTTATATCAGCGATGTGGTTATTGCCCAATTTGAGGCAGAAAATGAGGTCATCGTAGAAATTTTGCGCGTGGCAGATGCGGGTGTCATGGTCAATGAATCCATCCTCACCGCAGGCAATCCGTTGGGGGATGTGATGTATGGCGTGGATAACACTTTCCTCAGCCGTGCGTTAAACAATGAGATTTTTATCCCCTACGAATCACCCGCCTTAGCCGATGTGCCAGAGGAATTTCAGTTAGATGGTGAGCAATTCCGCGTAACCCCTGTGCAATATGGCGATGTGTGTCTCAATTTTGACACGGCATTATTTACATCAGAGACCGCCCCACAATCCCTAGCAGATTTGGCAGACCCACGCTTTGAGGGGCAATTGGTCGTGCAAAATCCGGCGAGTTCATCGCCAGGACTCGCTTTTTTATTAGCGACTATCGCCGTTTTTGGTGAAGAAGGCGATTATACCTATCTCGATTTTTGGTCAGACCTAAAAGATAACGATGTGCTGGCGGTGAGTGGCTGGTCAGAGGCGTATTATGGCGAATTTACCGTTGCGGGTGGCAATCGCCCGATTGTGGTAAGTTATGCCACTAGTCCACTTGCAGAAGTGTTTTATGGTGAGTTAGACCCAGAAAATCCGCCTACGGGAGCGATTGTTGCCGATGAAATGTGCTTCCGTCAAATTGAGTTTATAGGCATATTGGCAGGGACACCTAATGAAGAACTCGCGCAGAAATTCATTGATTTTGCTCTTAGCGCACCCTTCCAAGAGGATATTCCCCTCAATATGTGGGTATTGCCTGTGAATAGCACCGCCGAATTGCCAGAACTCTATGCCGATTATGCGACCACGCCAGAAAATCCGCTTACATTGGATTATGACCTCATCGAAGAAAATCGTGAGGCATGGTTGCAAGCATGGTCAGAGACGGTATTGCGATGAACCGATTTTTGGGGGGCGCACGCTTAGTTTATATCATCCCGATTGCCTTTTTAGCGATATTTTTTATCTATCCGCTAGTGGCGATTTTCGATAGAAGCCTGCGCCCCGATGGGGTATGGCAATTAGACGGGTTTATCACCGTCTTTGCCAACTCCTATTATCGAGATACCTTGTGGTTTACGCTGTGGCAAGCCGTTATTTCCACTGCACTCACATTGGCGTTAGCGATTCCGAGTGCATTTGTGTTTGTGCGCTATCGGTTTCCGTTTAAATCGGCGCTGTTGGCATTTGCCACGTTGCCGTTTGTGTTGCCGACTGTGGTGGTTGCCACTGCATTTCGGGCATTACTCGATGAAAATGGCATCCTAAACCAAATTGCCATGAGCCTCTTTGCATTAGACCGCGCCCCTATCCAATTAGAACGGACATTGGCGCTAATTTTTCTCGCGCATGTGTTTTATAACTACCCGCTTGCCTTGCGGATGTTATATGGCTACTGGGCAAACCAAAGTGGTCGCATGGAAGAAGCCGCCCGTTTATTGGGCGCACACGGCTGGCGATTGTGGATAGAAATCCGCCTGCCTGCGTTGCGTCCGATGATATGGGCATCGGGGTTATTGGTGTTTATTTTCACCTTCACTAGCTTTGGGGTGATTTTGATATTAGGTGGGTTACGCTATGCGACCCTAGAGGTCGAAATTTATAACCAAGCGATGAACCTGTTCAATTTGCCGATGGCGGCAGTATTATCATTGCTTCAGATAGTCATTCTGCTAATGGCACTAAATCTTTATACTCGCCTACAAAGGAATATCGTCATCATCAGCCTGCAAGGGCAAGGGGCGGTAGCACGGAATCCGCGCACATGGGGAGAACGATTTTCTGTCATTGGGGTGATATGCCTCATGGCGGGGTTGCTATTTGCGCCGTTATTAGCGTTGGTGATGCAATCGTTCACAGATAGCAATGGCTTCACCACCCGTTTTTTTGCCGATTTGGGGCAAGTCGGGCGCGGGTCTGTGTTCAATGTCCCACCGCTAGAAGCAGTGAAAAATTCGGTGGTTTTTGGCTGTATAACCACTTTTTTTGCCGTGACATTAGGTGTCATGCTGGCATCCCTGCTCCATTCGCACAAAAAAAATCGGTTTTTGGGATGGCTAGACGCGCTGGTCATGCTCCCACTCGCCACAAGTGCCGTTACATTGGGATTTGGGTTTATTGTGGGATTTTCGACCCCACCTCTGGCATGGCGGTCTGAGTGGTGGCTGATTCCCATATCGCATACACTGGTCGCATTGCCGTTTGTCGTGCGAAGTGTGTTACCCGCCTTGCGTGCCATCCCCAAGCCGATTCATGAAGCGGGGATGATGTTGGGCGTGGGGCAATTTGGGCGTTGGTATAGGCTAGAATTGCCCCTCATCAGCAAGGGGATATTGGTGGGGGCGACATTCGCCTTCACGGTGAGTTTGGGCGAATTTGGGGCATCGCTGTTTTTGGTTCGCAGTGATATGCCGACCATCTCCATCGTGATTTTCCGATTTTTGGGACGGGCTGGCACATACGGTCAGGCACTCGCCATGAGTGTGCTTTTACTCATCGTGAGTGCCATCGCCTTTTTGCTATTAGAACGCTTGCGTGCGCGTGGGGTGGGGGAATTTTGACCCCCACCCGCTAATCGCTGTTATTGAACAGGCTAGGCGCGTTTTTGCGGACGGTTTCCTCACCCAATTTGCTCACCAATTGCTTGCGGAGTTTGGGTGTTTCTTCTGCCCATTTATTTTGCAATTGCTCTTTGCTAGAGGCACGCGCATCCCCCGCATGGGTCATGACACCCCCCGCCACCGCAGGGGCTTTGGTGATGACACGGGTCACAGCCACATGCCCGCAATTAGGACAAGCAGGGGCATTATCATTAAATCCGTGACGTGCGACAAAGCGATGGTCACAATTGGGACATTTATAATCGTAGGCAGGCATGGTTATTTACCTCATATTCGTATATTTTGATGATGTTTAGAGGGCGCAACTGTGTGCGCCCTTACATCTAGTGTAACCTAGTTGTGTAAAAAGAAGATTGATATTTTATTCGTCGGCGTGTAATTCCAACAAAATCGAATCGGCTTGGACGGCTTGCCCCACGTTGTAGCGAATCGCAGAGACCACACCATCGTATGGCGCGATAATGCGGTGTTCCATCTTCATCGCCTCCAAAATCATCAATACATCGCCTTGTTTGACGTGTTGACCTCCCTCCACTTGCACTTTTATCACCTGACCGGGCATGGGCGCACGCAATGACCCTTCTACACCACCATCTTTATTCGGGACGGGTAGCGGATTTTGCCAGTCTAGCCGATAGCTTTGCCCATCGGCATGAATCCACCAAACTGTTTCGTTTTGGGCGATAATCGTAAGGCTTTGGCGGTGTCCATCTACTACCACCGACCAATTATCACCGTCACGCTTGGCGCTAATGACGTGCGTTTTATCGCCAATTTTTGCTAGATACCCATTTTTTTGTGGGGTGAGCAACACCGATACGGTGCTATCGCCATGTGTGAACGTGTGTTTGATGGGGCGATAGGCATTGTTGCGCCAATAGGTTGTCGTTTCTTGTTGGGCGAGTGTCGCCCCAATCCACACGCTAACGGGTGGGTGGGGTTCATCTGCCAATAATTCGGGATGTTGGTCAATAAATCCTGTGGTGATATTCCCTGCTACGTGGTCGGGATGGGTGATAATCCGCCGTAAAAAGTTGATATTATTCCGTAAACCGAGTAATTGTGTTTGCGCGAGGGCATAGTCGAGTTTGCGAATTGCCTCTGCGCGGTTCACCCCACAGGTGATAATTTTGGCAATCATCGGGTCATAATACGGGCTAATCGCATCACCAGAACGGATACCCGAATCCACGCGCAATCCGTCTAATTGTGGCACTTGCCACCGCAGAATATCGCCAATCACAGGCAAAAAGTCGTTGGCGGGGTCTTCTGCATATACACGGACTTCTATCGCATGACCGCGTGCTTGGGGATTAAGTGCAGATATATCGAAGCCTTCACCCGCCACTCGCAATTGCAATTCGACCAAATCCACCCCAAAAACCATCTCTGTGACGGGATGTTCGACTTGCAAACGGGTATTCATTTCCATGAAGTAATAATTTTTTTTGTCATCCAGTAAAAATTCGATTGTCCCCGCGCTGACATACCCCAATTGCTGACCAATGCTCACGGCGGTGGCGCAAATTTGGGCGCGTAGGGCATCATCAAGCGCGGTTGATGGGGTTTCTTCAACCACTTTTTGATGACGGCGTTGTATGCTACATTCACGTTCCCCAAAGACAATCACATTGCCATGTTTATCGCCAAAAATCTGAATTTCGATATGGCGCGGATTGGTGACATAGTGTTCTAGGATGAGAGTATCATCGCCAAAGGCTTGTTTTGCCTCACGGCGGGCGGTGGCGAGTGCCTCTGGCAATTCATCGGCAGAATTCACGCGGCGCATACCCTTACCACCGCCACCCGCCGATGCCTTGACCATAATGGGATAACCAATTTTTTCTGCGGCAGAAATTAGGGTGCTATCGGCTTGGTCACTTTCATTATAACCCGCCACCATCGGTACATCTTTGAGCATGAGTTTGGATTCGCGCTTTTTCCCCATTGCTTCAATAGCAGAGGGAGTTGGTCCAATGAAGATGAGACCTGCTTGAGCAACGGCATAGGCAAAACTAGCATTTTCTGCCAAAAATCCAAACCCCGGATGAATGGCTTGTGCGCCTGTTTGTTTGGCGACAGCAATCAGTTTTTCTGCCACCAAATAACTCTCATTGGCGGGGCTATTGCCGATATGCACGGCTTCATCTGCTAGTTCCACGGCGAGACTATCCGCATCGGCATCGGAATACACGGCAACGGTGCGAATCCCCATTTTTTGGCAGGTGCGGATAATCCGACAGGCAATTTCGCCACGATTGGCAATCAATAATTTGTGAATCATCGAATTTTCAGGCGCGGATACCCCTGCCTTTAGGCATGGGGAGGAGCGCCCTCTCTCCTTTCATATAATTGTAACCGTCTGATTTATGAATCGTTTTGAAAAAACGATAATTGATGCCCTGTATCGTGTCTGTGGTGGTTGTGATATTAAAACTGCCACTCGCACGAACAGCCACCTTACCGACATAAATACCCACTTTTTTGCCTGATGTGACCATCGCTTTAGCCATGTCACCCGTTTGAAATCCAAAATACACTTTTTTGCGTTGGCGTGTCGCACGCGGGAAACCATATTTGTCAGGCTTGGTCATTTGCCGATTACCCCTGCCAACTGCTTTTATGACTAATGGTTGATGATTGGGACTAACAAATACCGCTTGCCCACTTTCACCCACACACACAGCATCTAGCCAATGGGTTTTTGGGTAGTTTTGTATGGCACGATTATATTTTGTGCGACCACCTGTGCCAAGTTCAATCGGTAAACAAAAATTCTGCAACGTTTCATATAATTTCCAGCGAGTGGCATTGATAGCAGACGCATCTTTGAGAGGTGTTTTTGCCAATTGTTGCACATTCGGATGACCAAATTCGTCTGCGGTTTGGTTGCCTTTTTTCTGGTTGCATGGGTGACATGCAAGCGTTAAATTGCTCACACGATTAGACCCGCCTCGTGATTTTGGGATGATGTGTTCAATTTCGAGTGGCACATCTTTTGCACCACAATATACGCATTTCCGACCAAATTTTTCGAGTAGATATTCCTGCACCTCATAACCCCATAATTCGCCTTGTTGATACTCAACACCACTGATTTCGGGGTTGACCATCGCTTGTGTATCGAATTTGACCAATTCCAGCGCCAAATGTGTGACGGGTACATAGCGCATCAAGCGTTTCATCCATGTTGAAATGTTATATACACGGCTCATCAGTGACGGCGCAAGCCAACCATCGGGACGTTTGCGATTATCAAATCGTGCTTGGCGATACCGCAATTTGCGTGTTCTGCGTCCTCTACGTAATTGTCTACGACTTAATAACCCGTCACGAATATGTTGTCCACGATGGGTTAATTCGCCTGCCCACACACAACACAATCCCCGTTTGAATTCGGCGACAATCGCTATGCCTGTTGTTTGGCTACCGGGGTCTATCTTGACCTGAACGGGTTGTGTATCCCCACCTTCACCGTTTTTCAGGATAATCGTGAATGGATAACGACGAAAAACTGTCGCTTTCCCCGATTTTAATAACTGCCTAGCCCTTGCAGGATTGCAGGGCATCAATGGTTTTTTGTTTTTATCGAGTACAAATACACGTTGCATAAAATGAAAGCTACCTTTCGGTTCTCGCCTTACGGCGGTTATGGTCACCGCGTCAATGTTATCGGGTGGTTTTGTATGTGAACGGTACGGACGTGATTAATCGCGTCCCTACACCCATTTCGACTTGTTTAATGATGTACCGCAGGGTTCGGGGCTGGTGAAGCACCCCGAAGTGCCTATATATTCACCCATAACGGAGCCATTGCTGGCTGAGACTGGTAAGCATAGGGGCTATCTAAAGCCCCTGCCTTTAGGCATGGGGATGCTTACTCAGTCACCTCTGCCCATGTGGGCTTGCGTTTTTGGATGAATGCCATCATGCCTTCTTGTCCAGATTCGCTGGCACGGAGTTCATCTAATAAATTGGCACGATAGGCGATGGTCTCTGATACAGGCTTGGTTGTGACCTCAAATATTAATGCCTTGCAGGTGGCGATTGCCTCTGGGCTACATTCCCGAATATCGGATAGCAGACTTTGGACACGGCTATCGAGTTCATCGGGTGCAACAGCCATATTGACCACGCCATAGGTGAGCGCATCTTGCCCACTAAAACGTGCGCCTGTGAGCATCAGACGGCGGGCATTATTCATGCCAATGCGGTTGATGACATACGGCGAAATGAGCGCGGGGATAATTCCCAGACGCACTTCTGGCAATCCAAAAGAGGCGGTGGTGCTGGCGATGGCAATATCTGCCACACATACCAACCCAAAGCCACCACCCAATGCCGCCCCTTCGACTTTGGCGATGACCACCTGTGGCGCACGATTAACCGCATGAAGCATCTCATCGAATTTTTCCATCCGACTTGCCCCTGTGCCACGATTCATAATTTCGGCTTGCATCTCTTTCAAATCGCCACCCGCACAGAAGGTATTTCCCGCGCCACATAAAATCACCGCACGGATAGAACGGTCATCGTGCAGAGTGGTGAAGGCATCTATTAATTCCGTGACCATTTGTTGGCTCATGGCATTTTTTACCTCTGGACGGTTGAGGATGACATGCACAAATGGCTTGTGTAATTCAATTTTTAGGGTTTCATAGGTCTTATCAGCAATCATCAAATAGCTCTTTTCTAAATAAAAGTTATTCCCAATCCATATATAATAATGCCCCTGCGAGGGATTTTCCGAGTGTATCCATCCGCAGGGAACGTGTGCCACCACCGTCTAGCGCCTCGTATAGCACAAAATTGAGCGCCTCGATGTTGTCTAGTTCATAACGCACAACATCGCCTTTGACCAATTCACCAAAATGCGCCTTAACACGCTCGGCGGTCAGTTTGGCTTTGATTTCGGCATAGGCTTCTGGTGAACGGGCGATAACACTAATGTTGGAGATATTCCCCTTATCGCCTGCACGTCCAAATGCCAAATCATATAATTTTTTGCCCATGCTGTTTTTCCTTGTTAGGGTTACATCAACCGATATAAGTGGTCATTCACATAGAGTATTAAAACGGGTGTATTCGGTTTGGGTAGGGTGTCATGCTCCAAATCGCGCCGATTATTTACCGCTTGGGCATGTATCACCGCGCCGTTGGGGACTGCAAAGCTATATTCGACATGCACATCATAATGCCTAAATATTTTTGTGGGGTAGATGTTGGTCATCACCCCTTTGAGCAATGTCCCCGAATAGCGCAAACGTTGAGTCACCCGTTGGGGGATGATGAGCCAAAAGATAAGCATCCACAATGTCATGAGTCCCAACGCCAAAAACCAGATAAAATCGCTGTTGAGCGCATATACATCATCCGAGTAGCGCCCACTCAATTCGGCACGTTGGGCTTGTCCTTCCAAATAACGTACGGTCACCACACTGCCGATGGTCAATTCCTCATAAAATCCTGCACTCGTGAGCCGATTCACCACTTGACTATCACCACGATGGTCAGTATAGGTATAAAAGAGGCGATATTGAGGTGAAAATTCATCTCCGTCTATGATTTTATCGGTGATAACCGCATTGACATCATAGGCGGTGGGTGCGGATAAGGTGTTGATGATGGTGATACCTGCCACCAGTATTATCAACACCACCATCCACCGTCGCCATCCCACCAAAATCGGCTCATGGAGCGATGCCGATTCATCTTGGATAAAATCGGCATGATGTTTTCCAATGAGGAAAAATGTTTCGCCTTGTGCGGTGATGTGCGTCATCTGGTTATTCCACTGTTAGATAATCAATATGTGGTGTGACATGCTCACGCCCTATTAGCGTAGACCACAATCCCAAAATAGCGCGCGGGCTGGCGCTCACTGTAGACCCAGAAATGCCCATGCCCGCGGGTCCACTGAGTCCGTTGGTCATCATCAGGCGCACGGCATTTTTGAGCGTGTCCTCGTCTTTGGCGGTGAACATCACCCGAATGGCAATTTCTGGTGGGTCTTGTGGCAATTCTGATATGCTCCCATACAGGCTATTCATGCCCACATAACTATAGTCTATGCGGTCTATAGCTAAGTCTTGCCATGTGGCTTCTATCATCTGTTTCATGATGTCGGCTTTTTTCCATGCTTGCGGATACCCCACTGTGAAGATGAGTTCCCGCATGTAGCCCTCCAAGCGCCCCATGACCAATTTGAGTTTTTCTGGGCGTGGCTTGCCTGTGACACCACTCACTTTGACTTTATTTTCACCAACTTGCTCCAATTTGAGCGTAGTAAGATTTGCCACCACATCGGGCGTGAGGTAATTGGCGGGGTCGTGAATCTCGTATATCAATTGCTCTTTGACGGTATCGGTTGTGACCATGCCCGCCGTATTGGGTGTTTTGGTGACGATAAAAGACCCATCTGCTTCCACATGGGCAATAGGGTAGCCCAAACGGTGCAAATCGCTGGCGGGGATACTGTCTATCACTGCGAGGCTATTGCCACCCACCACTTGCCCCGTACACTCTAATAAATGTCCACACACAATGCCACTGGCGAGTTTATCCCAATCTGTCCAATCCCACCCATAATGCGCGATGAGTGGGGCAAGATACAAGCAGGGGTCTGCGACACGTCCCGTAATGATAATGTCTGCACCTGCTTTGAGCGCCTCGACAATCGGTTGTGCGCCGATATACACATTGGCATTGACCAACATCCCGCCATGCTCAAAATCCAGATTTTCGCTACTATCCAAATTGGTCAATGGCTCACCTTTGGCGGGTAAATCGAATATCACAGGCATGAGGTCATCGCCCGTGACGGCGGCAATTTTTAGCCCATGCAGATCTAATTTTTGCGCCGTTTGATAGACCATTTTTGACGCACTAATGGGGTTTAATCCCCCACCATTGGTGATGAGGGGAATTTTACGGGCAAACGCCTCTGGCAGGATGCTAGAAGCGATGACGCGAATATCGAATGTATAACCCTTATCTGGATTGCCCAGACGGTCTTTTTGCAAAATGGCGAGTGTGAGTTCTGCGAGTGCCTCAAAGCACACCACATCCACATGCCCGCCTGTAATCATGGGCAGGGCGCGGGTGACATCATCACCATAATAACCTTGTGCAGAGCCGATACGATAGGTCATCTTATTTTTT
>Ga0163144_10017115_pt1 | contig 14786 bp, 25 predicted proteins | sample OliLak19BULKMAT1_FD_123175 | JGI IMG/M metagenome (GOLD analysis project Ga0163144, IMG submission 123175) | Freshwater microbial mat bacterial communities from Lake Vanda, McMurdo Dry Valleys, Antarctica - Oligotrophic Lake LV.19.BULKMAT1 | ecosystem: Environmental > Aquatic > Freshwater >... | reverse complement strand
TATGCGATCGGTCTTAGGGCAAGATAACATGCCGTATTTGAGATGTGCGGGTTCCCGCTTGGCGTTCCCCGGAAGGAACGCACAATCTAACCATAGGTATCGGCCTCCTGCCGGGGGCGATATGGCGGGTTAACCGCGGCATATGCTGGCTTACCTTTGCCAGCCGGTCTTGGGCGTTTCACAACGCACACAAAAAGATGGTGCACGCAGAGCATTCCACCATAAGTCGCGGCGTAAATCAGCCGAATTATGAATGTTGCGTGCACCATGATTAGTTGCAGGGTTGCAACTTACTCGCCGTCCGCAAGACCTTGGAGGTAGACGTTGGTGTAGCCTTTGTTCTCCTTGACCTTGATGACGACCGCTGGGCCTTCGGCGCTGATCTGCTCGAGGATTTCCTCCAAGTCGGCGAGCACAACATCTTCGTAGCCGAGGATGTCGAGATCGGCTTTGAGGAATCCAATGCCTTGAGCGGCTTCGCCCTCGTCATCGACGATGTTATGCCACTGACTGATCTTTTTGCCGGCGATCTCTTCGTCGTCAGCGGAGCCTTCGTAGACCACCTTGACTTTGAGTTGACTCTGCTCTTCATCCTCCTCCGCGATCGAGCCGTCGAGTTCGATACTGATAAGGTTCGCCGTCCACGTGCCGATGGGAAAGAGGCCTTTGCCCGGCTGAGTGGCGTCGAAGATATCAGCGAAGCTCTTCTTGGCCTTCTTCTTGGCCTTCTTAGCGCTGCCTTTGCGACGAGGCGCAGGAGTCTCCTCTTCTTCTTCTTCGGCTTCCTCTTCGTCGGCTTCCTCTTCTTCGGCAGGCTCCTCTTCTTCGGCGGCTTCCTGCTCCTGCTTCAGACGCAGGCGGCGCTCCCGAGGAGTCTCCTCTTCTTCGACAGGCTCCTCTTCTTCGGCAGGCTCCTCTTCTTCTTCTTCAGCCGGCGGAGCCGGACGCTTCTTGAGCAACTTGGGCGGCAAGGCGGCAGGAACGGGAGTGGACTTCAGTTTCGTGACTGGTTTTTTAATGGCCATAATGGTCGATGTGTTTGGTTTCCCTGTGGTTTGTTAATTACAAGACTGCGTTTTGCAGGCTTGCAAATTCAGCGAGGGGAAGTCGCTGAAAGTTTTTTCTTTTTGAGAGCTTTGATTGGCTGGTCGTCGATGTCGTCATCTGCGCGCCCTCCCATCAGGTCAGCGGCTGCTGCCAAATCGGGGTTAGTGAAGAACTCTGCCCACTGGTCATACGGACGGGCAGGGTCAACAATGTATTTAGCCGGCAAATAGATGTCTTTGCTGCGAGTGCCGGCGAGAACCTCCTCGTCACCTTCGGTTTGCCAGACGCGATCGCGAAACTTGTTGCCCGCTTGCTTCTTGCCGTAGGAGCCATGCAGAATAACATCCGCTTGAGAATGCAAGAACTTATAGATGCCACCGGGAAGCGAAGTTTCCTTCTTGATAGTTTGCCCCGCCTTAGTTTTCATCTCGTTCACGGACTGATGGGTAGTGAATGCAATGCCACGCCCCGTTGCCATGAGTGCTCCGATCACCTGCCGGAATGGACTGTTCTGCACGATGTCATAACCGCGGCCAAAGTCTCCTCCGTCTTGGGCATGCTGCCACTTGTGCTTTTCCAGATAATAATCCGTGCACTTCTTGGCTGCCATGTCCGCCGTATCGAAGATAAGGAACTGGTATTTGTCCGATGCGATCAGTGATTTTTTCAGCTGCATCATCGTCATATGCACCACGCCTGCCTCGTCGGTGTAAGGCTCCAGCTTGGAGTCCTGCCACGAGTCGATGAATACCGTTGGCACGTTCTGGAATTGGTAGCCTCGCTCAAAGGCAATCAGCAGTGCTTCCGGAAATGCACTGAAAAAGGTGGTCTTGCCCCACTTAGGCGGGCTGATGGCCAGATACACAAGAGTGATCGGGCTGGCTACAATCTTGCGAGGCTTGGTAGGAAGCAATGCTTCAAGTTCTTCGAGTTCCATAAGGTTTTGCAGGGTTGCAATTAAGGTTGATTGAGTTCGCGGTGTTTGTTGGGACGTTGAGTGTAGAATTGGCTGGGACTTTTGTAGCCGTGTTTGCAGATAGGAAGGAACTCGCACGCTCTACCATACTTGACACAGTTATTGGTATTCTGATTCCTTACTAACGATTCGATAACTATATCAGATGTTCCTTCTTGTGTCAAGAGCTTGATGCGCTCCAGCTTAGGGCGAAGAACGCGCTCCTCGAAATGTTCCATCGACTGCTTTATCGTGGGTAAGGTATGCCGAACGAAATACTTTTCAGGCTCCTGAATGTGGGCTTGACGAATGCGAGTCACGAAGGTGGGCAGTGACTCTTTTTTGCCTTGGCGAAGCTGTGGCTTCTTAATGCCGTTCACTATAAACTTGCGAACTTTGCGGTTGAAGGCTTTCTGCGCCAGCCAAATATAGAACATGAACTGAAACCTAAAGTTCCAGCCCTCGTAGTCCTCCACTCCATAGGTCTTATGATCTGACAAGATGTTTGTCTCACCACCGTCTACATCATAACCTAGGTCTATCTTGCCTCGAAGTTTGACTCCCTCAAACTCTACTTCAACTTCTTTTTCCACTACCCACGGCGAGAAAACTTCAAGGTCATCTTGATATCGGTGGAAATATCGCTCCATCTGCACTTCAAGTATGCCTTGCCACATGTCACGCTCATACTCTTGCGCTGAAGTAAGAAGAGTTCCTTCGGGAAATTGCAAGGCTGCAACCTCCTCCGTGCCGAATTTGTAGAAGTTTTCGAGAGTCTCATGCACGGCGTCACCATACACAAAGTGCCACTCAAACCCGCCCTTGATTTCAAGGTTGTGGTTGTAGCCGAGATACCATTTCTCCGCGCAGTCGTCCCATGTGCAAATCTCGGACTGCGTGAAACCTTCACGAAATGTCACTGCTCGCAACACCGTGAGGTTGCCCGCCGGCAAAATCATTTTCGGCCCTCGCATATCAATAGGTAGAAGTGCCATATTTATTCGGGTTTGTCGTGACCTAAAGCCTCCCGCTCTGCCTGCAAGGCTTCTTCCGAAGGCTCAGGGTGCTCGTCTTCTTGGTCGACGTATTCTTGGTCGATGTCTTCTTGGCTGATGTCTTGTCCGGTGGCAGGCACAACGGGCATAGCTTTGTGTTCTGCCGTGGTGTCATCCCCTTCTTTCAGAACTTGCAAGCCTGCAACTCCGAAAAGGGGAGGCATAGGCTCCCGATCAAGCTGTGATAGGGGTATCGTCTTTAGCTCTGCCGGTGCCATCGAAGTGATTATAGCCTGCCGAATTCGCAAGCGGGAAAACCAGTCGCTGATCCATTGCATGCTTGCAATTCCGAGAACACAAACTCGCAGCATTGCCATCTGGAATTCAGCAGGATTTACAAGTGAAACCGCACAGTCTCGCAACTGTGTCATCAGATTATTCACCACATCGCGAACGTCACCACCCAGCAACTCCCACATTTTCTTGCCCTTGAAATCTGCCGCAGCTTCTTGCCGTAGCATCTCACGTTCAATAGCCATGTAGATGTCTTCACGATTAGACCCTATGGGGAAGATAGCGAAATTGCATTCCTTGTCGAACGCTGTTAGCTCGATAGCTTTCCAGACCGCTTGGTCAAGAGTCATGACACCGACACGTCCTAGAACTTGGTCGATTTGACCGCGAATCACAAAGTGTCCTTCACGGTTTACCACATTGATTTGAATGTCGAGCACAGTGCCCAACGCTTGAGCGATGGTAAGTTTCATCAGAGAGAGAAGATCAGCCGAATGAGGTTGGCAAATTCGACCATCGTAAGGCGACTGGCAGTATGTCGGGCTTTTTTAATGACCGCAAGCTCAAAGTCAGGTCGAGGGACACCCTGTCGATCGAGCATGCGTGAGATCGTATGGGCCAGCCCTATTTGATCGCGAGTCAGCACAGAGTCATCGTGCTTGTTTGCAGGGTTGCAACTTTCTTTGGACGGCGCGGAATTGGACGACCCGGCAGCGAACTGCATTTCGGCTTGCGCTTCAACTTGTGGCGCAACTTCTGCACCGCACGCTGCGTAGCCTGCGGCGTCCACCCACGAATCAGTATTTTGCGGATTGGCTGCGATGCGCGCTACTTTAAGCAGCATCATCATGGCCGCTATGTCATGCGGCTGAAGGGCTTGAATGTGCGTGGTTCCTTCAGGGGCTTTAACCAATCGAGCGTCCAAGTAGGTTGCCCACAGTTGAGCCGTCGTCGTGAACGAATTCTCCGGTTGGCCGTAGAGATTCTGACGATCAACGCAGATTACTTGCGCTATTTTTTCGAGTATTTCTTTGCGATGCATATTTAGATGATGTTAAATCGGCCGTGAATTTCGATAGAGACTTGGCCATGTTCGTCTATCTCGGTGGTGTTTTCGCAGGCTTCCTTGATAGGCAGCATGAGAGAGTTGAAAAGTGCAGAAAAAGATCTGTTGACTTGCGGGTCATTACACCAGTTGCGAATCACGAAGTAAGCGCCCTCTACTGCACCAACACGAGGGCGAAAACCGGTATAAGTATTTTCTGGATTGATTGTGCGATTGCGGTTATATTTACGAACCAGTGAGCCGTCGCCCCAGCCTTGGCCTGAAGGAAAGGATGGTGGATGGATTTTTTTAGGCATAGTATTATTCGGCTAACCAAGATTTAACTGAACTCATTATCAACTTACGTTCATCACGGCCAGCCTCCAGTGCCGTCCGATAAACGTGACTGTCCATTGACCCAGCCACTTGGAGATACTTATAGAAACAAGTTGGATGCTCTGAAGCGCGGCCACGATCTGTTCTTCCACGCGATTGCTGCATGGAAAGCCATTTGTAATTGGCCGAGTAGTAGATGGCGTAAGGTGTATCTGCGAAGTGATTGACGGACGATCCTGAATCTTCAGTAGCAATGCATATACGAACGTCACCGCTGCGCCAGCGATCCAGATCAAATTCTTTTCCACCGACCATTTGCACGCTTGCAAAATCGAGACGCTTAGCAAGATACGCAACATCGTAACGGAACGCACACCATACGACTGCCCTATCTCCGTTCGCAACAATGTCAGATAACTCATCTCGAAGTTTCTCGGGTTTATTAGACGGGATATCGTGATACGTTCCATCAGTAGTCTTGATCCAACCATTTGCGATTTGCTGAGCTTTAAGGCTAATGACAATAGCGTGGTCATACTCCATATTAAGCTCGTCGATAGAATAGAATTCTTTGAGTTCATGAAAGTATTGTTGCTGCTTAGGAGTTGCGTCGACAGTGTGATACTGCTCATTGATGATGCGATTGCCCTTGGGAAAGTTGATGTCAGCTACCTCAGTCAAGTCCTGCATGATTTTTTGGTATGCTCCTTTCTTTGGGTAGGTGCGAGGAAATGCGGTGCCCTCTTTCCATGCATTCTTCTGATGCATAGTGCGAAATGCTGTGAGCGAAGAAGCTAGATACCTGTGTTTCTGCACTGCCATAGCCTGACAAAATACTTCGCTAGTATCGCGGGCTTTCATGATCGTTCCACTCAAGCCCACTGATTTGCGGCTACGAGTCAGCAGATAAATAGCTTTAGACCTCTCTGAATCTTTGTTCGCATACAGCCAGAGTTCATCAAGAATTACAAACCGAATCAACTCGTTGTTTTGCAAGGCTGCAAACTTTACATTCGGGACTGATCGTTTTTTGACACGACGTGAACGAGCCATATCGCCATGACTAACCAGAAGGAAACATGGGCGATTACCCAAAGGGTGAATAGGAATTTCATTTTCGTATACGGCAGATCGAGGCAGGCACCGCAGGATTTCAGCACGCCAGTCAGGAAATGCACTGCGCCGGCATACTACCAGACACACCGAAGGAAGTGACCAGTTGTAAACATTTTGCAACCGTGCAAAAATGAAGATAGCAATGCGCGTTTTACCTTCGCCCACTTTCCACCAGATCAACCCTCCGCGAGAGTGCGTGATCTTGCTCACTGCACGCTGCTGTTTGTCAAACAGGTGCTTGTGAACTTTATAGTTTAGCGCAGGGTATCTCACTTCAATACAGCAGTTGTTGCAGTGGCATCGGATTGCCAGATGTCACGATTACGAATCTCGCAGTTCAATGCGGCAAGCATACGTTCGTCACTGTGCCACATGGCGGTAATCTGGCAGATGCCTACCCAGGCAGACTCGCCCGCCACTTGCTGCGAACGGTAGTAGAGGCGGCACGGATGCGGCCCAAAGATTTCTTCACCATACCGCTCGATCGCAATGTGAAAGTTGCGTCCATACAGCACGATGATCGTGTCAATCGGCCCATAAATCGGCACTCCCTCTTTTTCAGGATTGCGATTCCAGCCTGCGGGTATGCGCCACCAGCGTGCTTCTCGGTAAAACTGTCGCAACAGACGGGCACAGGACACTACACTCAACATGGCGGGAGATAGCTCCCACCATGCGGCAGGTGAGTCTGAAAACTTAAAGCCACCAAGTATTATTTCTTTTGCCTCGGGAATTGCCGCCTGTGTTTCCCAGCCGGGAGTGGTGCATTTATGCCAGCGGTATCCTACGGGCAGTCCGAGAGGTTTTTTCTTCGGACGCCGTTTGATAGTGCTTTTGCGAGCAGCCTCGGCGGGTGCAGTATAGTCGCAGAAATTCATATCAAGCCCGGACAAGTTTCTCGCAAACTCGCACCAATTCGCGAAAGACCGGTTTGCGGTTCTCGGTAAGGGAGTTGCTTGCTTCATGCACGATGGCGTTCTCGATCTGCCGCCCACTCAACTCGAATTCGGAAAGCCGCTCGCACTGTGCAAGAGTAAGTTGCAGAGGAAAACGAGTCGGAATCTTCTGCTGCCACAGACGGATGCGTTCGGGCACAGCAGGCATACCAATTTGCAAGCATGCAAAACAGCGATCTTTTAAGGCAGGGTCAATGATGTCATCGCGATTGGTAGCCGCAACGATCAAGCCCGGATACGCGGCGCATTGCATGAGCAACTCGTCGATCACGCCCACCATCCACATCGAGTCGGAACCAGCACGACCACGATCCCAGACGACCGCTTCGCACTCGTCTAGGAAGATGGTTTTCATCCCTGAAGTGCGGGCTTCGTAAAATTTCTCATGCACCATACGCTCCGTCTGACCGGGCGCTTTTCCACCCACGTCTTTCATGTTCAGCGGCATCATGCCCTTGCCGAGACGCTTGCTCATGTATTCGGCGATCTTGGTTTTGCCTGTGCCGGGAGGGCCGTATAGCAAGACCATGTTGCCTTGCTTGCGGAGCATATCCATTCCCCAATTCACCCACACGGTTTTGTGCGTGAATTGCGCTAACGCTGAATTGACTTCTACCTCCGTTTCAGGAGACATGATCGGTTTATTTTTTACTGCCACTTTTATAGTTGCCATTTTGAGGATGCGATTATTTACCAAGGTTAAGGTTTGCAACCTTGTAATTTCTACAAGGGAGGAGGGTTTCACAGACCCTGTTTCAACTTTCATACTTATATTCTACCACAGATTTAGTTCTATGTCAAGCGCCAAATTTGCCCGACATCTTGCGAATGTCAGGCAAATCTGAAAGGAAGGGATTACGCAGGAAACAATGTTTTTGTATGGTCTTTGCGGTAGAGAATCAGATTAGACTCCCGAACTACGAACACGATCTTGTTGCCAAGGTCGAGGCGATACTCGGACGCTGCATCAAACGTGACAAACATGCCCGGCTTGATCTGGCTGTTAACGCTTCCGCCCACCTTCAGCACTTTACCTTCGCTGAGGAATGCTCGGGCTTGTTCGGGAATGATGATACCTCCGTCCGTCTTTTCTGGCACCTGCTCAGGTTCGAGCATGATGAAATCGTCGAAAGGCAGGTAGTCGTCTGGATTGACTGTTGGGTTTGGTTTAGAAGACATATGTTGCAAGGCTGCAAATCGGCAAAAAGAAGTGGAGCGGATGCTGTGACACCCGCCCCACCCATCGCACCGAAAGTTTGTAGTGCGTTACTTGATGCCGGCGGACTTGAGTTCCGCTTCGACGCTCACCATGATTTCCTTGCGAGCGAAACCGGACTCCTTGGCCGCAGCCACGAATGCTTTCATCGTGGAAGTGTATTTCTGCTCTTTGGCTTCGGGCTTTGCAGCCGCCGGATTCTTCTGCTCGGTCTTGGTGCGCTCGCGGGCCACCTTGAGCGTGATCTTGCCTTCCTTCAGGTCTTGCAGCACTTCCTCGTTGTTGAAGATTTTCTTCATCTTCGAGTATTGCGCCTGAGCATTCTCGTAGCTGATGCCGCGAGCCTGCATCATCGAGGCGACGACCGTGGCGCGGTCGAGCTGATCTTCCTGAATCTTCTCGACGAGTTCGATGAAGATCGTTCCGGCTTCGGACACCTTTTCATCGTAGCTCTCGAACAGGCCGACGAGAATCTCGTTGGCGACCGCTTCGACTTTTTCCTTCGTCTTCGCTTTGGGCGCCGGGGCTGCGCCTTCGTCTTCGGCCGGGCCGACGCCGGTTTCCTCACGCTGCGAGATTTTCTTTTTGAGCGAAGTAGCGATGTTGCCGGTGGTTGGTTTCTTTTTCGTGATGGCCATAATGGTTTGGTTTCGGTTTTGGTTTTGGTTTGTGGTGATTTGCAAGGCTGCAACTTTATGTGGCTTACCCTGTTTCATCTTTCAGCTATAAATATAGCAGATTACGAAATTGTGTCAAGTTTATTATTGTCCCCAGCTACCTTGGCCTTCGATGCCGAACTCGGATTTAATGGGTTTGACTTGCAAGCGTGCAAGTTCTTTCTCAAGTTTGTCTAGTTTGATCTGGAGTTCTGCACGGTCATGAAGTAGCTGCCTGATGGTCTTGATTGTGCGGGCATAGTTATTGCTGCCTATTTTTCCTCGCAAAGACATCTTGATTAGCCAGTTGATAGAGTCCAGTGGCATCCAGCCTTCGTCATCATCGGCGTCAGGCATCGTAGCGAATTCCTTTGAGTATCGGAGTGCGTGGCAAGTTTTTCATGCCGTGCTCTTGGTATTTGAACGTGATGGTTTTGCCGATGATCTGCTCAGGATGATTCCACCATGTTATTTTCCGCGCTTCGGTCATTCCACTGCCGATTTTGATGGTGCTGGTGCGCCATTTGCAGACAAGTTTTCCCACCATCCCCTTTCCTTTCAGACCTGCCTGATGTTTGCTGCGGCGCTGAAGTCCACCAGCATCACGAGTTGCAGGGTTGCAATTCTCCATTTCCTCTTCAATGTCGATAACAAGGGCTTCGTCGTCCGTAAAACGCTTAACTTTGAGTAGATAGCCTTCGTCCAGCGTAGAACGTCCCTCTTTATACCATCCTCCGGGCTGACGCAGCATGATTCCCTCTTTGCCTCGACGCAGCGCGCTTGCTTCTGCTCGTGCAATGTCGATAACTCCACGACAGAGCTTTTGTGCAAGTAATCTGCATGGTTGGCCTAGTGTCTCCACTATATCGAAAGCCTGTGCCAGTCGCTTACGATATGGGTCGTAAAGTCCCGTAAAGCAGTCAAACACCCGGAACTCGAACTCGGGACGCCCCTCGATTGACATGATGGCACTTTGCGTGTCGTTAAAGCCAAGATCACGACCATCTGAGGTAACTGCTACAAGCTCCCCATCCAATCCAGCCGCATAATCGTGATCAAGCAGCGCACGCACCCAATTATTGCGAATAGGTTTCATGGTTTGTGTGACGGGGCCGAGCGTAGGATGTATGAGACAGCGAATACCATCTTCTTTGTCGCTGGCATACAGATATTTATGACGGTCAAACAGATGTTGCAGGCTTGCAAAATCCAGAATGGGCTGCGTGGGCGCTTTAAGGGCGCGAGATATAGTTAGCATCGGGAGATCATCCAACTCGTTTTCATACGGCGGATGCGGATTGGGGTTTTAGTTTCTTTTTTGATTGCATAAGTGAGTTGTTCTGGATGGCTGGCATAGAACGGGGGCACACCTATCAAAGGAATGCGCAGTTTGCGAGCCTTATGCAGGTTGAGGTCAAGCCAGAGTTTGACCGTCTGCTTGAGAGACGGTGCCGGATGGGCACGGCGGGCATGTGAAGGCTTGGCCTTGCGAAAAAGCACGATAGTTACATGTGTTCGTTTGTGTGGAGTTTGGAAACCTGAGGAATCCAGCCACTCACCGGCCAACTTTTCCAGAACTTTAGCTGCAAAGAGGCTAGGATTGCCTTTGTAGGTATCCGGCAGCAGGTCTTTGGCGATAGTGAATGCTATTTCGGTGCTATCCGGGTAGATGGCTTCGATGATGTAGGCTGCCAGTAGCGCGGGAATTGAGCGCGGGTTTTGCAAGCCTGCAAGTATTCCCATTTGGAATACATCTACGTCGTTATTTAAGGTTGCTTTCAAGGTGCGGGATAATGATGTTAAGGGCGCTGATTTGCTTGGTTAATTTGTCCAGCTTGCGGGTTAAGCGCAAACGTGTGTTACGTGCCATCGCGGTAGTAATATACTTTTGATCCAACATGAGTTTGTCATTCTCACGAAAACGATTGCAGAGATCATCTCGGATGGATTTAAGCTGTTGAATATCTGGTTTGGCTATAGACATAGGGGTAGGTATAAGGTATTATAGTATATGCACGTCACACAAATGAAAACGGCAAAGAGACTTCTGCCGATGCGTCCGAAGTTCCAAAAACATCCTCGTCCGGCGGTATCAGTTGTAGGATCAGGATCGGCGGGCATGCGGGATGCGACTGTGAGGATGAAGAAGATAACGGGAGGTCAGTCTGCGCTGAAAAAGCTAGGAACTGAAGGTGAAGAAACGCATCTTGCAATCTTGCAAAAGCTGCACTCAACAGATCACACTCATGATACGGGGCACGCCACAACTCCATTGCTTCTTGAAAGGGAAGCGATAGCGGAGGTAGCAGCAGGAGGATCCCCTCGTGTGATCGAGGCAAAATACGGGTTGGCTCGGGACTACGTTGCACATGCACTAAAGCGACGGTTTGGTTCTCCTGAAGCAGCTTTTGCAGCCTTGCAAGGATTAACCCTAGAGGTAGGGTTAGCCTGTCAGGTGCATGCTTTGGCCCATATCGAAGAAATGTCAGGCCCGCAAGCAGTGATGTCCGGGGCGATTGCGATTGATAAAGCGTTAGCATTGCAGAAGGCTATTCAAGATAAACCGAAGACGATTGACTTTCAGGCGTTGGCGGACATGGGAAAAACACTGCGGGTGCTTCGGGAGATTTCATCACAAAAGCACGGTGATTAGCAGCAATCTGCTCGGGAGTGCCCCACGTCTTGAACGTCTTGGAGGCTTGGGCACGTTTGTATTGCGCTGTAATAGCTGCACACAGTTGCTGCCGTGCGGAAGGTGGTGGCAGGGGTGAAGGCGGGAACAGATCGTCCAGTGCCTGAAAGATGGGATTGGGATTCATGGGATCAGGAGTGCTTTCTTATGGGCGAATTTAATCAGGCCGTGGGTGAAGCGAGCCGCGAACTTGACGGTAGGCAGTCTGTCGTGGAGGCGTTGTAGGATCTGCAAATCGGCACGTATCTCCGGGGGCAACAGGCGTGCTACCTCGGGAATCTCCGAAATCAGAGTAAATAGGAGTGCGTTCATTCCAAGACCGGGAACAATGCCGTCGGGCAGCAGACAACCTACCGCACAGGCAGAGTCTTCGGTGCGGTAGCGGCATGATTTCCCTACCGTTGCCTGGGGTGCTTTTCGACGACGAAGAACTGCCAGATGCGGTTGAACGCGGTCTGCAAAGTATAGGGGGCTAAGTCGGGGTGCAGCAGGGTCTGAAAGAGAGGATTGGGATTGTTAGTTGCCATAGGGTATTGATGCTTGTTTTGCAAGGTTGTAAGTCATTTCTTGCTGTGAAATGGTGAGTTTGATGCGCTGAACGAGAGCGAAGATGCGGTGTTGCGCCACATTCGGTAGCTTTTCGCTGACAAGCTGCGCAATGATCGGGCCGTTGGGAAAGGGACGCTGCATGATGATCTCATGCAGTTCCCCCACCTTGAGATAAGCGTAGGCATCGTCGGCACCTGAGATAATAAAGATTCTCATTTTTTGATTTCGGCATTGGGCCAGACTTGCTTGATTTGACGCACAAAGGCTTGGCGAGCTTCGGGGGAGTGGGGAATGGTGGCGCGGATAGCACCGTATTTGTCCGAGTAGGCCAGCATTTTGCATTCACCGTGTGCAATCTCCCAGCTAAGGCTGTAGCCGATGGGCCGTGGCGTAGGTTTGGCCGAACTAAGGTCGATAGGGAGCAAGGAGAAACGACTCTTTACTGGCTCTGGCTCCTCGGTGAACGTGTAACGAAAGTGGGAGAATTCGCTGGCAGTAAAGGCGGTGGACAGCTTCTGCAAATGCTTAAGAAGAAGTCGTGCTTCGGCCTCACCGGAGCGAGTGAACTGCGCAACGAGAATCCTGACGTTTTTGGCGGCAGGATCAGTAGGATTGAAAGGGCGCTTGTGGATGCGAAATGCGATCATGGTTGGTGGTTGGTGGTTGGTGGTTGGTGGCGGTGGTTGGTGGTCAGTTGCAGGGTTGCAAGTTTTCGATGAATGCGATGGAAGTGATGACTTTTTCAATGACAGAGACAGTGGCTCCGGTCGGGGTGGGACAAATTTCGACTTCAAACGTAAGATAGTCCACGACAGATTCGAAGGTGCCATGCCAGTTGATACGCGTGATCGATTTGCGGGTGCAATTAAGATACACGTCCCGACGATGATCGTAACATTGCACGTTGGCTATAACGTGTATGTGAGTGCAGGGTTCGATCTGAAAAGAAAGGGTGAAGACACGATCTTTCTCGTTTTTACTGGTGAATTTGGTTGTGTATTTATTCTTCATTGGTGGTGGTGGTGGTTTGCGTGAGTGTGGGAGTCGAGTTGTCGGCGAGTAGTGACGGAATAGAGTTCTAGGTGCATCCCTGATCCCATTTCCTTCAGTTGGTTGAACAGGCGTCGGGCATGTGCGTCGGTGAGCACATGTGTTGTAGTGGTCAGCTTGTAGTTTCCTCCGCCCGCTGCGGCATGTTGTTTGTGCAAGGTTGCAACTTTCACAACGCAGGGAGCGAGGACTGATGGCGGTGTTGGTGGCATGGTTAGATAATACGTTATTCTACCACAAAAGTCAAGCTGGTGGTGGTGGTGGTGGTGGTGGTGGTGGTGGTGGTGGAGCGCTTAGCGATTAGCGAGGATGGTGGCGAGATCGCTTGAGATTTGATTGGTGGACTGCCAGTGGAGGACTTGGGAACGTGTGGGGCGGAATCCCATAAGTTGAAACTTGATTTGGCTGGGGTCTTGGAGCGCTGTAGGGTTGTCAATGAGTTGCAGCCTTGCAAGTGCGGCATCTGCATGAGTGGGTATGGTGTAGCTGCTGGTCTTTTGCAGGCAGAGTCCGTAGCGCAGTTGCACGATGGTGCCCGGCGCACAATCTCTAATAGAGAATTTGCGGATAGGTCCGGCGTGAGTGTGAGCGTGAGTGAATGTCTCGAAGTCTAAGCCTCTGGTAAATAGGTCTAGGCATTGCGCCCATGAAACTGGGCGGCGATTGTGTGCGGGAGCGCCGTATGCTGGATTGGCGGGAGTGTAATGGTGCATTATCGTAGTTGCTTACAGACAGGCAGTGGTTTTTCGATTGTGAACGTGGAAGAGCCGTCATTTTCCACGGTGATGACAATGTTGCAGTGTTGGCAAAAGGCAGAGTAGCCTTTGGGCGTCTCACGCCAAAGCAAGGAGTGTTGAGCGCTTTCTGCGATGGCGTTCATCTCTTGCGCTTCTTTGAGGGGGCGGTTCACTGTGCGACTCCGTTAATGCGGGCGGCGTCCATCACGCCTTGCTTGTTTGCCCCAGCACAGAGGAGTGTGAACACTTCGATGGCGGAAGTGGCGAAACGCAGGTAACTCCCGTAATGATTGCGTGTAGTTGCAGGAGTGGACTCGATGGCAGCAACTACTTCTTTGTATGCTTCCACCGCATCGTTGAAGATGATGGACTGAGCAGGATTCAGCTTTGCGAGGATGGACTTGTGCAGTTCGGTTTTTTGCATATTAGCGAATGGTGATTTGCACGGTTGCAACTGTGTCGATAATCACGAATTTACACTTGCCTTGATGGTGGAAATCCATCTCGGCGGCGAGGATGGCGATGGCGGAGGAAGTGGTTTGATCTATTTCATCTTCGCCGGGAATATCGTCCCCGTCGAGAATGCGTGTGTATTTGCGAGAGAAGTGACGCGTGTCTGAGAATGCGTTTGCGCTGTGCCCTGATTGGTCGCTCAGGAAGTAGTTACAGGTGATAGTGATGGTGGTGGTTTTCATGTTTTTGCAGGGTTGCAACTTCGGCGGAATTGCCTCTGTCTCAACCGTTAATAAGAATTATAGCAGATGTGGTAGGTTGTGTCAAGTCAATAGTTAGCAGCATCTATATGCCGTTACTAACTATTAACCGTGAATCGGCAGTTAGTATGTGTATATGTGTGATATAGATGAAACTAACTGTCCGAAAAAAGATAGAGATATAGAGATATATAGTAGTAAGTATATACATATATATAGATACTTACTACTATCTTTATACATATACCTATCTTTACTGGAGGAGTTAGGAGCATCTAGTTAGTATCTATAGATGCTGCTAACAGTTAGTTGGAGTCTATAGATGCTGCTAACTGTTGAATGTGGGAGCGATGTGTGTGTGAGAGAGAGCGATGTGTGTGTGAGCGATGTGTGTGAGAGCGATGTGTGTGTGTGTGAGAGCGATGTGTG
>Ga0163144_10017113_pt1 | contig 14787 bp, 12 predicted proteins | sample OliLak19BULKMAT1_FD_123175 | JGI IMG/M metagenome (GOLD analysis project Ga0163144, IMG submission 123175) | Freshwater microbial mat bacterial communities from Lake Vanda, McMurdo Dry Valleys, Antarctica - Oligotrophic Lake LV.19.BULKMAT1 | ecosystem: Environmental > Aquatic > Freshwater >... | reverse complement strand
TCCAACCGTTAGGCGTGAAGTTCCGCGGCGACGATCTTTTCATCACCTGTCGCGACCAATTGGCACGGCTCCGCGACCTCAATGGCGACGGCGAAATCGATCAGATCGAATGCTTCAACAACGACCCGCAGGTCACCGAGCATTTCCACGAATTCGCGATGGGCCTGCAGACCGATGCCGCGGGAAACTTCTATTATGCGAAATCCGGACGCCATGGCCTTGATTCGGTCGTTCCGCAACACGGCACGCTGTTGCGCGTCAGTGCGGACGGCTCGCAGACCGACATCCTGGCCACCGGCTTCCGCGCGGCTAACGGAGTGTGTCTCAATGACGACGGCACCTTTTTCGTCACCGACCAGGAAGGTTTCTGGACGCCGAAAAACCGCATCAACCGCGTCAAGGAGGGCGGGTTTTATGGCAACATGTGGGGCTACACGGACGTGACCGACACCTCGGACTCCGCGATGGAGCCGCCGGTGGTCTGGATCACCAATGCCAAGGACCGCAGCCCCGCGGAGCTCGTGTGGGTGCCGAAAAACGCTTGGGGAAATCTTGGTGGCGCACTGCTCAATCTCAGCTACGGCACCGGCCGTGCATTCGTCGTGCCGCACGAGGAAATTGGCGGTGCCTGGCAGGGCGCCGTGTATGAACTGCCGATGCCCGCGTTTGCCACCGGCATCATGCGCGGACGCTTCGCCGCCGACGGCGCGCTCTATGCTTGCGGCATGTTCGCATGGGCTGGAAACGCGACCGCGCCCGGCGGCTTCCATCGCATCCGCCGCAGTGGGAAACCCGCCAATTGCCCGCTCGCCGTCCACGCCGCGTCGGGCGCGCTGATAGTCACCTTCAGCGATCCGCTAGATACCGCCAGCGTGGTTCCCGCCGCGTTCGCGATGAAGGTCTGGTCTCTCAAGCGCAGCGCCAAGTATGGCTCCAATCACTTTGACGAGCATCCGCTGGAAATCACCGCCGCCCGCCTGAGCGAGGACTGCCGCACCGTGACGCTCTCCATCCCGGCCCTCGCCCCGACCGATTGCTACGAACTGCTTGCGAAACCCCGGGGCGCGGATGGAACGTCCTTCGAGCGCTCCTTGCATGGAACGATCCATCAACTCGCGCCGAAATAACAGCGGCGAAGCTTGAGGAGTGGGGACATTCCTGTCCCCACCAATCCTTGTGCTTCAATCATTGCTTGCCGATTCATGGAAGTCGGTCGGCCAACCGGGCACCTATACTGCCGCGCGTCAGGTTTTGTGGAATCGTGGCAGCGGTTTCCAACCGCATGCCCCTCTTCCAGTTTTGATCAGGCATGGCGGTTGAAAACCGCCGCCACGCCGCGTCGCGCCAATCCCCTAATCACAAAACCTGACGCGCGGCACCTATCACTTGACCGGACTTCCGATGATGATGAAATCAACACAGGAAGATATCGATCACATCGCTTTGCCAGGCAGCCACCAACCATTCGACGGGGATCCGCCGCAGGGGACGCCACGCTACCCGCGCCGGCCTCGTGACAGCGCGGCCTGTCCCCTTTGAAAGTTCGTTTGATAGCTGTCCTGCGATGCGACGTAAAACCGCGAGGCGAATCACCTGCACGGCCCCTTTCTTGAAATTCCTCCGCTGGTGGACGAGGGCGCGCAAGATCGTTAGAAAATAGAGATAGACGTGGACCGGTCTGGCGATGCTGCCCGCACGCCCGCCGTAGGCGGACAAGAACGTGTCGAAATCGTTGGATCCCGATCCGGGGTTCGATGCGGACGAGCGCCCGAGCAAATTTCGGTAGAGGTCGAGATCGCTCAGGAATCGGAAGATGTCATGACTAACAGGCCCTCTTTTTCCAATGGTGAAATCAATGCCGGTGACCACCCCCGTGCTGGAAATGATCAGGTTGGTGGGTTTGAAGTCGCCGTGAAGGTCCGCGCGATCCATCTCGATGCCCTGAAGCACTCCTGCGGATTTCGTGGCCACCTCAAGAAACTCGCGGATGGCTGGATCATGCGCCGTCGCCGCCTTGTTCAGACCAGGGGCTTCGTCGAATACCTTGATGATCCCGCTCACCTGCGCGTGACTCGGGAAGGTTCCGCTCTTCACCTTCGATTGCGAATGGAACCAGCGGAGCCATCCCGCCACCCTCCGGAGGTTTTCATGCCGCCTGTTGGTGGAAATCAATTCCTTCTTGAGAATCTGGCCGTAAGTGCGTCCCTCGACCCACTCCATGATGACCGCGCGATATTCAGGAACCCAGCCGTAGGGCTCCGGCACGGTGTAGCCGTTCTCACGATCCGATCTCGCGTGATAATGACAGAGCGCGGCAAACAGCCCTGACGAGTCGTCTGATTGGCGGGACCCCTTGTGAACGATCTTGACGCAAATGGTCCAGCGGGACTGGACCGAACTCACGCGGAAGACGGTGGATTCCCGCCGGACCAGGGGGCGTCCGTGTTGTTTCCAATCCATCGGCCAATCCGCCGGGCACTCGTCCATCTCGGCGAAACGTTTGAGGATCGCATCACAGGTCGGATCCGTTGCCTGCAATCCGCCGTAAAGCGGGATTACGAACTTTTTGAGATTTCTCGACCACGCCCGAACCATCAGCGGAAGTTATTTTTTTGCGAAACGGACGTCAAGTTTCCACTCGGGTGAGGGTGCAACTGAAAATCGTGGGCCGTGTGGCGGGATTTTCATGACATCCGGAGAGCGGCGGGAAGTGCCGGAGCACCTGCCATTGAGCGCGGTGGCGGCACCGCTTTGGATTCTTCCCAAGGGTTGCAGGGAGAATTTCCCGGCGGCGTTGCCATAAGTTCTCCAAGAAGTTAGAGCGGTTAATTCCCGGACCCCGATTCGGCCATTTCTTGTCTCTGGATTGCATCCGGCAGGCGTGAGGCCCAGACGATATTTCCGGCGGAATTCAGATGCACTCCGTCACCATCGTGAAGTGACGGGTCCAGTCTTCCATCGCCGTCGGTATCCAAGGCGGTGGCGCTATCCACGAACATGACCAGTTCCCGTGCATCTGTTATGCGTCTGAGTGATGTATTGAATCGGTTGATCCATTCCTTTCGCCCGGCGAGTTCCACTCTTGAACTCTCGTCGATTGGCAGGATTGCGGAAACGACAACCCGGCGATCTTGTGGCAGGGTGTCCAGAATCCGGATGTAGTTCTGGATCGAATCGTCCGCACTGCGGTAGCGGATGTCGTTGATTCCTATAGCAAGCACGATGGTTCTGGCGCGCTCAAGGGCGGGCATGTAGATGGGCAACCGATCAAGCACGCCTTTTGTGGTATCACTGCCAATTCCATAGTTGATGCTCAGCGGATGCACGGCCGCCACAGCGAGTCCCTGAACAATGCTGTCCCCGATGAATATCACAGATCCGTCCGGCACAGCATCGACTGATCTTGCGTGATAACTCAATGTACGGCGAAAATAGTCGGTGATCTCCGGGCTTGCCGCCGTCCCTCCAAAGTGCCGATCAACGCGGCCTGCAAAGTCAGACTTCCAGAGGACGCCCGCTAGGACCGCGTGAAGCATGACGAAGTAGATGATCCCGAGTTTTTTCATTTTTGGATCGGCTTGTTTGTTCGAGCCACGTCCCGGGGGGGGGGCTGTTTTTTCTTGAACACTTTCCAGAATCCAAGAACCCGTTCAGCAGCAATCGCCAGTTCTTTGGTGGGCCGATGCGAAATCCATATCAACATTTTTGCTGGAGCTTCACACCGGGCTGGCAGTTTCTCTGGCTGATGCTTCAAAAATCATTTCGCCCACTCCCTCTTGGTGAAGTCGATGGTCTCCTTGACCTCGGGGACGTTGTTCATCCAGTTGTTCTCGTACTCGGTCGAGAAATGGCCCTTGAAGTTCTGCTTCTTCAGCTCGGCGATGCAGGCGGCGACATCGACCACACCCTGACCAGCAGGAACGACGACCCCTTTTTTACCGAACTCGGACTTGTCCTTGAGATGCACGCTGATGATGCGGCCGTCGAGGATGCGGAGGCATTCGACCGGCTTGAGGCCGGAGGTGCACCAGTGGCCGAGGTCGGCACAGGCACCGATGCGCGGATCGCGGCTCTCGACGACACCACGGATATAGAGCGGGTTCCAGACCTTGTATTTCGGGTTCGACATGGAACCGCCGTGCTCGTGGAAGGCCACCTTGATGTCGAATTCCATCGCGGCCTTTTCCCAGTCGGCGACGAGTTCGGTGGACTCGCTACAGACGCTGTAGAGTCCCATTTTCTTGGCGAACTCCATGATCTTTTGGATTTCCGCGGCATTTCCGGCAGCAACGACGCCGTAGTTCACCGCGTAGATTCCCTGGTTCTTGCATTCGTCGAGGAGCTGCTTGACGACCGCATCGCCGGCGTTGTGGGAGACCTTTTCATCCGATCCGGGCTTCAGTTTCTGGCCCGGATAGAATTCGATGGTCTTGCCACCGGCTTCCTTGGTCTTGGCAATGGCCTCGAAGGCGGTGAATTCCTTGAATGTGTAAGCTTGGCAACCGATGGCGATGCCATCGACGTAGGCGGCTTCGGGAATCGGGGCGGCGGTGAGATTCGCGACGAAGGCGAGGGCGAGCAGGATGGTGGGACGCATGATGATTGATGTTAAACGCGAAGTTGGGTGGATGTCCTTTCCAAACGAGGAATAAAAATCCTTCCGCGACTCCGCAAGTCATGAATCGGAACCGGTTTGAGAGAAAGCGAATTATGGGATCCCCCGGATCACGCTCCCGGCCTCGAAATAACCCGGCCCCGCAATGAGGTGGCGGACCCGCTCCAGTTTCCGCTTGCTCAAATCCGCGCGATACAGGACGCCATCCGGCAGGATCGCATGGATCCCGGAAGCGACCCAGAGGATCGGAAAGAAGGCAGAAAGCTGAACTCCCGACAACGGAGCATCGTGAGCTTCGCGTTTCAAAAATGTCTTTGGCAAATAGTCCGATTCAACACGGCGGCCCTTTAGGGATTGACCCGGCGGTGGGATTCGGGACTTTGGTTTCCATGAAACCCAATTCCAGAACCAGTAGAAACATGACCCATGGCATCACAGGAGGTTTTGTTTTTTCAGCTCTCCTGCTGGGCGCAATCACCCACGCGGCTGAAATGCGTGTCTTTCACAGCTCCGACGGCAAGCCTCTCACCGCCAGTTTCGAAGGTTTATCTGGCAAAAACGTCACGCTGAAACGTGAGGATGGAAAGGTCTTCGCAATTCCGGTCTCCAGGCTCAGCGCCGAGGATCAGGCCTACATCGCGGGCCAGGCCCAGCATGCGGGCGACGACGCCAACAAACTCAACAAAGCCGCCGGCCACGAGATCACCAACGGCACCCGCCTGTCCGACCGCAAGGCGGAGGAAATCGCGAAAACATTGGAACTCAGGCCGGAATCCCAATCCAAATACGGCCGGAGCTGGCGTCTCTATGCCGCCTTTGCCAAGGGCTACGGACTTTTCGGAGCGATGCCCTACTCGGTCGCGCTCTACTCGGACGAGGACGGCATGGCCACCGACATTTCCATCGTCTATGCGAACAAGGGCGACTTCGGCAGCACCGCGGGATTTGCCCAGGATCATTTTAAGGGGGGGACCACCGCCGAGCCGAAATCGCTGGCGGAGGCGATGGAACGTGACGAGGCAACCGTCAGCAAGGCCCTGATCGGTGTCCTCGGCGAGGGCAAGACCGAGCGTTATGGCGAAGGCAAGACCCGCCGCAAGATCACCCGCTGGGATTGGAACGGGCATTCGTTTCTCCTCTCCAACGAGGAGGGCGAATATGTCAGCCTCGCCATCGTTCCCTCGGAAACCGCCGATTCCGGCGGCCGCACCGCCCTCACCAGGGACGGCGAGGTCAAGGACCGTCTCGCCTCGAGCATCGTCAAAAAACCTAACGGTGACGTTTATCTGACAGAAATCCCGATGGTGGATCAGGGACCAAAGGGCTATTGCGTCCCCGCCACCTTCGAGCGGGTCATGCGCACCATGGGACTCGAGGCGGACATGTATTTGCTCGCGATGGTCGGTCAAAGCGGAGTGGGCGGCGGCACTTCCGTGGAGCTGTTGTTGGAAAATCTCCGCCACCAGGTCTTCAGCAAGGGCCGCCGGATCAAGGAGGAAAGCATCAAGGAACTGCGCATCCGCGACGTGAAACGCTACCTCGACGAGGGCATCCCCGTCATGTGGCGGCTTTGCTCCGTGGAGGAATACAACCAGGCCGCCGACAAGAACACCGCCGAGCGCGCCAAGGTGACCGACTGGACTGAATACGCTGCGAAGCTCGTCACCGATTACGCCGAACTCACCCAATCCCCGAAGCCCGAGTCGAATCACCATCTCTGCATGATCATCGGCTACAACGAGGCGACCGGGGAACTCGCCGTTAGCGACTCATGGGGCGCGCGTTTCGAACTCCGCTGGATCCCGCTCGCCGTCGCGAATTGGGCCAGCAACGGCTCGCTGGTGATGATTCTTCCCTGAGCGGGAACGACGTATTCCCGGAGAATCCGCACATCCTTCCAGACGGGATGCGGAGCACAGCGTCGCGGATCGCGGCAAGTTCACCATGAACACGCCCGGTCCATATGATTGCCATCACCCCACTTTCCACCTTTCACCAATGGCTCCTCGCCTCACCCGGCGACCAGACTCCATCACGGACCATCGTCATTCATGGTGATCCCTGCTTTTCCAAGGATCAACTGATCGAGGAAATCGCGAACTATCTGAATGAATACGACGAGGAAGGAGCGGGCCGATGGCTACCCGCCACTTCCGGCCTTGTCCTGCATGTCTCGGAAAATCCCGAGTTGCGCCAGCTTCTCGGCATGGCCGACCCTTGTCCGAACTGCCCGCCTAACGGTCCCTGCGGCATCCGGAAAACCCTAACCGCCCTGGGCCTCCGCGGGCATGTCGTGTTCCGCTCGGATGTTCCCGAAGCCAAGACCCTCGATCTGCCGCAAGCGTTTCACGCCGGCATCGGCACCGGTGTCGGGAAGGGCGTGAAATGCCATCTGGTCCTCGACCCGGATCTCGTCCAACCCAAGAGCATGGCCCACATCGTCAGCGACGTGTTTCTCGACTGGTGTCACGAGGAGACGCACCGCTCCGCCGGAGATAGGAAGAATCCGTAAGAAATGCGCGGAGTTTCACAAGCAAGGACAAGACCTTTCGCCCGGCAACGGGTCTTCTCGCATTCCCACTTCTCATGAACGTCCTCGCCCTCACCATCCTCATCTCTTCATGCCTCGCGGGGATCTTCATCGCGTGCTTCGCTGCGGAAATCCGCCGCAGCCGCCGCACCAGCCCCGAGCGCGACTCGCTGCTGCCGCTTGATCCCGAGCCACCGGCCGCGCCCGAAAAACCTCTCTAATCGAATCGATCCATGACCACCGCCATCACCTACGACGACAAGTCGGTCCGCCGCTTCATGATAGCCTCCATCATCTGGGGGATCGTTGGAATGCTTGTCGGAGTTCTCGCCGCCACCCAGCTTTCCTGGTGGCAAATGAACGGCAAGTTCCTTGAAATTGTCAGCTTCGGGCTGATCAAGGCGGAAGGGATTTCCTTCCTGACATTTGGAAGGCTCCGCCCCCTGCACACCAACGCGGTGATCTTCGCCTTCGTCGGAAACATGATGTTCGCGGGCATGTATTACTCCACCCAGCGGCTCTGCAAGGTCCGGACCGCCTCGGATCTTCTATCAGGCATCCACTTCTGGGGTTGGCAGCTCATCATCGTGGCCGCAGCCATCACGCTTCCCGCCGGATTCAGCCGCGGCAAGGAATACGCCGAACTCATCTGGCCCATCAACATCGCCGTGACCATCATCTGGGTGGTTTTCGCGGTGAACTTCTTCTGGACGCTGGCAAAACGCAATGAACCCAGCCTCTACGTCGCCCTCTGGTTCTACATCGCCACCATCATCACGGTCGCGATGCTCTACATCGTCAACCATCTCTCGCTCCCCACCTCGTTCACCCATTCCTATCCCATCTTCGGCGGCGTGCAGGACGGACTCGTCCAGTGGTGGTATGGCCACAACGCCGTCGCCTTCTTCCTAACGACCCCCATCCTGGGAATCATGTATTACTTCCTGCCCAAGGCGGCGAACCGCCCGGTGTATTCCTATCGATTGTCGATCATTCACTTCTGGTCGCTCGTCTTCATCTATATCTGGGCAGGTCCCCACCATTTGCTCAATACCGACCTGCCACGCTGGTTGCAAAACCTCGGCATGCTCTTTTCCCTGATGCTCTGGGCGCCGTCATGGGGCGGCATGCTCAATGGCCTCCTGACACTCCGCGGTGCTTGGGACAAGCTCCGCACCGATCCCGTCATCAAGTTCTTCGCCGCCGGCATCACCTTCTACGGCATGGCAACTTTCGAAGGACCGCTGCTCTCGATCCGCGCCGTCAACGCGCTTTCCCACTACACCGACTGGGGCATCGGCCACGTCCACTCCGCCGCCCTCGGCTGGAACGGCTTCATGGCCGCCGGCATGTTCTACTGGCTCGCCCCACGGCTTTGGAAAACGCAACTCTGGTCCAAGGGGCTCGCCAACATGCACTTCTGGATCGGCACCGTCGGCATCCTCATCTACGTCGCCGCCATGTGGGCCGCGGGAATCATGCAGGGTCTCATGTTAGGGGAAATCAACAAGGGCGGCACCACCCTCAAATACGAGTTCATCGAAACGCTCGAAAGCATCCAGATCTTCTACATCCTCCGCTCGATCGGCGGCATGCTCTATCTCCTCGGCTTCATCCTCTGCGCCTACAACATCTGGAAAACCGCCCGTTCCGGAAAGGCCCACGACGAAACCGTCCAGATCGCCGTGCTCGAGCGCAACAAGAAGGACAGCATGGCATGGGGGGAAGCCTTCTTCAATGATCCGCTTGCCTACATCTTCCTCGGCATCGCCACCACCATCCTTTGGTTCTTCCTGCCACCACACGCCGACAAGGCCGCGCTCGTGGTCACCATCCTGCTAGGCATCAAGGCGTTCATGGCGTTCAAGGCCTCCAAGGAAAAGTGGACCAACTGGCACGAGCGAATCGTCGAAAACTACCTGCCATTCTCACTGCTCGTGTTCGTCGCCGTCGCCATCGGCGGGTCGGCGCAGATCATCCCGTCGCTCATCGTGAACCGGGAGAAGAACATCGAGGGACGCTTGCAGGATCTCTACACACCGCTCGAACTCGCCGGACGGGATTTGTATGTCTCCGAGGGTTGCTATAACTGTCACTCCCAGATGATCCGGACCCTGGTTCCCGATGTCATGCGCTACGGCCGTGCCGGAGTCGCCGATGATTATTCCCACCTCGGCGAATCTCTCTTCGACCACCCCTATCAGTGGGGCTCCAAGCGCACCGGTCCGGACCTCGCCCGCGAGGGTGGTCCCATGGCTGTCGGCGCGAAATACATGCGCGTCGGAAAGCGCGGCAACGACTGGCATTTCAACCATTTCCTCAACCCGCGCCAGACCTCGCCGGGATCCAACATGCCGAACTACCCGTGGTTGTTTGAGAATCCTGCGGACGTGAAGGCTCTGCCTAACAAGATTGCCGTCCAATCCCGGCTCGGTGTCCCGTGGCCGCCCATGAGCCAGCACGATATCCGCGATCTTGCGGAAAGCCAGGGCCAGGAAATCGCCGCCTCGCTCGTCGCCGCCAAGGTCTATCTTCCCGATAGGCCCGACCTGCAGGGAGACGCGCTCCGCAACCACCTCGCCAAGTCCCAGGTCGTCGCGCTCATCGCCTACATCCAGAAACTCGGAGCCTATCACGAGGTCGTAAGGGACACGCCCAAGGAGCCGACCCATCTGGATCCTGATACCCAACGCTAACACCTCAACCTCCATCCACCATGTTCAAGCGCATGATCCTCGAAGATTGGGCCATCTGGGCACCGATCATCTCATTCGTCCTCATTGCCGGCGTGTTCATCGTCATGACGATCCGCGCGTTGCGGATCAACAAGACCGAGCGCGAGCACCTGGAAAAACTCCCGCTCGACGATTCCGATAAACCCCCGACTTCCAAACCCTCCGGCAAACCATGAACCAGGAACCCAAGCGCGGCCACTTCGCCAAGGAAAAAGGCGAGGTCATTCTTCGTGAGCACGAGTACGACGGCATCCAGGAATACGACCAGAAACTTCCTAACTGGTGGCTCTTCACCTTCTATGGAGCGATCGTTTTCTTCGTCGGTTACTGGTTCTTCTACTACAATCTCGGAATGATGAAATCCGACAACCAGATCGTGAGGGACAAGATGAACGCCATCCAGGCCGTGAAGACGGCGGAGCTGGAGAAAACCCTCGCCACGCTCGACGACGCGATACTGGTCAACGTCTGGGCCACCGATGCTTCACTCGTCTCGGCCGGTGAAGCCACTTACATGATGAATTGCTCCTCCTGCCACGCCGCCGACCTCAGCGCGACGATGGACGCCGGCGGCACCAGGATCCCGCTGCCCGGCCTTCCCCTAACTGACCATGACTGGAAATTCGGCGGCAAGCCGATGGAAATGTTCAAGCTCATCAACGAAGGCTCGCCCGCCGACAGCACCGGCAACAACGGCGCGAAGATGCAACCCTGGGGCCAGACCCTCACGCCGAAACAGGTCGCCGAGGTCGTGGCCTTCATCATCGCCAAAGTGCCCGACGACTTCAAGGACGTGGCCGCGGAGTAACCGAGGGCGCTCCCAATCACCTCTCCCATTTGATGTTGGGCGTTCGATTTTCATCCCTTCCCGCCCTTTGAAAGATATGGATAGCCAATCCGGTCATTGCCAATTCGCGGAGCTCTTCCATTGATCAGGCGTTCGGGAAACTAACGCAGCAATCGCATCAAATGAAAATGGCCCCAGTGGCATTTCATCCACTGGAGCCGGGCAATCATTGAATTGTGAGGGATCGCGTTACTTGGCAACCCCGCGCCGGATCGCGCCGAGGCCGAGCAATGCAACGGCAAGCAAGCTGGCGGAGGTTCCTCCGTCAGGAACATTGTTAGACGGAGGCGCGGGTTGGGTGCTCGGGCCACGGTAAACCAACTGGTCTTGTCTCAAGGTTCCTGAGAGACTGTCGCCACCGGTTCCGACATATTTGGTGAGGTTCAGCACTCCGACTGAAGTGCCGCTGTAGTTGTCCAAGGCCGTGGAACCGAAGGTGATTCCCAGCAAGCTCCACATGGCGGCGTCCTGAACGCCGCCCGTCTCGCCTTCGAGCCACCAGATCATGTTCTGAAGTCGGGTGCCTCCACTGGAGTTGTAGGTGAAATCCGCAAACAGCGATGTGAGTTGGCCGGATGCGAATTGCTCGTAGAGGTAAGCGGTGGAGTTTGAGATGGGGTCGGATGGAACGTCGGTGCTCAACGAAAGACTGGCATTGTAAGTCTTGTCGCTTTGGAAATAGACTTGAGCCTCGAGACAGAATGTCCAGAAACGATTGCCTCCGCTGGTCGCCTTCACGTCATAGTTCGTGACAACGCTCGATAGATCGCCAAAGCCTTCGGCAGTGTATTTGCCCTGCGCCTCCGCTTTGAGGTTGAGAGTACTTGCGGCGCTTGCGCTGCCGATCAAGCCGATGGATAGAGCCACGAGTAGGGCTCCACACTTTGTAGTGGGATTGTATGTTTTCATGGGGGGAGAAGGCCACTATCTGGCCTCATTGATATTAAGCAAGGGGCATGCCACCAAATCCTCGGGAAACATCAACCTTCTTATTACAAGTCACTTGCAACCTAAACTTTTCGAGAAGTTCCTTGATTCCTAATTGGTTTGATGGCAATTCTGTAAAGGATTCTGACTAGGGATAGGGAAAATCCTTACAATGCCCAAGTGGTTTTGAAACCAAGCACCAAGCCGCGACCGGAACCCCTGTCTCGGCCGGTCCGTTGTCCTTTATCAGTCTGCGCCCCGGCTTCCCAACAGCCTCAGGGAATTCAGGATCACCAACAGGGTCGCGCCGGTGTCGGCGAGGATGGCGAGCCAGAGGTCGGCGTGGCCGGCGAAGGCGAGGACGATGAAGACGGACTTGACCGCGAGGGCGAAGGTGACGTTGAAACGGATGATGCGCAGCGTGCGGCGACCGGTCCTGATGGCGAGTGCCACCTTGGACAGGTCGTCTTCCATCAGTGCGATGTCGGCGGTGCCGATGGCGGTGTCGCTGCCGATGACTCCCATCGCGAAGCCGATGCTGGCGACGGCGAGCGCGGGCGCGTCATTCACGCCATCTCCGACCATGCCGACGTGACCGTATTTGCTAACAAGCTGTCGGACGTGTTCGACTTTCTGCGCGGGCATCAGATCACCAATGACCTCGTCGATGCCGGCTTGTTTGCCGATGGCGGAAGCGGTGCGCTGGTTGTCGCCGCTGAGCATGACGATCTTCTCCACCCCCGCCGCACGGATGAGACGCAGTGACTCCGAAGCCCCGGGGCGCAACGTGTCGGCGATGGCGATGATACCGAGCAACTTGCCCGGGCAATCGCCATGCGGCGCATGGCCTAACACCGCAAGGGATTGGCCTTGCTCCTCGATGGCTGATAGACGTGCTTCGATTTCCGGACTGCAAAGGCCGGTGTCATGGGCCATCCGGTGATTGCCCACAAAATGCGGGTGTCCGTCGATCGTTGCCGTGGTGCCTTGGCCGGAGACCGACTTGAAATCCCCGGTGGTGGGGATGGAAATGCCGCGGGCCTGGGCGGCCTCGACGATGGCATTCGCGAGCGGGTGCTGGGAATGCGAGTTGATGGCGGCAGCGCGGCGCAGGATTTCCTCCTCCGTCACATCGGCGACCGGCTGGATCCCGACGATCTCCGGTTTCCCGCGGGTGATGGTGCCGGTCTTGTCCACCGCGAGGGCGCGGAGTTTTCCCACGGCTTCCAGATAGTTTCCACCTTTGACCAACACCCCGCGCCGCGCGAGGGCCGTGAGGCCGGAGACGATGCTGACCGGCGTGGCGATCACCAGCGCGCAAGGACAGGCGATCACCAGCAGCACGAGCGACCGATAGATCCACGCCTCCCACGGCTGGCCTAACAATAACGGCGGAATCACGGCCACCAGGATGGCCACGATGAAAACCACCGGAGTGTAAACGGCGGCGAAGCCATCCACCCAGCGTTGCACCGGAGGCTTCTGCTGCTCCGCCTCCTCGACGAGGTGGACGATGCCGGCCAGCGTGGAATCGCCGGCGGCCTTGGTCACTCGGACCGTTAGAGAACCGTCGCCATTGACAGTGCCGGCATAGACCGGGTCGCCCGTGCGTTTGTCCACCGGCACGGATTCGCCGGTGATAGGTGCCTGGTTCACGCTCGACCCGCCGGAGATCACCTCGCCATCGAGCGGGACCCGGCTGCCGTTTTTCACAAGCACTTGCGTTCCCACCTTGATTTCGGAAACCGGGATCTCCTGTTGGGACCCATCCTCCGCGACCACCAGCGCCGTGGGTGGAGACAAATCAAGCAAGCTATTGATCGCACGCCGTGAACGGGTCGCGGACCAGGATTCCAGAAGTTCGGATAGGGCGAACAGGAAGACCACGCTGGCCGCTTCCGCCGGATCGCCAAGGATCCAGGCCCCGGCCACGGCGACGGTCATCAGCACGTTCATGTCGAGCTTCAGCTTCATCAGGGCCTTCCACGCTGCGGGAAAAACCAATAGGCCACCGGCCAGGGTGGCCGCCGCGAACGCGGCATTTCCCAACCACGACGGGCCGACATGCGTCCAGCCGAGAACCAGCCCCACGCCCGTTAGAATGCCGGCAGCGGCGACGAGGGCCTCCTTTGGCAAGGCACTCCCGGCGTGCCCGTGTTCACAACCGCAGGATGGCTTGTGAGGTTGCTCGTGTGGGTGGGAGGACATGATCCAGGAATGTCTGGCAGACTCAATGTCCGCAGACGCAGGCATATTCGGCGTGCTCGCAGGTCGGGCAATTGGCCAGGTTCAGGTTGAATTTCCCGGTGGTGGCCTTTTCGCCTTCCTTGGCGCGGATCTGGAGAACGACCGGCAATTCCTTGCCTTCGGGAATCACTTTGTCGGAGACGAGCTTGTCGCCGTCCTTGGCGAAGGCGAGCTTGGTCGGCGCGGCACGATCGCCCATGACGATGGTGACGACCTGTTCTTCCGGAGCGATGACCTTGCCAGCGTCATCGAGGAAACGGATTTCGATCTTCTTGTCCGTGGTGACCAAAAGCTCCGCGTGCGGGGTGACGGCATCAATGACGCGTCCTCCGTTAGGGGCTTTGATTTCCGCCGCGCTGGCGAGGGTGAGGCTGGCGATCAAACTGGCGATGATTTTGGTTTTCATTTGATGTTGTTCAATTTGAGCCAAGTAAACACCAGTCCTCCGACCATCGCCAATGGAATGTGGCAAAGCATCTGGATGGCCGCAGTCCCTAACAACCTTTGCAGTGCGCTTCAGTTCCACGGACCAAGATCCGTTGTCGCTCTGCGACACGGGCATCCGTATGCCGAGAGACCGTGGACTGAAGTGCCCGGCTACCGTTCTGGACCGCGATGCGGTCGAAGACAAGTGTGAGAAATGCCCGTTAGGCATCAGTGAGCACCCACCACCTTGAGCCGGGCGAATTTGCTCGCCGGGCTGCCGGGTGTGAAGGTGTAGCTGATCGACGAGGCGTTTTCCGTCACTCCGCTCACTGCGGTCGCCCAGTCGGACGCGAGGGTCTCGGTGGTCTCGATGAAGTAGGACACGTCGGTGCTGTAGGGCGCACCCCGCTTGGTGAAGGTGATGGTGTAGCCGCTGAGCACTCCGCGTTCGCCGCCGTTG
>Ga0163144_10017111_pt1 | contig 14788 bp, 12 predicted proteins | sample OliLak19BULKMAT1_FD_123175 | JGI IMG/M metagenome (GOLD analysis project Ga0163144, IMG submission 123175) | Freshwater microbial mat bacterial communities from Lake Vanda, McMurdo Dry Valleys, Antarctica - Oligotrophic Lake LV.19.BULKMAT1 | ecosystem: Environmental > Aquatic > Freshwater >... | reverse complement strand
TCGGCGGCGGCGCGGAAGAAGGGGTCGGAGTTATAGCGGCCCTGCTGGCCAGTGGCGAGGGTGGCGGCGAGCACGGTGCCATCGGCCTGAAGCTGAACCTTAACGCGTACGGCGAGTGTGTGGGCGTCTTTCGCGCCGGCGGGCATGCTCCAGCACACTAAAAACTGGCTGCGGATGGTATCCTTCTCGCTGATGGAAAGCGGCATAGAATCATCGTACGGCGCATCCGAGCGGGTTTTGTTTTCCTCGGCGTTAGTTTTGTCCTTCGCGTCTTTCGATTTATCGGTTTTTGCTTCCTGCTTGAGTTGGTTCAACAGCGCCGCGAAATCATCCTTATTGGGCTCCGCTTTTTCTTCTTTCGGTGTTTCCTTCGGCTTAGGTTTTTCGGGTTCTGCGCCTTCCATCGGGTCGAAGGTTTTTTCCTGCTCGACAGGTTTGGCTTCCTCTTTCGGTTTCTCCTGCGCGCTTGGGGTCACGGGTTTGGGGGTGATGGGGGTGGGTGCTTTTTTCTCTTCCTGAATCGCTTTTTCGGAGCGCTTCACGTTAGTGATGGCACCCACCGGCAGCAGCTCCACCGTCATCACCAGCGGCATGGGTTCGGCGCGTGGTGGCAATAATGCGGGCAGGCCAAATGCCGCAATCAGCACGCCCACGACATGCAGCGCGAAGGAGATACTAATACTGCGCGATTCAACCATCTGCACGCGTGTGTCCTTTGTTAGCGCTTGGGCGCGGTGCCAGGCATATCCGTAAGCAGCGCCACTTTGCTGTAGCCCGCGGCGTTCACCTCGCCAATAACGCGCATCACCTGCCCATAATCGATGCTGGTATCGCCGCGCACAAAAATGCGTGTCTCTTTTTTCTCGCCCAAAATGGCTTGCAGTTTGGTGCCTAGATTATCGAGTTTCGTTTCGGTGGTCTGAACGTAAATCGTGCCATCGCGCTTGATGGTGATGCTGATGGGTTCGTCATTCCCGGGCACGGCGGAGGATTTAGTTTTGGGCAAATTGACTGTCACGCCTGTGGTCATCATGGGGGCGGCGACCATAAAAATAATCAGCAGCACCAGCATCACGTCCACAAACGGGGTGATGTTAATATCGTTAAAGCCGCCGGAATTGCGCGTGCTGCGCCCGCGACGATTGCCGCCGCTTTGCATGTTCCCCGCCACTAGTTGCCACCCTTATCGAGCTGGCGCGAGAGCAGCATTTGAAATTCGGTGCTGAAATCCTCCAGCTTGCCTGCCAAGCGGTTCAGCTCGCCGTTGAATTTGTTGAAGGCCATGACCGCTGGAATGGCTACAAACAGGCCAATCGCCGTGGCAAACAGCGCCTCCGCAATGCCCGGTGCCACCACCGCAAGCGAAGTATTTTGCGAGCCCGCAATGGCGCGGAAGGAGTTGATGATGCCGATGCAGGTGCCCAAGAGGCCGATGAACGGCGTGGCGGAACCCGCCGTGGCCAAAAAGCCCAAGCCTTTTTCCAAACGCTCCATCTCGCGGTTTCGGGTGATGGCCATTTGCTGAACGATGCGTTCTTTTACCGAAATGGTGAGGTCACTCCCGCCGCGCGAGGTGCCAGTGGGCACTAGGCGTTCTTGGCCTTTGCTGCGAAACCATTCTTCCATCGCCGCGCCGAACATGAGCGATAGCGGGTGCTTGGATTTACGTTTTTTGACCTTCTCGTAATATTTATCGAGCGCCTCGGCCGACCAGAATTCGTTCTCGAACTGGCTGGTCTTATCGTTTACGCTGCGCAGCGCCAGAAATTTTTCGATGATAATTGCCCACGAGGCAATCGACATCCCAATCATCAACAGCATGATGGCAAGCACCAGCGGGTCGGCATGGATAATTAAATCCAGTAGTCCCATGCTGTGGCCACCGGGGGCGGCGCCCGCAACGGTTCCAGCAACATCGGCGGCGTTGACGCCGGTAACAGGGGCAGCGGTGGTGGCCATAAAAACTCCGTAATGATATCAATGTTATTTCGTTTTCTCTTCCATCTCCGGTGCGCTTGGCAGCAGGTCACGCAATGCTTGGGGCAGCAGCATCGGCGTAAAATCGGCCACGCTGACGGCGACAACCTCGATAGAAATGGTCGCCAGCAGCGTTGCATCACGGGTGATGGTTTGGATTAAGCTCATACGCACTTTGCCCATGCCCTGCAAGCGGGTTTCTACCATCAGCAAATCATCGAGGCGGGCAGGGCGCCTCCAGTCAATTGTCGCGCGGCGCACCACAAATATCAGCCCGAACTCGTTCTGCAACCGCTCCCGCCCAATGGTGAGGTGCCTGAGCCACTCCGTGCGCGCCCGCTCGCAAAAATTGAGGAAGTTGGAGTGATACACCACGCCCCCCGCATCCGTATCCTCGTAGAATACGCGGATGGGGAAGAAAAAGGCGTCGTCTTTGGGGTAGGCGTTCATCATGGGTTATTCATCCCCATCCAACAACCCCAACTGATCCACGCTCACCGGTTTCTTCGGTGCAGCCAACCCCAAATGCTTAAACGCGGTGGCCGTCATCACGCGCCCGCGTGGGGTGCGTTGGAGGAAGCCGAGTTGGAGAAGGAAGGGCTCGATGGTTTCCTCAATCGTGTCGCGCGCTTCGGAAAGCGCCGCGGCGATGGTTTCGACACCCACGGGGCCGCCATCGTAATGCTCGGCGATGAATTTCAGGTAGCGATGGTCGGAGGAATCGAGCCCCAAGCCATCCACCTCGAGGCGCTTTAATGTCGCATCCGCCATTGGCGCATCAATACTATCGCGCCCTGCCGCATGCGCAAAATCGCGCACGCGTTTGAGTAGGCGCACGGCAATGCGCGGCGTACCGCGCGAGCGCTTGGCAATCTCGTTCGCACCATCAGGCGTGATGGAAACTTTGAGCAGGGATGATGCGCGGGTGACCACTTTTTTCAGCTCCGCCACATCGTAAAAATTGAGCTTCAAGGGAATGCCGAAACGGTCGCGCAGCGGCCCGGTTAGCAAGCCGATGCGGGTGGTTGCGCCCACCAATGTGAACTGCGGCAAATCAATACGCACCGTGCGCGCGGATGGGCCTTCGCCAATAATCAGGTCGAGTTTAAAATCCTCCATCGCGGGGTAGAGCACTTCCTCCACCGCGGCGGCGAGGCGGTGAATTTCATCGATGAACAACACATCGTTCGCCTGCAGGTTGGTGAGGATAGCGGCAAGGTCGCCCGCTTTGGTGAGCAAGGGGCCACTGGTGGAGCGAAAATTCACGCCCATTTCTTTGCTCACGATATTCGCCAGCGTGGTTTTGCCCAAACCGGGGGGGCCATAGAGCAGCACATGGTCAAGCGCCTCGCCGCGCGATTTGGCGGCGCGGATGAAGACATCAAGGTTTTCGATAACTTGAGGCTGACCTGTAAAATCACTCAGTGATTGCGGGCGAATACCGCGCTCAATCTCGTCGCCATCCAGTGATGCGGGAGAGGTGAGCGCGGCTTGGGTCATGCCGCCAACTCGCGCAAGCTGTTGCGAATCAGTGCATCCAATTTCGCATCGGGCGCTTCTTGCTGCAACCGCATCACCACGCTAAACGCTTCGCTCCTGCCATAACCCAAATGCACGAGCGCCGAGAGCGCATCCTCCACCATGGTAGGCGTGGTGGCAGGTTTTTTGCCCTTCGCAGAAGCTTCGCCCGCATGGCTTGCCGCAATGCTAAACCCTGCGGCACCCAACTGTACGGTCTTCGATTTTAACTCCAGCACAATGCGCTCGGCGAGTTTGGGGCCAACGCCGCTCACCACTGTCAGCGCCTTTTTATCCTGCGCGGCAATGGCGGTGAGAATTTGTTCGGGCGATAGCGCACTCAAAATCGCCATCGCCATTTTCACGCCCACACCCTGCACGGTGGTGAGGGTTTTGAACCACACACGCTCCGCCGCGGTGGCAAAACCATACAAGTGAATATGGTCCTCGCGGACATGGGTTTCGGTGAGCACGGCGGCAGCGCCGCCGGGCGGTGGTAGGGCACTGAGTGTGCGCCCACTAGCAAACACCAAATAGCCGACGCCATTCACATCGAGGATGAAGTGATCCTCGGCGATATTGTCGACGCGGCCTGTGAGTTTTCCGATCATAGCAGTGACAGGTGGTAAGAGGTGACAGGTGACAAGTGCAAGCTAGCGGTGTTTGAGGCACTTGTCACCTGTCACCTTTTATCACCTGTCAACGCAGATTATGCGCATGGCAAATCGCAATCGCCAGTGCATCCGCCGCATCGTGCTTGCAGGCGGCCAGTGCCTCGCGGCTGGCGGGCATGAGGACGCCGACCATGTGACTCACCTGGTTTTTATCCGCCGCGCCCGTGCCCACAAGGGCCTTCTTAACGGTGAGCGTGGCGTATTCCGCAACACTTAGTTGGTGGCTGGCGAGCGTTACTATCAGCGCGCCGCGCGCTTGGCCCAGTTTCAAGGTGCTTGCGCCATTGGCGGTGACAAACGTTTCCTCAATCGCGGCGGAGGTGGGTTTATAGAGGGTGATGATGCGGCTTAAATCCGCGTAAAGTTCCAGCAACCGCTCACTGAGTGGCGCTTTCGTATTCGGCGCAATGGTGCCGCAATCCACGAACGTGAGGGACGAGCCTTTTGATTCAATAATGCCCCAGCCGGTGGAAACGAGGCCAGGGTCGATGCCGATGATGCGGTGGGTGTGGGTCATTCCTTGCGCGCAGGCGCCGGCAGCTTCAAAATCCGCGCGCGGGCGCGGCGGATGCGCCAGTAACGTACACCCAGCAAGGCGAGGTTAAGGGCGAGGTAGCCCAGCACCGCCTCAATGCCAAACGAGGTGAAGGCTTGGTTGGTTTTATCGGTTAATAGTGTGAGCATGAGCGCCACATACGCCGCCGCACCTGCCATGATTGTAGCATAAAACGCGAACCACCGCTGGGGGATGAGGAAGGTGAGGATGGGGATGAGGATGAGGATGAAGCGGATCATGGTGTTGCCTTGGGTTTTGTTTTCCAAAGTACAAGGTATCGTGTGCCGATAACGAGTGCGCTAATGGCAATGAAACTTGCAACAAGGAACAGGCCATAGATATGGCTCCCATCCGCGGTCTTTTCAAGATTGAACGCCCAAAATAAAAGCACAACGCCAATCGCAGCCATAACACGCACGTAGTACTTAAATAATCTTCGTGGTGTTAGGAAGGCAGTAACAAGCAAAAGCGGGATTATAGCGAAAGCAAGAATGGCCATCACGCACTCAATTTCTGCGCATCTGCGTTGCTAATCTCTACGTTTGAGTACACTTCCTGCACGTCGTCGTTATCCTCCAGCGCTTCCACCAGCTCCATCAGCGCCTCCAAATCCGTACCCGTCGCAGGGGCGGTTATTTTGGGGATGAAGATGTGCTTAAGGCTTGTCGCATCGCCGAATTTTTTGGCCAGCGCATCGCGCACCGCCGCCAACGTTTCAAACGCGGTGGTGATGGTGTGAGTGCCATCGTTCGTCTCGCAATTTTCGGCGCCTGCATCAATCGCGGCCTCAAGCATTGCATCTTCAAGGATCTTTTCGGCTGGGTATTCGATGATGCCAACGTGGTCGAACATAAACGCGACCGAGCCAGATTCGCCCATATTGCCGCTGTTCTTGGTAAAAATGCTGCGTAAATCGCTGGCGGTGCGGTTGCGGTTATCGGTCAGCGCATCCACAATAATCGCCACGCCGCCTGCGCCGTAGCCCTCGTAACGCACGCTCTCGTAACTTTCCTGCACGCCCGTGCCCGAACCTTTGGCAATGGCGGCATCAATTCTGTCCTTGGGCATGCCCGCCTGACGCGCTTTAATGACGACGGTGCGTAGTTTGGCGTTAAAATTAATATCCGGCCCACCCTTGGCAGCAACGATGATTTCGCGGGCGATCTTGGTAAAAATCTTGCCGCGCTTAATGTCTTGCGTACCTTTGCGCCGTGCAATGTTCGCTGCGTGGGAATGGCCTGCCATGAGTAATCTCGCACCTTGTGGGGGTTCACTCCGTTATTCATTAAATGGTATAGTCTGTGGGTGCAAACAGCATTTTTAGCGGTGCCAAAATGCAACTAGAGAGAGCATTCTTTCGTAGCGGGCATATGGCTGGAACCCTATGTTTTCAGCGTGTTTTAATAAAATTTTACTAAAAAATCATGGTTTATTCTATTTGCATTTTGCAGTAATTTTTGTTAAATTCAACTTAAGGTTTAGACAGCGAATACACGCTGCAGCATGCCTTTTTAGTTGGCATGTCATGAGATAGGGAGTGACGAATATGCGTTTATTATGTGTTGAGGATGAACCCGCCCTGCGCGAAGATATTGCAGAATTTTTGCGGATGCAATCCTACGAGGTGGATGAAGCCTCCTCGGGTGAGGAAGCGCTACGTTGCCTGAGCACCGGAAAGTATGATTTAATTTTGTGCGATATAAAAATGCCGCGTATGGATGGCTATGAATTGTTACGCCAAGTGCGCACTGAAAATGCGATGGTCACGACGCCGTTTTTATTTCTCAGTGCGTTGGATGAGCGCGGTGATAAAATGCGCGCCTACGAAACAGGATGCGATGGCTACCTCACCAAACCGGTTGATTTTTCGGTGCTCGGCGCAACGTTGAAATCGCATATCGATCGTGAGCGCGCGCGCACCTATGTGCATGTCAGCGGACAACAAATAAGCCAGCGCCACATGATGGCAGCGATTGATGACGCGTTGAGCGGTCCTATTCACCATGCAGTCGGCTCGCTTCAACATTTGCGCGACACATTGCCTGCGCTAACGCCAAGCAGGCTTGACGCACAATTGAGCCTGTTGCAAGATCAACTCCATCAGCATGCGATGGGACTTCACGCGTTTCACAGCGCACTTGAAATGCGCATGCAGCCGTTGGAACTAAGTTATAGCACCATTCTCTCAGCCGATTTGATCAAGAACGCAATGGCGGAATGCAGCTATTACCATCCGGCCACGCCGCTGCATTACAAGGCATCGGCACCCACTGCAGAAGTACTAACGCTGGATGTGGCGTTGATGCAACGGGCGATTAGTGGGTTGCTTGGCGCCATTCCCAATGCGTTTGATACGAGCGAAGTGATGGCATCCGTACTGGAGCCCGAACGCTGGACACTTACAGTATGCGATCACCCATCCATGGCCGGTGAGGGTGATTTCGAGCCGATTGATGAATTTACCAACCTCTCGGCGCTTTCAGGTGTCACGCGCCAACGTATGACGCAGCTTAACTATGCACTGCAAGTGGTGACGGCGCATCATGGGCGGGTCGAGATTAAACTCTGGCCGCATGATTTCCTTGCGGTGCGCTTTACTATTCCGCAGCCGCCGGAATAAAACTCTACGCACGCTAGTTTAACAGATTGATAGTTTTATGCTGCAAAGCAGCAATTTCATTGAATCAATGCGGCTTTTGCGCTTATATGCTCGCCTAACCTTTAGGTGTGCGGGCTATGTTGCAATTCACCACGACCGAACAGGCCTACCCCCAAACGCGCGAAGCCGCCGCGCGCAAGCTCGATTTCAACGAAATTAGCGCACCGTTTAACCCTGCCGAGGCCGCCACGCAATCCTCGCGCTGCTCGCAATGCGGCGTGCCTTTTTGCCAAATCCATTGCCCGCTTGCCAACAACATTCCCGATTGGCTGAAGCTCGCGGCGGAAGGCCGCTTGCAAGAGGCCTATGCCATTTCAAGCGCGACCAATAGTTTTCCCGAAATTTGTGGCCGCATTTGCCCGCAGGATAAATTGTGCGAAGGCAATTGCGTCATCGAAAAAGGTTTTGGCTCGGTCACTATTGGCGCGGTGGAAAAATACATTACCGAAACGGCGTTTGCGCAAGGTTGGGTGAAGCCGATTAAAATAACCCGTGAGAGCGGCCGCTCCATCGGAATTATTGGTGCGGGACCAGCGGGCTTGGCGGCGGCGGATATGCTGCGTCGGCAAGGCCACGCGTTGACCATTTACGACCGCTACGACCGCAGCGGCGGGTTGATGATTTATGGCATCCCCAACTTCAAACTCGACAAAAAAATTGTGCAGCGGCGCGAGAAATTATTGCGCGATGGCGGTATTAAATTCCAGCTCAACACCCAAGTCGGCATCACCATCACGCTCGATGATTTGCGCAAGAAACATGACGCGGTGTTGATTGCCACAGGTGTTTATAAGCCGCGCGCACTTGGCATTAGCGGTGACACGCTGCAAAATATTTTCCCCGCCATGGATTACCTCACCGCCAGCAACCGCAAAGGGTTGGGCGATAAAGTGGCGGCGTTTGATTCGGGCACACTAAACGCTAACGCAAAACGCGTGGTCGTCATTGGCGGTGGCGATACGGCGATGGATTGCGTGCGCACGGCGGTGCGTCAGGGTGCGGCGTCCGTCACCTGCTTGTATCGGCGTGACCGTGCGAACATGCCGGGCAGCGCGCGCGAGGTGAAGCATGCCGAGCAAGAGGGCGTGGTGTTCGAGTGGCTCGCGGCACCGGCACAATTCATCGGTGATGGTGCGGTAAAGTCTGTTGAAGTGCAACGCATGCGCCTGAGCGCGGCGGATGAAGCGGGCCGCAGCAATGTGGAGGCTATCGCGGGCGATACCTATGGGCTCGATGCCGACATGGTCATCCAAGCACTGGGCTACGATGCGGACGATTTACCCGCCCTGTTCAACGCGCCCGAGTTGCGCGCGAGCAAATACGGCACCTTGGCGATTGATGCGCAGTTCATGACAACGCTGCCCAACGTTTACGCCGCAGGCGACATTGTGCGCGGCGCATCCCTCGTGGTGTGGGCAATTAAGGACGGGCGCGATGCAGCACTAGCAATACACGCGCGGCTAAGTGTGGAGGCCCGCCATGTGGCATGAAGATTTCGACACCCGCGCCGCGCACCTTGCGGCAAACGGACTATATTCCCCCGCCGATGAGCGCGACGCGTGTGGCGTGGGAATGATTGCCGCAATCGACGGCGTGCCGCGTCGTGCGATTGTCGAAAAAGCCATCGAAGGTTTGCGCAACATGTGGCACCGTGGCGCAGTAGATGCGGACGGAAAAACTGGCGACGGTGCGGGTATTCACATTCAACTGCCGCAAGCATTTTTTGCGGATTACATTGCGCGCATTGGTAAGCAGCCGGATGCGCGGCTTGGTGTAGGCATGGTGTTTTTGCCCAAGAAACATTTCGCCAACCAAGAGCTGTGCCGCGCCATTATCGAGACCGAAATTTTGCGTGGTGGCTATAGCATCCATGGCTGGCGGCAAGTTCCCGTCGCGGCTGATGTGATTGGCGATATTGCGAGCGAATCACGCCCCGAAATTGAGCAGGTAATTATCGCAGGCCGCCCTGAGTGCGATGAGGCCCGCACCGAGCGCGACCTCTACCTCATCCGCCGCCGTATCGAAAACGCCGTGCGCACGAAAGCCATCAATGATTTTTATATTTGCTCGCTTTCCTCACGCTCCATTATTTACAAAGGCCTGTTCAAAGCCGAGCAGCTGACGGCGTTTTACCCCGATCTGCTTGATGCGCGTTTCGTCAGCAATTTTGCGGTGTTTCACCAGCGCTTCTCCACCAACACCGCGCCTGCATGGCACCTTGCGCAGCCCTTCCGCGTGCTGGCGCATAACGGTGAAATCAACACGCTACGCGGCAATGTGAACTTCATGCGTAGCCACGAAGCGAACTTCACCTGTGATGCATTCAAGGGTGCGGAAGATGACCTCCGCCCTGTGATTCCCGATAACACATCCGATACTGGTGCGCTGGATGCGGTGATGGAAATTCTCACCCGCGCGGGCCGCGCGCTGCCACTCGCCAAGCTGATTTTGATTCCCCCGGCATGGAGCAAAAACAAAGAGCTGCCGCCGCATCATCGCCATTTATTTGCCTGCTGCAACGCCGTGAGTGAGCAGTGGGACGGCCCCGCCGCGATTGCTGCAACCGATGGTGAGTGGGTGATTGCGGGCATGGACCGCCACGGCTTGCGCCCCATGCGCACCCTCGTCACGCGCGATGGTTTGCTGATTTGTGCTTCCGAAAGCGGTATGGTGCAGGTGGAGGAAAGCGACGTGCTGGAGCGCGGTCGCCTAGGGCCCGGCGAAATGATTGGGGTAAATTTGCTGCAGCAAAAACTGTATTACGATTATGAATTGAAGAATTATTTAGCCGCCGAAAAACCCTACAGCCAGTGGGTGGGCAAAACGATTTTGCTGCGCGAAATATTGCAGCAAACCACTCGTTTAGGGCGTAGCAAAAAACGGGCGACGCCCGAGGCAAGTCATCTGCTCAAACGCCAGCTGGCCGTGGGCCTTAGCATGGAAGTGGTGGAGGGAATTATTCACCCCATGGCCACCACGGGCAAAGAGGCCGTGGGCAGCATGGGCGACGATGCGGCGATGGCGGTGCTGTCGAATCAGCCGCGGCCGTTCCATCATTATTTCCGCCAGAATTTTTCGCAAGTCACCAACCCGCCGATTGATTCGCTGCGTGAAGCGCGGGTGATGAGCCTGAAAACGCGCTTTGGGAATGATGGCAATTTCCTCGCGCTGGATGATTCGCACAGTGAAATTGTACTGGCCGATACACCCATTTTGCTCGCGGCGGAAATGGCGGCGGTGCTACAGCATTTCAAGAAACGCATCACGCGGATTGATACGACATTTGCCCTTGATGCGGCGGGAAACGGTTTACGTCAGGGGCTGGATCGCATCGTCGCTGAGGCCGAGAAAGCCGCGCTTTCGGAGAAATCTTTTGTGTTGCTGACGGATGAAGCGGCGGATGAAAGCCGTGCTTCAATCCCTATGATTCTCGCCATTTCTGCGGTGCATAGCCACCTCGTGAAAAAGAAATTGCGAAAAAAATCCTCCATCCTTGTGCGTACGGATGAGTGTTCGGATGTGCATGCGCTGGCGGTGATGATTGGCAGTGGTGCAACGGTAGTTCACCCCGCCCTTGCCGAGGACACGATTGTGGCGCGCCACGCGCACGGTCTTTTGGGTGAATTATCGAGTGAGCAAGCACTCGATAATCTGCGTGAGGCGTTGGCGCAAGGCCTATTAAAAATCATGGCTAAGATGGGAATTTCGGTGGTAAGCGCCTATCGCGGCGGCTTGAATTTCGAGGCAATTGGGCTTAGCCGCGCGCTGGCCACGGAGTTTTTCCCGGGCCTGCCATCGCGCATTTCGGGTATCGGTTTAAGTGGTATCGAGGCGCGCATTCGCAAACTGTATACTGCAGCATATCCGAAGTTCGCGGCGGATGTGGAGAGCTTGCCCGTGGGAGGGTTCTACCGTTTGCGCGCTGGCGCGGAAGGCCATGCGTGGACGGGCGAAAACATTCACGCGCTTCAAACGGCAGTCACCAAAGGCTCGTATCAACTCTATAAAAAATATGCCGCGAGTGTCGCCGCAAGCCCACCGATTGCGCTTAGGGATTTGTTCGATTTTAGAAGTAATGCTGCGCCCGTCGCGCTTGAGGAAGTGGAATCCGTCGTCGCCATTCGCAAGCGCTTTGTTGCGCCCGCCATGTCGCTGGGCGCCTTGTCCCCCGAGGCGCACGAGGTGTTGGCGGTGGCCATGAACCTCATCGGTGCGGCGAGTAATTCGGGCGAAGGCGGCGAGGGGCCAGAGCGCTTCGCCCCGCGCAGCAATGGCGATAATGCGAACTCGGTGATTAAGCAAATTGCTTCGGGCAGGTTTGGGGTTACGGCGGAATATTTGAACAGCGCGCGCGAGCTGCAAATTAAGGTGGCGCAAGGCGCAAAACCGGGGGAAGGCGGCCAGCTTCCGGGCTTTAAGGTGACGGTGGAAATTGCCCGCCTGCGCCATGCCACGCAAGGCGTATCCCTCATTTCGCCGCCACCGCACCACGATATTTATTCGATCGAAGACCTCGCGCAGCTGATTTATGATTTGAAGCAAATCAACCCCACCGCGCTGGTCTCGGTTAAGCTCGTCGCGCAATCGGGCATTGGCACGATTGCGGCGGGTGTGGCGAAAGCCATGGCGGATAAAATTGTGATTTCGGGCCACTCCGGCGGCACGGGCGCGAGTGCGTGGAGTAGCGTGAAACACGCAGGCGTGCCTTGGGAAATGGGCCTTGCGGAAGCGAACCAAGTGCTGACGCTGAACCGCTTGCGCCACCGAGTGATGCTGCAGACGGATGGTGGGCTAAAAACGGGCCGCGACATTGTGATTGCGGCTATTTTGGGTGCGGAAGAATATGCGCTGGGCACCGCATCCCTCGTCGCCATGGGCTGCCTTATGGTGCGTCAATGCCATAGCAACACCTGCCCCGTGGGGATTACGACGCAGGACGCTATGCTGCGCAGCAAATTTGAAGGCACGGTGGAGAAAGTGGTGAACCTCATGAGCTTTGTGGCCGAGGATGTGCGCGAGATTTTGGCGTCGCTGGGTGTGCGCTCACTGAATGAAATTATTGGGCGCACGGAGTTGCTGAGCCAAGTGAATCGCGGTGGCGAGGAGTTGGTGGATCTGGACCTCAACACCCTGCTCACGCAGGCAGATGCGGGGCCACACGCGCGCCACTGCACACTTACCGCGCGCAACGAAGTGCCCGATACTTTGGATGCGCAAATGCTGGAGGCAGCAGGCGAAGCCCTCGCCAAGGGCGAAAAAATTCAGTTAGCTTACAGCGTTCGCAACGTGATGCGCAGCATTGGCACGCGGCTTTCGTCCCTCGTGGTGCGCCATGGCGGGGCGGCGTTCGATGAGCAAATTACGCTGCAATTGCGCGGCTCGGCGGGCCAATCGCTCGGCGCGTTTTTGGCGCGCGGCATTCGGATCGAGCTGCTGGGCGAGGCGAATGATTATGTTGGCAAAGGCTTGTCAGGTGGCACAATCATTGTGCGCCCGCGTCCGTCGAGTGCACTCGTGCCGCACGCCAACACCATCATTGGAAATACCGTGCTTTATGGAGCGACTAGCGGCGCGCTGTTTGCCAATGGCCAAGCGGGTGAGCGCTTTGCGGTGCGCAACTCGGCGGCCGATGCGGTGGTCGAGGGCTGTGGCAGTAATGGCTGTGAATATATGACGGGTGGGAATGTGGTCATCCTGGGTGAAGTGGGCCAAAATTTTGGTGCGGGCATGAGTGGTGGCATGGCTTATGTGTACGATGCAAGCCGTACCTTCGAGGCGCGGCTGAACACGGAATCGGTGGTCGCGCAACGGCTACAATCCGCGTATTGGGAAGCGGTGTTGCAGCATCTAATTGAAACCCACGCGCGCGAAACTAGCTCGCCACAAGCCGTACATATCCTCAGTAATTGGGAAAGTTGCCGCAGCAATTTTTGGCAAATATGCCCGAAAGAAATGCTGAGCCGTTTACCGCACCCGTTTAGCGATATTGCCACGCATTCGCCCTTGCAGAAACGGCAGGCATAGTATGCGCGCACGCCGACTATTGAAGTGGTTTTTTAGTGTTACTGCGGTGCTCGCGCTGCTGGTATTGCTGGTGCCGTGGAAGCCGTTTGTGGAGAGAAAACTGGTGAGCATGCTCGCCGAAAAAGGCATTGCTCCCGCCCAAGTTTCTATCGACCATATTGGCTGGAAAGGGCTGGTGCTGAAGGATGTGGCGCTGGGCGAGCCGCCGCTGAAACTGGCCACGCTCACTCTTGCCTATCAGCCGCGCGCGCTGTTGGATGGGCGCATTGAGGATGTGGTGCTAACCGGTCTAACCATTCGCGCTGGGCAGGGGGACGATGGCTGGAATGTGGAAGGTTTGCAGAATTTTTTGCGTAGCAAAACGAGCAATAAACCTGCAGCAATTCCGGTGACAAAAGCAGCGCTTGCGGCATTGCCATTAAGCAGCATTGCGGCGAACGATAGCCATGTGAGCGTGGCGGGAAAAGCCGTTCAGACCGAGTTTCCGTTGCGCATTTTGCTGCAGCAAAAAGATGTAGCATTATTGGAGTTGGAAAGTATATCACCGACCCTCCAATTCGGTGAAAATAAGGTGGCGATTGGGCGTATAAAAATCGACTTAGTGCTGGATAAAACAAAACCGCAGTGGAATGGCATTTGGGCTATGGATGATATAGCGCTTACCTCGGAAGCGCTGGTGGTGCCGCCGTTGAACGCTAAGGGCACGGCGACCATTTTTGCGGATAAGATGGAATTGAATGGCACTGCGACAAGTAAAGACGGCGAACATAAGGCAGATTTTTTGCTGAGCTACTCGCTCGCGAATCCGGCTGCATCGTTTGTGTTGCTCAAGCAACTTCGCATGCCATTTAATGGCGGAAAACTAGCGACGCGGGATGTGAAGTTTCTGCTGGATGGTAAAAAACACCCGCTGAAATTCACTCTCGCGCTTAGTGCGATTGATGTGAACGCATTGATGCAAACGTTGACCAGTAACCGCGCCACAGGCACGGGGGTGGTCTCGGGCACGGTGCCGGTAACGATTACGGCGGACGGTAAAATTCGTGTCGGCAAGGGCTCACTTAAGGCGCAAGCCCCGGGGCAAATTACCCTCGCACCCGAGGTGATTCCGGGCGATAACGCGCAGGTGGCGCTGGTGCGCGAGGTGATGAAAAACCTGCAATATAATGTTCTTGCGCTGGAGTTTGGCATGGCGGAGGACAACACGCTTTCGGCCAAACTGGCGGTGGAGGGGGCAAACCCCGATGTGGAAGGCGGGCGGCCAATTAAACTGACCATTAATCTGAGTGGGGATTTGCTGGACTTAATCCTGCAAAATGTTATGCTGATGACTGACCCGAAATCATTCATTGAGCAGAAACGTCATGAAAAAAATAATTA
>Ga0163144_10017109_pt1 | contig 14788 bp, 12 predicted proteins | sample OliLak19BULKMAT1_FD_123175 | JGI IMG/M metagenome (GOLD analysis project Ga0163144, IMG submission 123175) | Freshwater microbial mat bacterial communities from Lake Vanda, McMurdo Dry Valleys, Antarctica - Oligotrophic Lake LV.19.BULKMAT1 | ecosystem: Environmental > Aquatic > Freshwater >... | reverse complement strand
GGGGAACGGTGGGGATGAGTTCATATCCCGCGTGAGCGTGTTCGATACGCAGTGCGCTGCCGTCTACCTGACCGAGAAAACGGACGTTGCGTTCCGCCCCTTCGGGTTGGACTTGTTCGACAAGCTCGTAAGAGCATGCAAGGCCGTGCGTGCGAAACTCGAGAGTGAACAGCGCGCCCTGGTTTCCAGCGCGTTAGCCACTGTGCAACCTCAGTTGCCGGACGGCACTGCCGTGGCCAGGTTTCTTGCGAGCATAAGCTCCCTGACGCCGCCGGAAGCAGTCCACAAGCTCGCACGCTTGACCCCGGAGGAGGACGCCCGGCTTCCCTTGCTGGAGAAGTCACTGCTCGATCTACAGGCCAATGATCCCGAGAAGCTGATACGGGCGCTGACCCTTCGCGCCGGTCGAGTCAAGGCGCTCTCTGGCCATCTCACGGCGATCGTCGTATTAAGACTTCCGGTGGTTCGGCGAAGCAGCTATCGGGATGGTCGCCAATGTTACCGAACCATCCCCCGGCCATTTCTACTGGCCAGACCTGGACATCGATCTCGGCATCGAAACCATCCGACATCCGAAATGGTTTCCACTGAAAGCTTAATGACCCATAACAAGCCAATGAAGCCTAAACCGGCTTATCTCAAGCAAGCTATCCCAGACTGGCATCTGACAAGCCAATGGAACGAACGTCTTCGTGCTTTTCACTTCACCGTGCCCTCCGTGGCTCGGTGCCTTGATCCTCAATACTTGTCGATCACCTCTCGACCGAACTCGCGAATCATCTCGCGCGCATCGGTGCCGCACACGTTCAGCGCGATGTTGGTCACGCCGGCGGCTTCGAGTTCGCGGATGCGGTCGATGATTTCCGGGCCCGAACCGGTCAGCGTGCCGGCCTTGATCAGTTCCGGGGTCAGGTAGGCGCGTTCGCCTTCGCGCATGAACACGAGGTGGCCGAGGTGCATCTCCTGGAAACGGCGGTCCATCGGCGTCTTCATCTTCATGATGTGCGTATCGAAGTATTCCCTGGCTTTGGCGGCGACCGACGGCGGCGCGAACGGCCCGACCTGGATATCCTTCGGATCCCAGTTCGTGTGCAACAGCAGGATGGCCATCGGCCCGACCTGCTTCGCCACGCGATCGGACATGATCGATTCGCCGGGTCGCAGCACGCAGGCGGACGTCAGATTCGTGCAGTACACCGCTGGCATCGCGCGCCCAGCCGCGCTGGCCGCCGCCTTGATCGCCGTGATGCTGTTGGCGATGTAGCCCGGATCGAGCCCGATGGTGATCCAGCCCTCGGCGAGTTCGCCGGTCATCTGAATCGCTTTCGGCCCGTTCGACGCCATGTGGATCGGGATGTGATCCCGCACGTTGATATAGCCGTGATCAGGATGGAGGAATTTGATGTGCCGCTCGCGTTCGCCTTCGCGGTACAGCGCTTCCCGGCCGGCCAGCAGGTCGCGGATGATCTCAACGTGTTCGCGCATCGTTTTTAGTGCGATCGGCGGCATGCCCATCACATTGCGGCCCGTGAAGCCCGTGCCCACGCCGAGAATCACGCGGCCGGGCGCAAGCTCGTTGATGGTCGCGATCGAATGCGCGGTCACCGGGGCAATGCGGTTGCCGAGGATCGACACCAGCGTGCCAATCTTGATGGTTCGCGTGTGATGCGCAACGAGCGCCATGCTGGCGTAGACATCGCTGTAGCACATCTGCGAGTCATAGAACCAGGTGTGTGAGAAGCCGTAATCCTCGGCCATCTTCGCGTCTTCCCAGGCGCGAATGTAGGTCGGAAAGCTGATGCCGAAATCCATGGGGACTCTCCCGTTCAGGCTGGGATGGGGGGGGACGGTCGCAATCTGGGAGTCGCGGCAGGCGCTGTCAACCGGTGAATCCCCTCCGGGCGGGGGGTGGCCGACAGTGCCGCGACGGGCTAGTCTTGAGGCTGCCGCGCGCTGCGATGTCCGCCGCCCGGTGTCGGCTTAAGACCTGGAGTGCCCGATGCTGTATCACCTCGATCGACGTTGCGCGCCACGCCAGGCGCGGCAGGAAGTGCTGTTCGTGCAGATTTCAGTGGCCACCGCCCAGGCGCCGCGCAGCTCGCTTCGCTGCCGGTCGGCAGACCTTTCCGGTAATGGGCTGCGGGTGACGCTGGACGACACCCTCGTGCGGGGCGCCGACATCGGCCTGTGGATCCGGCTGGCGGATCTGGGCCGCAACTTCCTGCTGCGGGGCCGCGTGCGCTGGTATGAGGCTGAGCGCGGCGAGGCGGGCATCGCCATCGTGAACGCCGACGGCACCGATTTCTGGGAATGGCAGTCCCTCGCGCTCGGTTGAACCGCTTGAATCCGCCGGCCCCTACGCCCGGCGGCGCTTCCCCCGTCTGAGGTCATTGCCGCGAGTCCCCAGGCGCCCTTAAAATACGCCATACGCCACCGTATGGAATGGCCATCCCAATGCGTGCCGCGCGCGCCGGAGCCCTATGACTGATACCGCCTGCGAATTCTCGACCGGCCCTGAACTCCTGCTCGGCATCGACGGCTTCAGCTATGCCGATCTCTACGACCCGGTTGCACTCGCCCGCCTGAGCACCGCGTTTGACGCCCACCTCGCGCACGAAGCCCCCGGCCTCGCCGCACGCTTCGCCGCTTATCAGCAGTGCGTGGGCGTAGACATGACGCCGGAGGACATCTCCGGCGTCCTCACCGATACCGGCCCGCACGTCGGCCAGTTCATCGCCAGTCTGTTCCGCATCGAAGCCGCGTGGGATGCGCAGCGCGCCGTGATCCGCGACGAAGACGAAACCCTGTTTCGCTATCGCACCGAAGTCATGGCCGGCCTCGCCAAGCGCTTCAAGGGCGTAGACATCGCGGGTTTCGACTGGGCGCGGCTGTCGGCGCGGGTCGATGCACTGCGCGCGGCCGTGGCGGCGGGCGCCCGCCTGCCGACGGATCCCGAATATCTGATGGCGCGGGCCGGCCTCGTGGCGGCGGGCCTGCTGCCGTTGCCGCCGGACTTTCGCCGCGCGCTGAGCGCGCACGCCGGCCACTTCCCTGAACTGCAGGGCGATGATGCCGCGCTACTCGCCGGCTGCGGGGAGACGCTCGCGCAGTGGGCGCACGGCGTGCGCACCGACGCGGCGCGCGATCCGGTCGCGGCACTATGGGTGCTGTTCAAGGAGCCGGCGAAAACCGATGTCCACCATCTCGTGCACCATCAGGTCAAGCAGCGCGACGGTTTCACGACCTGGATGGCGCCGGTGCACGACATGCGTCGCCGCGACGGATTCAAGCTGACCGACCACCGCATGAACGAGCGCCAGGTGCTCTACGAGGTGGACCACTGCATCTACTGCCACGATCGCGATGCCGATTCGTGCTCGAAAGGGATGCGACAGAAGAAGGGGGTTGAAGGCTTCAAGGTCAACGCGCTCGGCGTCACGGCCAGCGGCTGCCCGCTCGGCGAGAAGATTTCCGAAATGCACGTGGTGAAGCGCCAGGGCGACAACATCGGCGCGCTGGCCTTGGTCGCCATCGACAATCCGATGTGCCCGGGCACCGGCCACCGCATCTGCAATGACTGCATGAAGGGCTGCATCTACCAGAAGACCGAACCCGTCAACATTCCGCAGATCGAAACGAGTGTGCTGACAGACGTTCTCGAACTGCCGTGGGGCTTCGAGATCTACGGCCTGCTGACGCGCTGGAATCCGCTGAACGTCAACCGCCCGCAGGCCCTGCCGTACAACGGCCGCAAGGTGCTGGTGGTCGGCATGGGCCCGGCGGGCTACACGCTGGCGCATTATCTGCTGAACGAAGGCTTCGGCGTCGTCGGCATCGATGCGCTGAAGCTCGAGCCTCTGCCGAGCGCGCTGACCGGCACCCCGAGCGTCGCGCCGCAGCCGGTGCATGACTTCAAGCTCTTGTACGAAGAGCTCGACCGCCGCACCGTCAACGGCTTTGGTGGCGTCGCCGAATACGGCATCACCGTGCGCTGGGACAAGAACTTCCTGAAGGTCATCTATCTGACGCTGTTGCGCCGGCAGACCTTCCGCGTCTATGGCGGCGTGCGCTTCGGCGGCACGCTGACGCTCGACGACGCATGGGATCTCGGCTTCGATCACGTGGCGCTGGCCACGGGTGCCGGCAAACCTTCGCTGATCGGCCTCAAGAACAACCTGGTGCGCGGCATCCGCAAGGCATCGGACTTCCTGATGGGCCTGCAGTTGACGGGCGCGGCGAAGGACGACTCGCTGGCCAACATGCAGGTGCGTCTGCCGCTGGGCGTGATCGGCGGCGGTCTCACGGCCATCGACACCACCACCGAACTGATGGCGTATTACCCGAAGCAGGTCGAAAAAACCCTCAAGCGTTATGAAATCCTGTGCCGGGAGTTGGGTGAAGACACGGTGCGTGCCCGCTTCGACGAAGAAGAACTCGGCGTGCTCGATGAATTCCTGGGCCATGGCCGGGCCGTGGTCGCCGAACGCGCGCGCGCGCAGGCGGCCCACGATGAGCCGGACTTCTCGCCGCTGGTGCGTTCATGGGGGGGCGTAACGCTTTTCTATCGCAAGGCACTCAGCGATTCGCCGGCGTATCGCCAGAACCACGAAGAAATCAATGAAGCCCTGAAAGAAGGCATCGAAATCGCCGCGGGCATGAACCCGCTCGAAGCCCTCACCGACGAGCGCGGTGCGCTGCGCGCGGTGATCTTCGAGCACCTGCTCGATGATGGTTCGAAGCACCGGATCGAAGTGCCGCTGCGCGGTCTGTTCGTGGCCGCCGGCACGTCGCCGAACACGATCTACGAAGCGGAGAACCCCGGCACGTTTACGGTCGAGGGCAAGTTCTTCGCGCGCTTCGAACCGGATGCGGCGGGCGCGCGGCCCGCGTTTGCGCCCGGGGTCGGCGAGGGCGGCCCGAAGACGGCGCTGCCAGCGCCGTTCACGTCGTATGGGAAGGACGGCCGCTACGTCACCTTCTACGGTGACAATCACCCGGTGTACGCGGGCAACGTCGTGAAAGCGATGGCGAGCGCGAAAGACGGTTATCCGTATGTCGCGGCGCTGTTTGCGCACGAACGCGCAAGCCTGTCGCCGGCCGAGCAGCCCACGCGCGACGCCGCCCTGCGCCGCTTCTTCGGCGATCTGGATGACGGCTTTATCGCGCGCGTCGTCGAGGTCAATCGCCTGACGCCGACGATCATCGAAGTCATCGCGCGCGCGCCGTTTGCTGCGCGCCGCTTCGAGCCCGGCCAGTTCTATCGCGTGCAGAATCTCGAAGCGCTGGCGCCCGTCGCCGGCGACACGAAACTCACCACCGAAGGCCTGGCGCTCACCGGCGCCTGGGTGAAGAAGGAGGAAGGCCTGGTGTCGCTGATCGCGCTGGAAATGGGCGCTTCGTCGCGGCTGCTGCAGCGGTTCAAGGTCGGCGAGCCGCTGGTCGTGATGGGTGTGACGGGTGCCCCGACGCACATTCCGCAGAACATCACCGTTGCGATGGTGGGGGGTGGGCTTGGCAACGCCGTGCTGTTCTCCATCGGCAAGGCCATGCGCGCGGCGGGTAACAAGGTCGTTTATTTTGCCGGTTACAAAAAGCCGGTGGACGTGTTCAAGGTCGAAGACATCGAAGCGGCGGCGGATGTCGTGGTGTGGTCCGTCGACCCGGCGCCCGGGGTCACGGCCATCAAGACCAACCGGCCGCAGGACATGAGCAACGTCGGCAATGTGCTCGACACCATGGTCGCCTATGCAACCGGCAAGCTCGGCGAGGTAAAGATATCGCTGGCCGACGCCGAGGAGATGATCGTTATCGGCTCGGACGCGATGATGGCCGCGGTCAAGCGCGCGCGCAGTACGGTGCTGGCCCCGTACCTCAACCCGAAGCACCGCGCGATCGGCTCCATCAACTCGCCGATGCAATGCATGATGAAGGGCGTCTGCGCCCAGTGCATGTGCCGCCAAGTGGATCCGGAAACCGGCGAAGAAAGTTTCGTCTATTCGTGCCTGAACCAGGATCAGCCGCTGGATCTCGTCGACTTCGATCACCTGCGCGCCCGTCTGCGGCAGAACACCGTGCAGGAGAAGCTGTCGAACCTGTGGCTCGATCAGGTGCAGAAGGCCTGAGCGAAGACGGCTCGGGGTGCCCCTCGGGGCCACCCCGGGGGCTTCCGGATTATCCGTTGCCCGCCGTCAGGACGCTCCAGAGCGCTATCAGGCTGGTGAACAACGCGCGCGAGCGCGGCCTGCCAGGCGCGGGGCCGACGAGGAGCGCAGTTTAGGCGGGAATAAATGAGCACCGCAGGCGGGGCCGCCACGCCGCAGGCGGTAGTCGTAGCCGTTTTTCACCAGCCTGCTATGGCGAGGGCGGCGGTGGGGGCTGACCGTCGATACGGGGCAGGGCGCTGTCGAAGCAGGCCCAAGTCGGCGCGCTGGCGGCCCAGATGATGGCGCCCGGTTTGCCGAGTTCAGGGTCGTCGAGCGTGCCGGCGCGGATGATGGTCAAGTGCGGGCGGACTTCCGCCTCGCTGAACACCGACGTGCCGCAACGCGGGCAGAAGCGTCGGTGCATCACGTTGCCGCTGTCGGCGACGCTGCGATAGTCACTGAGTTCGCCGCTGTAGCGCAGGGTCGCGTTCGGAAAGACCACGTTGACCGTCGCGTTGCCGGCCCCCAGATACTGGCATACGCGACACCAGCAAGTGCGCGCGCTGATCGGCGCGGCATCCACTTCATACCGGACAGCGCCGCACAGGCAACCGCCACTGACTTTCATCCTGACCTCCTCATGATACGCGACGCCAGCCGCCACGCTTGCCTGGCGAAGTGTAGCGAAGAACGGGGGCTGCCTGCGTGCGGGAGATGCGGGGTGCCCGCCACTGCGGCATAGTGCGCGGGCGCCGACTGTTCGCCGCCCCTCAATTCAGTTTTGTTCAGGACGCTCCCTTTGGAACTTGCGCGCTCCGGTTTCGACATTGGCCTGTTCTCCAACCGGCAGGACGCCCAACTGCGCTTCTGGCAGGAGCGCGTGGGCCTCGCCTACGACCATCTCGGCAAGCTCGGCGGCGGCGTGCATCAACATCGCCACCATCTGCACGGCGCCATCCTGAAGATGAACGCCGCGCGCGATCCGCTGCCGGATCTCCCGCCGGCCGGCTATCGCGCGCTGCGCATTGCGTCGCCGGTCGCCGCGCCGCGTGCGCTGCACGATCCTGAGGGCACACCCGTCACGCTGGTGCCGCCCGGCGACAACGGCACCGACAGCGTCGATTTGCTGATGACCGTGTCCAGCCTTGTGCGCCACGTCGAGTTCTACCGCGATGGCCTCGGCCTGCCCGTCGACGCGGCGGGCACGGTGAGCCTGGGCGCCGCGCGTCTGCGGGCGTCGGGCATCGGGCCCGTCGCCCGCAGCCCGGACTGGCGCGGCCCGGGCCTGCGCTATATCACGCTGCAGGTGACCGATGCACGCGCCGCGTGGGCGCAGGCACTCGCGAACGGCGCTGAAGGTGCCGCCCCGCTGCGTGACCTCGGCGAGCTCGTGCGCTTCGCGTTCATTCGTGATCCGGACGGCAATTTCATCGAACTCAGCGAGCGCACGACGTTCACGGGCCGGCCGCTGTGTCCATGACGGTCGGCACCGCCGCCACCGTCGAGGCCGGGGTCTGGCGCGAGGATGCGACGCTCATCGGGCTCGTGGGCGTGGCGCATCTGATCAGTCATTTCTTTCAGCTGATCCTCGCGCCGCTGCTGCCGTGGGTGAAGGCCGAGTTCGGCCTGAGTTTCTCGGCCATGGGCTTCGTGATGACGGTGCTGTTCATCGTCTCGGGCATCACCCAGGCCCTGGCCGGTTTCGTCGTCGATCGCCACGGCCCGGGCGTCACGCTGACGGTCGGGCTGCTGATGTTCGTCGCGTCGGCGCTGACGCTCGCTGCCAGCACGGGTTATGCGATGCTGCTCGCCGGCGCGGTCCTCGCCGGGATCGGCAACGGCGTATTTCACCCGGCAGATTTTTCGCTGCTGAACCATCGGGTGTCACCCTCGCGCCTGGGCCCCGCCTATTCGGTGCACGGGCTGACCGGCAGCCTCGGCTGGGCGCTCGCACCGGTGTTCCTCGTCGGCATTGCGGTGCCGTTCGGCTGGCGTACCAGCCTTGTGGCCGCGGCGGCGCTGCCGCTTGCCGTCGGTGCGCTATTGCTGATGCACCGTTCGCTGTTCGTCAAACCTGCGCGCCACGCGCCACCGGCGTCGGCTGAACCCGTGCCGCTGCTCGCGTTCCTGCGCCAGCCTGCTATCTGGTGGTGTTTCGCGTTCTTCGCCATCGTTGCGGTGGCCGCCAGCGGCGTGCAGAATTTCGCGCCCACGGTGTTCAGCACGGTCTATGGGCTGGGCGTATCCGGCGCCGCGCTGAGCGTGAGCCTGTTCATGGTCGCGAGCGCGAGCGGCATGCTCGCCGGCGGCTGGCTCGTGGGGCGGGACCGGCGTCTTGAACGTAATATCGCGCTAGCGCTCGGGCTGTCGGTCATCGGCGCGACGCTGATCGGCCTGTCCGTGCTGCCGGCCGCCTACGCGCTGGCGGCGATTGCCGTCATGGGTTTCGGCAGCGGCTTGTCCGGCCCGTCGCGCGACATGCTGATCCGGTCGACCGCGCCGCGCGGCGCCACGGGGCGCGTGTACGGCGTGGTGTACTCGGGGCTGGACCTCGGCATCGCCGTCGGGCCGGTCCTGTTCGGCGGCATGCTGGACGCGGGCCATCACGGCGCGGTGTTCCTCGGCATCGCCGCCTGCCTGCTGCTCGCGATGCTGACCGCAACCCAGGTCGCCGCGCGCAGCGCGACCCCGAACTGATTTAGATCTATCTGACGAACCCAGGCACGAAGGAAACGCAGCGATGAAATTTGCCGACTACGCAAGCAAAGCCCTGATGGACATCACCGCCCGGCCGGAACTGGTGTTCGTGCGCGGCGAAGGTTCCTGGCTGTGGGATCACACCGGCAAACGCTATCTCGATTTCGTGCAGGGCTGGGCCGTCAACTCGCTTGGCCACTCGCCGCGCTGCATCGTTGACGCGCTCGCCGCGCAGGCGCCGAAACTGATCACGCCGAGTCCGGCGTTCTACAACGAGCCGTCGCTGAAACTCGCCGAACTGCTGACGCGTGAATCGTGCTTCGATCGCGTGTTCTTCACCAACAGCGGCGCGGAAGCCAATGAAGGCGCGATCAAACTCGCGCGCAAATGGGGCCGCCAGCAGCGTGACGGCGCGTTTGAAATCATCACCACCGTGAACAGCTTTCACGGCCGCACGATCGCCACGATGTCGGCGTCCGGCAAGCCGGGCTGGGACACCCTGTTCGCGCCGCAGGTGCCCGGTTTTCCCAAGGCCGAGTTCAACGATCTCGCCTCCGTGGAAGCGCTCGTCACCGAGCGGACCGTCGCGGTCATGCTCGAGCCCGTGCAGGGGGAGGGTGGCGTGAACTGCGCAACGCTTGCGTTCATGCAGGGCCTGCGGGCGCTGTGCGACAGGCACGGCCTGCTGTTGATCTGCGACGAAGTGCAGACCGGCATCGGCCGCCTCGGCACGCTGTTCGGCTACCAGCACTTCGGCGTGGAGCCGGACATCATGACGCTCGGCAAGGGCATCGGCGGTGGCGTGCCGCTCGCAGGCCTGCTCGCGAAGGAGCACGCGAACGTGTTCGAGCATGGGGATCAGGGCGGTACCTACAGTGGCAATCCGCTGATGACGGCGGTCGGCCTGGCGGTGGTGCAGGCAGTGCTGCAGCCCGGCTTTCTGGCGCAGGTGCGCGCGCTCGGTGACTATCTGTCCACCGCGCTGACCACGCTGTCGCATGAACTGGACCTCGGACCCGAGCGCGGCATCGGCCTGCTGCGTGCGCTCGAACTGAAGCGCGAGATAGGCGCTGGCATCGTGACCACCGCGCGCGACAGCCTGGCCGGTGAGCCGCGCTGGGACAACGCCGGGCTGTTGCTGAACTCGCCGCGCCCGGCGCTGCTGCGCTTCATGCCGGCCTTGAACCTCACCACCGCCGAGATCGACCTGATGATCGACGGCCTGCGCACGGCCGTCAGACACCAGCCCTGAGCGAGCAGGCTGGCGCCGCCGGACTTACGTCGCCGGCACCAGCCTGAGCGTGGCGCGCCCGCGGAGGTCGACGTCGAGGCTTGCGCGGCCGTGCCCGTCGGCCTGCAGGCTGTCGGGCGCCTCGCCCTCGACAAGATAGCGCTGGCCCGGCAACAACTGTTCGAAGCCCGGTGACTGCCGGCCATCGCCGTGGCCCGGATACAGCACGAGCCGCAGATCGCGGCCGTCGCTGATCGCCTGCGCCACGAGCACCTCCGGATACCGTGCATACGCCAGCACGGGCCCGGTGAAAACTTCCGGCGGCGGCCCTTTGACGAACGAATGGCGGAAGTCGCCGGTTTGCAGGTGATCGCGACGGTGAAGGATGAGCACGCTGCCGAGACCGATCTCAAACGCGACGAATGACACGAGGAGGGCAGGGCGCCAGCGTCGTTCGCGCTGACCGTCGTGCCACGCCAGCAGATGGCCATAGGCGCGGGCCGGCAGGCCGCAGAGCCGACGCAGCCGTTGCCAGGCGTCTATCAACTGATAGACCAGCATCAGGCCAACTACACAACAAGCCATGCGCGTTGCCTCCGCCGCCGCCGCAGAAGGTGCGTGCTGCGCCGAGTCTAGCCGAGCGTCATCGCGCACACTGTCGTTGCGGCATGGCGTGTTGACAGCCCGGTGGCCGCCTGTGCCACTATCGGCGCACCAGACTCAATGCATTGCTGTCAGGAGGCATGACATGCCGGCGTTTCGATGGGGGATGATCGGTTCTTCAGGCTGGGCTGAACACACGTTCACACCGGCCATTGCGCGCGCCCGCAACAATCACCTCGTGGCGGTGCTTGGTTCAAAGCAGGCAGGGGCAGACGCCTTCGCGGCCAAACATCCCGTGGAAGCGGCGTACAGCAGTCTCGCGCAGTTCCTTGCCCATCCCGATCTCGATGCGGTGTGGGTCGCGAGCCCGCCCGATCTGCACAGCGCTCAAACGCTGGCCGCGCTCGCCGCCGGCAAGCATGTGCTGTGCGAGAAACCGATGGCGGTCTCCGTGGCCGAGTGCAAGGCCATGACCAAAGCCGCGGCCGCCGCCGATCGCCAACTGCGCATCGGCTTCAACAACCGCTCACATCCCGCACTGCAAAAACTCGCCAAGGCCATTGCAAGCGGCCGCTTCGGCGATCCGCTCGAAGCCCGCGTGCAGGTCTATCATCCTTACGCCACGCCCCCCCCGGCCTGGCGCCAGAACAAAAAACGCAGCGGCGGTTGGGCGATCGGCGACATCGGCACGCACCTGCTCGATGTGCTGCGCTGGCTGCTTGGCGCCGAAGCCGCCGTGGTGGCCGGCCAGTTGTCGAACCGCTGCTGGGGCTTCAAGACCGACGACCACGCCGCCGTGAACGTGCGCTTCAAGAACGGCGCCATCGGCAACATGACCGCCTGCACGGGCGCCGCCGGCGGCGCACCCCGCGTGGAGTTCTACGGCACGAAAGGCTACTTTGCGCTGCGCGGCGGGCTCTTCGGCATGCCGGGCGATCTCGAAACCGGCTTCGAAGGGCAGGCGGCGAAGTTGGAGAAGGTCGACGCCTTCGATACCTACACCGGCGAAGTCGAGGCCTTCTGCGCGCAGGCCCGCGGCCGCGACACGGGGCTGGCGAGCGGGGAAGATGGCGCGGCGAACATCGCCATGATCGCCGACGCGCGCGGCTGGTAGGCGGGCCGCGCGGGCAAGTCGATGATCGACAAAACCGTGGCGTCCGCGGCCGCCGCCGTGGCCGATGTGCCGGACGGCGCGACGGTGATGATCGGCGGCTTCGGCACGGCCGGACAGCCGGCTGAACTGATCGACGCACTCATCGCCCAGGGCGCGCGCGATCTCACAATCATCAACAACAATGCCGGTAACGGTGAAACGGGTCTCGCCGCCTTGCTGAAGGCAAAACGCGTGCGGCGTATCGTGTGTTCGTTTCCGCGGCAGGTCGACTCCCAGGTCTTCGACGCGCTCTATCGCAGCGGCGAACTCGAACTCGAACTCGTGCCCCAAGGCAACCTGGCCGAGCGCATCCGCGCCGCCGGCGCCGGCATCGGCGCGTTCTACACACCCACCGGCTACGGCACCGATCTCGCGCTCGGCAAGGAAACGCGCGAGATCGACGGGCGCCAGTACGTGCTCGAGTATCCGCTGCCGGCCGACTTCGCGCTGATCAAGGCGCTGCGGGGCGATCGCTGGGGCAATCTCGTGTATCGCATGACGGCGCGCAACTTCGGGCCGATCATGGCCAGCGCCGCGCGCATGACCGTGGCGCAGGTCGAGCGTATCGTGCCGCTGGGCGACATCGATCCGGAAACGGTGGTCACGCCCGGGATTTTCGTGCAGCGCGTAGTGGCACTCGGTGGCGCGACGTGAAGCGCCGCAGCCGCGAGGACATGGCGGTGCGCGTTGCCGCGGATATCCCCGACGGCGCCGTCATGAACCTCGGCATCGGCTTGCCGACGCTGGTCGCCAATCACCTGCCCGCCGATCGCGACATCATCCTGCACAGTGAGAACGGCGTGCTTGGCATGGGGCCAGCGCCGGCAAAGGGGCACGAAGATCCCGATCTGATCAACGCCGGCAAACAGCCGGTGACCCTGCGGCCTGGCGGTGCCTTTTTTCATCACGCCGATTCCTTCGCGATGATGCGCGGTGGCCACCTCGACATCTGTGTACTCGGCGGCTTTCAGGTGTCGGTGAGGGGCGATCTCGCGAACTGGCATACCGGCGAGCCGGACGCCATTCCGGCCGTGGGCGGCGCGATGGACCTCGCGATTGGCGCGCAGCGGGTGTTCGTGATGATGGAACATCTGACGAAGCAGGGCGTGAGCAAGATCGTCGCGCGCTGCACTTATCCGCTGACCGGCATCGCCTGCGTCAGTCGGATCTACACCGATCTCGCGGTGCTGGACGTCACGCCGTCGGGCCTGCGGGTAGTTGATATCGTGGATGGTCTGGGCTTCGATGAATTGCAGCGTTTGTCCGGCGTAGCGCTGTTGCCCGTGAACTGAGCCCTCACCGCTTCAGCGCCGCGGCAAGTTCCGCATCGACCGCAGCCGCGAGCTGATCCCGATCGATCCCCCAAGGTGCCTGACGCACGCGCGGCGACGCCCTGTTCGGCCCCCGACGCGGCGAGCACAGGTGCGCCAAGCAGCGGGGTGCGTGCATTGGTTGACGATGCGGATCTGATCGGGCTACCGGCGCGCATGCGCAGGTGGCACGGCCAGTCTGCTCGAATGTCTCAGCCGCGGCGGCGTCGCGGGCGAATCAGGCCGATCATCGTCAGCCCCAGCAGCGACAGCGTGGTGGGTTCCGGTACCGAACCCGTAGCAGGCGGCAGGTTCACACCGCCTTGAATGGCGTCGTTGTTGCAGGTCATGCCCCAGTGCATTGACAGATAGTGGTAAGTGGCAATCTGCTGGTAGCTGTCCTGTGCAAGGTCGAGATCGAAGCTCAGGCGTTTGTCCGATGTACCCGCATCGATAGTCCACGCGCCCGCGCCCAGCCGCTCGACGGTCGCCGACTGGCGATCGACCTGCACGACCTGCCCCTGACGAACGATAGCGCCCGGCTTAAACAGTTCCTCGGTCAGCACCAGATTCTCGGCATTGCTGCCCTTGAGTTTGAACAGCGAGAACGTGCCGCCGGCTGCGGTGCTCCAGGGGTCGTCGAAGCTGAGACCGTAGGTCCACTGTGTGCCGTTGAGCGCATTGTCGAACAGATGTCCGTCGGTGTTGGCTGTGGACACATCGCCAGCCTTGACGAACGGCGTCCACGCGCCGCCGAGGAACAGATCGCCGTAGCCGATGCCTTTGCCGTTCTTCGTCAGCGACGGATACACGCCCACGTTGCCCACGAAGTTCGTGAAGATGTCGACCTTGAGCCGGTCCTGATCGCGGGTGATTTCGGCGCGATGTGTATCGAACAGCTGCTGGCTGCCGATCACGTCTCCATACCCGTAATCATTGCCCCCAAGGTATTGGTCGAGCAGCGGGACGGCCTGCGCCTGGCTGGCCAATACCAGCAGCGAGGTCGACAGGGACAATTGTTTCCATGCTTTCATCTGACTCATGCTCCATTCATCGTGCGGTCGGGGTTGGCGTCGCGTCTGCGCGACGGTCCTGCGATGGTTGAACGCAATTCGTGTGCCTGACTGCGCACAACGTGTCGCAGGTGCTCGGCACGCCTGCCGACAACCGGCGCGAAGCGCTTGCTTATCAAGTAATTGAAATGCAGTGTCGGCGCTGTAAAACACTATGTCGCGCGTTCGCGCACACGCCGCTGGCGTGACCGTCACGGGCACTTCAACGTGCGCCATTCGATGTGTCGGTCAATGACGACAATCACTGTCGGGTGACCTGTGACGGTCATCACAGTTGCAGGCGCCGTGTCGTCCTGCTGGCGCACACGCGTGGCGGTTTGCCACTTGGTTACGTAGCGCACGGTGGGCGATGGCGCATCCGCGCAGGATGTCGGCCTGACAACACGCCATGCAAGATGCTGCGGCAGCATGTACTTCGGCGCGGCTTCAAACCTGGACAAGGGCGACCGGGCATCGACATGAAAGGCTCAGCGAGGCATCACACGGACACGTGTCGACACCCGCCAGCCGCTCACGTGAAACAAGGACCATGACATGAATACGATTTTCGAATTCTTGCGCGACTACGGTCTGTATCT
>Ga0163144_10017108_pt1 | contig 14789 bp, 5 predicted proteins | sample OliLak19BULKMAT1_FD_123175 | JGI IMG/M metagenome (GOLD analysis project Ga0163144, IMG submission 123175) | Freshwater microbial mat bacterial communities from Lake Vanda, McMurdo Dry Valleys, Antarctica - Oligotrophic Lake LV.19.BULKMAT1 | ecosystem: Environmental > Aquatic > Freshwater > Lake... | reverse complement strand
ACCCTTGATGGGGAATTTCCTTTGATGAAACTCTGCCGTGACGCTTGCGCTGCCGATGCGGCCAAGAACCCATTGGCTGCCCATAAATCATGGAAGGCATATTCATTCTCGCAGCCCCGGTGCGGATTGGAGGAGCCATCATTCTGCCCATCGCTGCCTTCGTCCGATCCGGACGCTCCGTTCGTGACGCGGAGAACCTTCGCCACAAAGCCAAGTCGCTCGAATGTGAACTGCGCCGTCTCACCCGCAAGCAGCATCCTCCAACGCCGCCCGCTCCAGCACGACGCCGGTCTTCAACTGGTATCTCTTCTCCTGCGGCCTCACGACCGCCGCGTGCCGAAGCCGGCATGGCATGTGCCGGCGGCCACAGGAAAAGCATTGGAAGCCACGACGAGCGAACTGGTGCGCGGACTCTCGCATCCCTCGCGCGCAGTCCGATTGACTGCGCAACGAAGGCTCGCCGATCTCGGTAGCCGCCGAGGTCGCGAGGCTCAAATAACTGGAGGTGATCAGAGCCTCCTCAGGTCGGCTGGCATGAAGGAATTGACGGCGCTGCTGCAGGATCGCTCGGCTTCGGCTCTGGCGCGGATAAACACGGATAAGAAAAGGAAAGAAGACACGGATTCCACGAATTCGGATTTCAGCCTTCGTGCTGGTTCGTGAAATTCGTGTCTTCTTCCCCATCCGTGTGTATCCGTGTCCATCCGTGGTTGAACTGCTGCGCTCAGGATCGGCTCACGCCAGCAGCGCCTGCACGACATTTCCATGCACATCCGTCAGGCGATAATCGCGTCCACCGTGACGGAAGGTGAGCTTCTCGTGATCCATGCCGAGCAGATGGAGAATGGTCGCGTGAAAGTCGTGAACATGAACTCTGTTCTCAACAACGGTCGAACCAATGTCATCCGTGCTGCCGTAACTCGTCCCGCCCTTCACGCCCGCACCCGCAAGCCATGACGAAAAACACGCGCTGTGATGACCGCGCCCCTTGTCGCCATCGACGCCCGGCGTGCGCCCGAACTCCGTGGTCCACACGACGAGCGTGTCTTCCAGCATGCCGCGACGTTTCAAATCCTTGAGCAGCCCGGCGATGGGCTGGTCCACGGCCTTCGCGTGCTGGGCGTGCTCCGCCATGTCGCCGTGCTGATCCCAGTTGTGGCTCGAACTGCCATCGACGAGTTCGACGAAGCGCACGCCGCGTTCCGCGAGCCGGCGTCCGACGAGGCATTGCCAGCCGAAGCCGTCCGTCTGATCGCGCTTCATCCCGTAGAGCGCGAGCGTGTCGTCTGATTCCTTCGAGAGATCGAAGACCTCGCGCGCCTCGGTCTGCATGTGGAACGCCGTCTCGAACGTGCGGATGCGCGCGGCAAGTTCGCTGTCGTTCCCGCGCGCCTTGAGATGACGCTGGTTGAACGCCTCGGCCAGGCCGAGTTCGAGCTCCTGCACGGAACTCTGCTTCGTGCGCGGGTCGAGATTCGCAATCGGCTCCTTGCCAGGAATGACGCGCACGCCCTGATGATACGCAGGCAGGAAGTCGTTGTTGAAAATCTGCGTGCCGGCGTAGGGCGAACCGGCGGAGAGCACGACGAACGACGGCAGGTTCTGGTTCACCGTGCCCAGCCCGTAGCTGACCCACGAACCGATGCTGGGCCGCGAGAAGAAGAACGAGCCGGTGTGAATCGCGAGCGTCGCCTGGTAATGCTCGTTGTCATCGGACTTCATGGACTTGATGAGGCACACGTCGTCCATGCACTCGCGCAGATGCGGGAACAGATCGCTGACCATCGTGCCGCATTCGCCGCCGGGCCTGAACTCCCAGCCGGGCTTGAGCAGCCGGCGCTGCTGGTTCGAGAGACCGCCGCCGATGCCCATCGTCTTGCCGTCGGCGGCGAAGAGCTTGGGCTTGTGATCAAACGTGTCCATGTGCGACACGCCGCCATTGGAGAAGATGAAGATGACGCGTTTGGCCTTCCCCGGAAAATGCGACGGCTTAGGTGCCAGCGGATCGGCGGCGGCCGCAGCGGAGTCCGCGAGCAAGTTCGACAAAAGCCCCGGCAGCAGGAGCGACGAGCCGACCAGCGAACGAATGACTTCGCGGCGGCGATAATGGCGATGCGGTTGATTCATGGCGTGGCGCGGTTAATCGACATACACAAATTCATTCAGACGGAACATCACGCGGACCAGCGCGCGCCAGGACTCGGCTTCGAGCTGATCGGCGGGCCTTCCGTCGGCGTGGAGCTTCTCGCGCACGGAGGCGAGGAACTTCTTCCCGCCTTCGATCTCCGAGGGTTCCGCCGGGCGGGCGAGCGCGAGTTGGTAGGCGCGTTTCAATCTCGCGCCGTCATCCGTCGCGTCCTTCAGCACGCGCGCGGCGAACTGCTTCGACTGCTCATGCACGAACGCATCGTTGAGCAGATAGAGCGCCTGGAGCGGCGTCGTGCTGGTGGTGCGAACAGGCGTGCTCGTGGCGGGATCAGCGCCGTCGAAGATGGCGAGATACGGATGACGCTGGATGCGCTGGGTCATCAGGTAAACGCTGCGGCGCTTTGAATCATAGACCGCCTTGAACGGATTGTGCTGCGTGAACTTCCACTCCGTCTGCGGCGGGAAGGGATGCGGCCCGGCGGGCGTGGTGTCGAGGTTGCCGCCGAGCGCGAGCAGCGTGTCGCGGATGGACTCCGCATCGAGTCGTTGGCGTGGAAATGAACTGATCAGTTCGTTGCTCACATCGTGCGCGAGGCCATCATCGCTGCGCGTGCTGGTGAGCTGGTAAGTGTGCGAGAGCATGATGACGCGGTGCATCGCCTTCACTGACCAGCCGGACTCGATGAACTTCGACGCCAGCCAGTCGAGCAGTCCGGGATGCGTGGGCGGCTTGCCCTGCTTGCCGAAATCGTTCGGCGTCGGCACGAGGCCCTTGCTGAAATGATGGAGCCAGATGCGGTTCGCCATCACGCGGGCGGTGAGCGGATTGTCGCGGGCGACGATCCATTCCGCGAGCTGGCGACGTCCGCTCGACTTGTCGCTTGCAGGAATCTCCGCGCCGTGCAGCACGGTGAGAAAGCGGCGCGGGACGACCGGGCCGGGCTTGGCCGGATCGCCTTTCAATTGAACGGTGACGTTCTCGATCCGTTTCGACTCGGCCACGGCATAGGCGAGTTCAAACGGCAGCGGCTTCGACTTGAACTCTTTGAGCGACTTCTCGGCCTCCTTGATCTTCTCCTCGACGTTCTTCTTTTCGTCGGCGGGCGTTTCCTTCACCGAATCCTTGAGGCGCTGCACGACCTTCTCCAACTGCTTCAACTCCGCGTCGCGCGCCTTCTTGGCGGCTTCGGCTTCGGGGAGTTTCGCGGGCGAGACGAGCGGCACGAGATCCCGCTGATGCTGCTCCAGCTCGATGCCCGGCCACGGATAGCGCGTGCTGTGGAAGATGCCGTAAATCGCGTAGTAATCGGTGGCCGTGATGGGATCGAACTTGTGGTCGTGGCAGCGCGCGCAGTTGATCGTGAGACCGAGGAAGGTGCGGCCGAGATTGTCGATGGTGTCCTCGATGGTGAGATGCTGCGGGTAATCATCCACGCGCGATCCGAAGCGCCGCGCGTTCGCGATGTAGCCCGTGGCGATGAGGCGTTCCAGCGTCTGCTCGTCGCTCGCGCCCGGCAGCAGATCGCCCGCGATCTGTTCGCGGACGAACTCGTCGTAAGGCAGGTCGCGGTTGAACGCGCTGATGACCCAGTCGCGATAGCGGAACATCTGCGGGATGGGGAAGTCCGAGTTGTCGCCGGCGGAATCCGCGTAGCGCACCACGTCGAGCCAGTAGCGGCCCCAGCGTTCGCCGTAATGCGGCGAGGCGAGCAAACGGTCCACGACTTTTGCGAACGCCTTGTCGGACTTGTCCGCGAGGAACGCCTCGACCTCTTCCGGCGCGGGCGGCAGGCCGACCAAGTCAAACGTCGCACGGCGGATGAGCACGCGTTTGTCCGCGTCGTCCGCAGGCTTCAGCTTCTTCTCCTCCAGTCGGGCGAGGATGAAGCGGTCCACGTCGTTCGCCGGCCAGCGTTTCTGTTTCACGGCAGGAACCGACGGCGCGGTGAGCGGACGGAACGACCACCATTGACGCGCCTTGTTCCAGTCGATGGCGGACTTCGCCTGCGCGGACGCGACCGTGTCCTCAGCGCGCGGATCAGGCGCGCCCATGCGAACCCATGCTTCCAGATCGGAAATGGCGAGCGACGAAAGCTTCTTCTTCGGCATCACCAAATCGGGATCAGCGTGGCGAATCGCCCGAATCAACAGGCTCGCCTCCGGATCGCCGGGCGTGATGGCGGCGCCGGTGTCACCGCCCTTGATGACGCCCGCGCGAGAATCGAGCATCAGGCCGCCCTTGATCTTCTTCGCACCCGCGCTGTGGCATTCGTAGCAGAACTCGACGAGCACGGGCCGCACCTTGCGCTCGAAAAACTCCGTGTGCTCCGGCGTCAACGTGGTGACGAACTGCACGCCCGCCGTCACGGGAATCGCGCCGTCGCCCGCCCACACTTCAAGACCCGAGAGATTCGCTGCGCCGTGGCTGGCCGCGCGGGCGGAGACTTTGAGCCGGCCGTTCACGCTCCCGGCTTTCCACGGGCCGAGCTTCTTCCAGGAGCCGGCGGTGCCGCTGTGGAATTTGTCTGCAACCGGCTTGTCGTTCACCAGCAGATCAAACTGTTCGCTGATCGTGTCTTCCCAGACGTAGAGAAAGATCTGATACGCGCCCTCGGACACGCCGGTCAGTTCCACATCGACCTTCGCGCCCCAGACGCTGCTGCGGATCATTCGCGCACGGTTCGGATCGGTCGCGGGTTTCAGCGCCACGGCCTGGTTCTCAAAGGTCTTGCCGTTGATGACGACGTTGGTCGCGTCCTGGCCTTCCCACTGGCGTCCATCAATCTCCAGCGCCGGACCGTTGAGATTCACTGCGCGAAGGAACGCCGCGTCCGCCGCCCGCAAACCGCCCGGCACCAGAAGCAGGCCGACGATGGGCAGGAGGCGAAGCGTGAGGTGGCGCAGGAGCGGCATAGAATTGAAATACGGTTGGATAGCGAAGTTGCCCGATAGATTCAACCAAGTTGCAGTCGAAAGGACGCATTCGGGCGCATCCGGGCACAGTCCCCGGACGGCGGCTGTGTCGAAGACCAGCCGCAGCGGCTTCGCCTGGTCAACCGGCTGCAATACTCCTGAAGGCTCGGTGTTCTTCAACCCGCTGCGGCTGGGGCTCTGCACACAGTCGCGATCCGTGCGCGACGGACTTCGAGGGCTACAGCGGATGCGTCCGGGAGCGGGCCGAGACTTCATTTCAACGAGGCATGGCTTCATTCAAAGTTACGGCTGCGCGGGCAGCACGAGGCGATAGAAGCGGTTGGTCGTCCAGTTCGGATCGGCAATCGTCTCGGTCCGATTCGTTGCACGCGCGAGCACGTTGGCCAGCCTGGACCACTCGTTGGCCGGCAAGGCGTCCGAGTATTGCACGCTGTAAGTGCGGTTCGAGACGGCGATGAACGAGACGCTCGCCAGGCCGGACACGAGCGACGGCTCGACCTTGAGATAGCTCAAGGCATCTGCGGGATCGGTCCCGGCGAGGAACTCCGCTTTGTTCGACATGGTGTCGCCGTCCAGATCGAACGCGGCGTCCGCCGCGTTGTTGGTGTCCAGTCCGAGCGCCGCCTCCAGTGCATCCGGCAGCCCATCGCGATCCGTGTCAGCGAGCGGTGAGGCGGTGAAGGTGATAGTGGCTCCGGGCGTAACGAAAGCGGCGTTCGTGACCACGATGCGGTAGGTCGGCGAGACCGGATTGGTGCCCGCGCGGAACGTGAAGAAATTGCTGCGTTCATTGGAGGTGAACAATCCCATCGTCACCGAGTTGCTCATCCATCGGTAGGTGAACGGCGGCGGATTGCCGGTGATGGCGACGCTCACGGAAACGGATCCGCCCGCCGGGACGGTCTGGCTCAAAGGAGCCTGGACGATGATGGGGGTCACCAGCACCGTCAGCCGGGCCGCGACGCTGAACTGCGTGCTGACCTCGTCGGCGAGCGCCACGTCGTAGGAGCCGTCGCGGGACAAATCAACGTTGCTGACGGTGAGCGAGGCGTTCGTGGCATCCACGATGGGCGAGCCGTTGAAGCGCCATTGGTAGCGGATCGAGCTGCTGCTGATGGCGGCGATGGTGAACGTCGCGCTGCGGTTGGTGGTGGAGCCGTAGTCCGCGCTGTTCGTTGAGCCGCGCATGAAGACGCCCTGCGGCTGCTGCATGATCCGGGCCTGCGCGAGAACCGTGAGGACGGCGTTGCTGCTGCCGACGATCCCGCCGGAGTTCAGAACGAAGCAGCGATAGAATCCCGCCTGCTCGGGCTGGACGTTGCTCAAGTTCAGCAACGAATTCGTCGCGTCAAAAATGGACTCCCCGTTGAACTGCCATTGGTAGCGCAGCGGCGTCGCGCTGGACGCCACCACGCTGAAGGTGGCGGTGCGGCTCTGGATGACGGTCGTGCTCTGCGGCTGCGTGCTGATGACGGGCGCGGCTCCGCCGGGGTTTGCGCCGCCGGGCGTCGGAGTGACCGCGATCCAGTTCACCGGATCGTTCCCGTAAGCGCCGGGATTCACGCGCTGCAACGATCCGCCAATGCCTGCCGCGCCGCCGGGCCACGGATCGGAACTGGAATAGCGCACTTTGTCGGCGAGGACGTAAGGCGCTTCACCTGGATTCGCCGAGCCGACGGGCTGCGGCGCGTCGGGCCGGACGAGTTCCACGCTTTCGCCCACGTTGTCGAGCCGTCCCTCGAACGGGCCGAAGACGGGCACGTTCTCAGGAATGCCATTGCGTTCACGGAAGGCCGCGAGCGCAGCGTCGTCGTTCGAATCAATGCTCGCGACGAGAATGAAACCGCCCGGCGCGAGGTTCACGTCCGATGGAAATGTGAAGCTCACCGCGTCGCGCAAGCGCCAGGTATTGGTGGCCGCCGCCGGACCGGAGAGCGGCACGTTCGTGGAGGTGAGGTTGTGCAGCTCGATGTATTCGTCCTCGGTGTTGTTCCAGAGCGAGCCGTTCGCCAGCACATCGACCGGCTGATATTGAATCTCGGTGATGACCACCGGCCCCACTCGCGGCCCGGCGTTCGCGACGCCCAGAGTCGGCGCGGATTGCGCGACGAAATGATCTTCGCCGGTGCTCGTGACGTGACGGCCGAAGGTCACGCCGTTGAACTGCGCGCCGAAGTCGAACCCGTGATAATAGCCGGTCAGGTTGCCAGCGAGATCGGCGGAGAATAGATAGAGCTCGTCACCGAGCGAGCTGAGGGAGAAAGCATTCGGCCCCGCGTTGAAGCTGGCTTCCGAGACGACGAGATAACCGTTGGGCGGAATCGCAGTGCCATTGGGGAAGCGATGCTTCTTCGGTTCGCGGAAGTCATCGGTCAGGAACCAGCCGCCCATGTCCGCCACGCTGGCGGAGAGGTTCCGCAGCTCGACGGCATCGACCTGCGGCAGATCGGTGTGAGTGAGCGCCTCATTGACGACGACCTGCGCGAGCGGCACCGGCGCAGAATCATTCTGCGCCGGAGAACCACCGAGAGCGCCGCTCGGCCGCCAGCTTTCCTTCAGCGCCCAGATGTTCAGCGGCGCGGCGTCATTCGCAATCACGAGGCTGAAGCCGAAGCCGTCGGTGATCGGATGCCACGCGTCGTCGTAGCTGAAGTCATGGATCGGTTCGCGCACGGAACCTTCGAGGCGCAGGCGTTCGCCCGTGTTGTCCAACTGGCCGGTGAAGGTGCCAAGCACGAGCGGTCCCGCGCCGTATCTGGATCGGAACGCCGCCAGATGCTTCACGACGACGGCGGATTGACCGGCGGCCAGCGTCGTGTTCGGGAACTCAAAGTGCACGCCTGCGGTGAACCGGAAGCCGGCCAGGCTGAGCGGCGTCGCGCCCGTGTTCTTCACTTCGATGAACTCGAAGTTGTCCACGTCGTTCGTGTCGCCGGGCGCAGATGGCGCGGGATGATAGATGATCTCCGTGATGCGCAGCGGCGGCTCATCGATGACAAGCAGCGCGCGCACGGGACCGGACCACGTCGAGTTGGCCGGAGGATTTCCATTCGCCGGACCGACGAGGTTGCGATGAGCCGCGTTGAAGGATCGCGCAACGACATGAGCGTTGGAGTTCACCGTGATTGCTTCGGAGTAAAGCTGCGCTGCGGCAGAAACTGCGCCGCCAGACGCGCGCGGGTCGCTGCCATCCAGCGTGTAATAGACCTGCGTGCCCGGCTTGAGCGGCACCGCGATGTTGAACGTGAAACCCGGATCAATCCGTCCGCCGACCGTGCTCAACGTCGGGCGCGGCACGAAGTTCGTGTCCATGAAATGCAGCCGGTTGGTCATCCATTCCTTCATGTGATCGACTTCGCCCTGGTAGCCGCCGAAGCGCGGCGTGGTCACGCCCGGCCACTTCACCACGTCGCGCGCCTGCGCGGCGCGGACCTCGTTCGCCATGCGGTCCGTCAGTCCGAGCAGGTTCGTTTCGGACAGCACGGAGCCGCGCAGGTCTTGGTAACGATCCACCCAGAGCTGCCAGAAGTTCGTGTCCTGAAACATCCGGCCCCACCACGAGTAGTTGAAGAAGTCGAAAATCTCCGCCGTCGTGGGCCGCCAGACGCGCGGGTTGTCGTCGCGCGAATCGTTGTTCGATTCGAGGGCGCGATCAAAGTCCCAGACCGGGCCGAAGGTCAGCTTGCCGTTGCGCGATTTGTAGAAGTAGCTGCTGAAGTTGAAGCCATCCACCGAGATGGCGAACGTCTTCAGGATATGCTGGTCGATGCTCGGAGGAAGGTTCACGTAGGCGGGATAGCCCGTCACGGGATCGGCGTAGCCCGGCGAGTTCAGCATGGCGGTGAAGTTCGTCATGTAGTTCAGGATGTACTGCTCCTGCGCGTCGCGCTGCGGCAGGCGAATCTCCGATTCCTTCGGGTCCATGTACACGATGGCGTTGCCGCCGCCGGAGAGCGTGTTGGGCTGCACGGGCGGAAAGCGCACGCCGGTCTCGCCGCTTTCGAGCCGGTCCACCTGCATGAGATACGTGCCGGTGACGGCGGGGGCGTTCGTGTGTTCCGCATCCAGCCGGTCTTCCTCGATGCGGCCATCGGCGACCTTCACCTTCTCGGTCAGCACGTAGAGGCCCCAGTAATTGTTCGGCGTGACCGTGCCGCCGGCCGTGTTGAAATACAGCTCCACGAAGCGCGTGCGCGGCGCCCATTGTCCCATCTGCCGCGCGAGCGCGTAGGCGAACGGATTGTGAATCTGCACCGGCTCGATGGCGTTCGGACCGTAGAGCACCCAGTCGGATTCCGCCGGCATGTCGAGCAGCGGCAGATCCTTGTCCTGCTCGAACTCATCGCGCAGCTCCAGCGTCCAGCTCTTCTTCGCCGAGCTGGCGGACGTGTTGCCCCGCACGCGCATTGCCGCGCGGGTCGAGACGCTCGGCGTCGTGGTCAGCGACGCGCGGCCATAGACCGTGTCGTGAATGGAAACGTGCGCGTTCTTGAACGTCGTCTGATTGAAGTCGCCGCCGCCCAGCGTATGCACCACGACAAACGGCAGATCAGAAGTGCGCTGGAGCAGATTGGTATCGATGCGGACGTAGGTTTCGCTCGCGGGCGTTCCAGGCAGCAGGCCCGGCGCAAAGGCGCGCGCACGAATCTGCATCGTGTTCGTGATGGAGATCGGGCCGGCGTAAAGCGTCGCGTTCGTTCCGGGCGCGTTGGTGTTCGCGGCCGTCGCCGTCGTGTTGACCATGATGTAGCGGATGACGGCGTTCGAATCGGGCGTGGAGAGCGTCAGGTTAAACGGCGCCGTGAACGTGCCACCCGACACCGAGAAGGTCACGTCCGGCGCGAAGCCGCCGCCGCTGGTGCTGTTCGCGCGGCCCGGCGTGGGCGTCGAGTAATAGCCGACGAGATCGGGGCTCAGCACGTCGCGGCCGTAGGACACATCCTCGCGCTGCACGGGATACAGCGGCGCGAAGGCGGACAGCACATTGGTCTGCGGGCCGACCAGCGCGAGGTATTCGCCGCCTTTCTCCAGCTTGAAATTGCTGTGCAGCGGAGCCGCAGGATTAGTGCGGTTTTTCTCAGAGGCGAACACGACGATGTAACCCTGGCTCGGCACGACCACGGCTGGAAAACGCCATTGCGTCAGCCGGTTGGTCGCATCCGTGAGGAAGAAGCCGGCGAGGTTCAGCGGCTCAGAGCCCGGGTTGTGAATTTCGATCCAGTCCGAACTCTGGCCGTCCTCGTCGTCGAGCGTGCGGTCGTTGTCGGCCATGAACTCCGAGATGACCGGCGGCTTCGCCAAGATGGAGGGATCCACCACGTTCGTCCACGAACCGCCCGCGAATTCCGCCGGCGTCGCCGCGAGATCCAGGATGCCATGTCCGTCCGCCCAAGCGAACGTGACCACGCCGGGAGCGAGATCGGGAAACTGAAACACGTAATCGTCCGGAGCGACCACGACGACGCTGGTCGCCGGAGTTCCGTTGACGAGCAGGTCCGAGGCATTCACGCCCTGCACCGGTTCGTTGAAGACGACTTCCAACTGGCGCAATACGCGAACGGCGGTGTTCGATCCCGGCACCAACTGCGCCACGACGGGCGGCAGGTTCACGGGAATAAAGCTCGGCGCGATCTGCGCGGACTGAACCTCCGCCAGTGTCGGGGCGCTGCTGAAGACGCGGACCTCGTCGATCAATCCACGGAAGACGCGGCTGCCACCGCTGGGTCCGACTTCGTTTCGGGCGGCGATCACGCCACCGAAGTTGCCGACGGTGAGCCGGCCTGATGAATTGATCGGCCCACGCGCGTAGGTGTGCGTCGTGCTCAACGCCGCCGCCTGGGCGGGCTTGCCGAAATAGTATTTGAGCTGGCCGGAAGCGAGCGCGGAATCATAGGTGACCGCGAAGAACACCCAGTTGTTCGCACCCGTGTTCGGGTCCGCCGTGATGACGCCCGCGCTGCTGGCCGGTCTGCCGCCACCGCTGCCGTCCGGCCATTGATTGATGCCGATGCGGAGCGCGCCGCCCGTTTGCACGAGGTCGAAGCCGGGTCCGTCCGGCGACGCCAGGGCGAACGCGACGTTGTTCCCCGGCGCGAACGCCCCGACTGGAACGCGATTGGTGGAGACCGGCCGCCAGTCGGTCTGGGCAAAGATGCCGCTGCCGCCCAGCGAACCGGAGTTCACCGTCGCCGCGCCGACGGCCTCGGAGAAACTGAGTTCGACCAGCGGAGATTGTCCGCAGACCGGAAGGCCGAGCACACAGATGGCCGCGCCGATGATCAGCCGCGTGGAGACGGACTGAGCTTTCCTTGGGATTGGTTTCATCATGACAAAAATGAGAGTTGCGACAGCCCCGCCACGCGTCCCCAAGCGGGGGTTCACCAATCGGTGTGCGAGGAAGGATTCAATCCCAACCGTAGCGAGGCGGGGAGTCCGGGGCTTGGAGGAACCGATAAAAAACTTGGACGAAATCACCCTCCATCAATCGAAGCGGATGGCGCAAATGAGCGCGGCTTTCGTGCCGCTTCACCGCGCCTCACTCTTTGCTGTTCGATGCCTGCGAGACGTGGCTGAGATGAAGCGGCCTGAAGGCCGCGCCCCGCTCGCGATTCGCGACATCCTTTGCTGCATCGTTCGGGCTTGTTCCATCACTGCGAAATCCAACGGCACCGCCCTTTGGTCCGTGACTTACCGGCGCCGTTCTTGCAGCGCTTGCAACGCCTCGCGACGCACCATCGGGTCCGCGTCGTTGCTGGCGACGTATTGCAACCATTCGCGCACGGCCGGGTCGGCGGTGTGCCGGCTCAGGGCGTCCGCTGCCTGCTCGCGCACCAGCGGGTTCAGGTCTTGCAGTCCGTGGACCAGCGGCACTTTGGTTGCGGGATCATCGAAACCGTCGAAAGCCTCAAAAAGCCTGGTGCGTTGAAGCGGATCTTGTGAATTCTGCGCGAGGTCGGCCATGCCGGCGACGATGTCCGAGGTGGGAGCTTTGGCGTTGCGCAAGGCGTCGAGCGCCATCAGTTGCTCGTCGAGCGTGGACTGCGGATTGACGGCGCGTTCGCGAAGGGCGGCGAGACGCGTCTCCCCGGCCGGACCTTCGCGCAGCGCGTCCTTGGCTTCATCGCGCACGTCGCCGTCGGGATCGTTGAGCGCCGCGTTCCAGAGCGCGCCTTCCACCGCAGGATCGTCGGTGAAGCGGCGGAGGTTCTTGGCGGCCTCTTCGCGGACATTGTCATTTTTATCGGTGCTCATCAGGCCCAGTAACGGGGCTTTCACGGCGACGTTAGTGGTTCCGCCGAGTGCCTGCACCAGCTCGCGGCGCGTGCCCGCGTTGGTCGAGGATTGCAACCAATCGAGGGCGTGTTGCACGACTTCATCGCTCATGCCCCGGTTGCGACGCAGCAGTCCCAGGGCGCGCAGACGGTCGCGGTCAGCGGCGGCGCCATCGCTGAAAAGCCGCGCCAAATCCTCGACCTTGTTGGTGGCCAGCGGAAGTTGTCCGCGTTCCATCAGGTAATCCGACGCGCGGACCAGTTGCGCGACGGCCTGCTCCAGTTCTTCCATTCTCCGGCTCAAACTCCGGTCTGTCGGGACGCGGGGTGAGTCCGTGTCGCGCTGGCCCGGCCGGGCAACAGCGTCGCCCGTTGGACGCGAATCCATCTCCGCCAATTCCTGGCGCACGGTGGTGAGTTCCGAGCGAAGCTGGCGGACGATTTGCGCAGCCCACAGTGCGCCAACCGTGAAGGCGGCGAAGCTCAGGGCGAAGAATTTGGTCCGAGTGTTCATAGCGTGTGTTGTTTCAATTTGCGTTGCGTTTCTCATCAGTCGATTCCATCGAACGACGCGCACTCTAGGAAACGGCGGCTTACGGCAAGCTTACGTTGGAACCTCATCCGCCGGGATGGACAGCGTGAACTGAACTTCATCGCGCTGGGGCAACCTTGCTCCCAACTCGCCGCGCAGCACCGTCGCCAGTGACTTCGCCAGCGCGAGCCCAAGACCTGAATGCGCGCGGTCCGTCCGGGCGGCGTCCGCGCGCCAGAACGGTTCGAACAAATGCGGCAGGTCCTCCGGCTGCAGGCCGGGGTTGGTGTTCGCCAGAGTGAAGGCCAGAGCACTTCCGCTGCGCTCCAGGCGGCAGACGATGCGCCCTCCTGCCGGGGTATGTTCCACGGCGTTATCGAACAGGTTCTGGAGAATGGTGCGACACGCCACGCGGTCGCTCCAGACCGTCGCCTCCACTGGAACCTGCCAATCCAGTTGCAGCCGTTTCACCTGAAGCCGGGGGCCACTCTGGGCGCGCAACTCTTCGAGCACCGCGCTCACATTGATCCATTCGCGTTGGAACGGGAGTTCGCCGCGTTCGCTGCGGGCGAGGGCCAGCAGCGTGCTGACCTGGCGTTCCATCTGCCGCGCGGCATCCAGCACGTCGGCGGCGAACTGTCCCGTCGCCTCACGGTCCTCGCGCCAACGGATGGCGTTCTCGGCCAGGGCACGCAACTCGGCCACCGGCGTGAGCAGCTCATGGGCGACGTTGGCGGAGAAGCGGCGCTCGCGGTCGAAGGCATCGTGCAGCCGTTCCAGCAGTGAGTTGAGCTGCTCGACGATGGGCCGCAGTTCAGGCGGCGCTTCGGCGGCGCTCAATCGCGTGGCCAACAAAGTGGCGTCGATGCGCGTGACCTCGTCCGCGAGCAGCGCCAAAGGCCGCAGTCCGGCGCGCGTGGTGACGCGCGACAGCCATGCCACGATCAACAGGAAGACCAAGCCGCCGCCGATCAATCCTCCCGCGACCGTTCGCAGCACGCTTTGCAATCGCAGCGTGTCCCGCGCGAAGACCACGGTGAATCCCGACGCCCCGGCTCCTTCGTCCAAGGCGAGATTGATCCCGAGTGCGCGACCGGAACGCCCGTCCGGGAGGGTTAGATTCCAGAACCGCAGTTCGTTGGTGCCCGGGTCGGGCCGGAGCAGCCCCGCGTCACCGAGCGAAGGTGACTTGGCGGTTACTTCGCCATCGCGCGACCAGACTTGAAAATGCTCCGCGCGGGGCCCCGGTTGAAATTCCGGCGGTGGATACTCCGTGAAGCGCAGGCTGATGCCCCGCCCGCCCGCCGTGGTCGGTGCGGTCAAGGCGCGCGCCTTGGCCAGCAGCGCGTAGTCGAATTCCTCCACGAGCAGCGAGCGCAACGCCGGGTAGGCGAGCAATCCACCGAACACGAGCAAGGCCCCGAGCGCCAGCACGAGTCCAAGGCTCAACCGTTGTTGAAGCGATCTCATTCGCCGCCCGCCTCCAGCACGTAGCCCAGGCCGCGCCGCGTGTGAATGAGCGTCGCGCCGCCGGGCCGTTCAAGTTTGCGACGCAAGGTTGAGATGGCGGATTCAACCGCGTTGCTGAACACCTCGGCGTCATCGCCGTAAATGTGTTCCTCGATCTCCGAACGCGAGACGACTTCGCCAGCCCGCCGGGCCAGCAGTTCCAGCAAACGATATTCGCGCGGGGTGAGCGCGATGTCGTGCCCGCGATGACGGATCTTCCGCGCGCCGGTGTCCACTTCGAGTTCGCCCACGCGCAGCACCGGACGCTTCTTGCCGTAGCGCCGTCGCACCAGCGCCTCCACGCGCGCCAGCAGTTCATCGAAGGCGAACGGCTTGCTCAGATAATCATCCGCGCCCGCGCGCAACCCCGCCACGCGGTCGGCCACCTCGCTCTT
>Ga0163144_10017107_pt1 | contig 14789 bp, 12 predicted proteins | sample OliLak19BULKMAT1_FD_123175 | JGI IMG/M metagenome (GOLD analysis project Ga0163144, IMG submission 123175) | Freshwater microbial mat bacterial communities from Lake Vanda, McMurdo Dry Valleys, Antarctica - Oligotrophic Lake LV.19.BULKMAT1 | ecosystem: Environmental > Aquatic > Freshwater >... | reverse complement strand
GGACGACCCCGATTCCAATCCGCCACCAATTCCCATCGTGAGGAGACAGGAGCGGGAACCCGGACAAGACGGCGTTTCGTGTCCTCGATATCCTTTCTCTGTTCCTTGAGTTCGCCGAGGCATTGGACGAGATGGAGGCGGAATAGCTGGTGATGCAGCTCGGCCAGTTCCGAATCAGTGAGCTGATCCAGATCCTCGGGCTTCACGACATACTTGCAGGCCTCCCGTGCTTGGCGGATGCACTTGGCATCCTTGAAATGGTGCTTCCACCAGCCGCGCACGTTCGCCAGCAGTTCCGACCACCTTTCCTTGGTCAGCTTCTTTTCGAGATGGACGATGACATGTGCGTGAATGTGAAACGTCGCCTTGCCCAACTCATCCCTGCGAACCTCCCCGTGTTCCGTTGACCGGAAGACGATACGAATCCCGAGAGCCTGAAAGAATGGTTGGGCGTTGAGCTTCGAGAGGCGGCGGTGAAGCCATGAAATCCGTTCGCGAACACCTTCAAGGGGAACCCGATCGCCCGAGGTGAAACGGAGGGTTCGAATCCCTCCCTGTCCGCCATTTGACTTTTGATGAATGGAAAACGTTTTATCCCATTCCCCGCGCGAACGATCATTCCCGCCAGGGAGGGATGAGAACCCCTGCGAAGCGCCGGGTTCGAGCGCCCCGTTTCGCCCGTAGCGAGCTTTCATTTCATCCGCGAAGCGCACCCTGCACAGCCGTAAATCCCTGCTATCTTCAGCATCACGGGCGCCTTTTCCACGTGCAAGAACCCAGGGACTTGCGGAGTATCCAGCCCATGACCCTTGGTTTTGCGCGCGTTGCGATTTTTCTAGCCTCAGTGACATCCGCGCTATCGGAAACCACCATCACGCGCGGGCCTTATCTGCAGTTGGCGCACGAATCCGGCGTTACGCTGGTCTGGCGGACGGACGGCCCGATGGAGAGTCCACGCGTTGTGATCCTTGACGGGGGCGTCGGTGCGGGACAGTCGATCGCTGGCAGCTCGATCCTCGCCCGCAGCATTTCTGGCGAGGCGATGCTGAGCGCAGCCCCTGGCGCCGCGGTGCAGTATGAGGCGGCCATTGGCGGCCTCAAGCCGGAGACCACTTACCAATACTCAATTTCCGATGGGGAAACTCCCCTCACGGATGCAAAGGGCGATTTCAAATTCACGACCCACCCGCCAATCGGCAAGCCTTCCTCCGCAAGGGTATGGGTGGTGGGCGATTCCGGGACCGGCGATTGGCATCAGGTGCTGGTGGCACGCGCGATGCAGCAATACACCGCCACCGGAAAACGCCCGCTGGATCTCTACCTTCACGTCGGGGACATGGCCTACGGGCAGGGCACGGACGACCAGTTCCAGAAGAAATTTTTCGAGCCATACAAGGATATCCTCATGAACACGGTTTGCTGGGCTTCGATGGGAAACCACGAAGGGCAGACATCAAACGGAATAACCGGAATAGGCCCGTTCTATGACGCCTATGTTTGCCCGACGAAGGGTGAGGCCGGCGGGGTGCCTTCGGGGGATGAGTCGTTTTACTCCTTCGATTACGGCGACATCCATTTCATCTGCCTGAATTCCTACGATATCGACCGCTCCCCGGATGGTCCGATGGCGAAGTGGCTGGTGCGCGACCTTGCGGCGACGAAGGCCAACTGGATCATCGGCTTCTGGCATCATCCGCCCTACACGAAGGGGACACATGACAGCGACGCGGAGATCGAGCTGGTGGAAATGCGCGAGCAGATCATGCCCATCATGGAAAACGGCGGTGTGGATCTCGTCCTCAGCGGCCACTCGCACATCTACGAGCGCTCGATGCTGATCGACGGCGCATACGCAACGCCAACGACTTCCGCAGGCGTAGTGCTTGACGACGGCGACGGCCCATACAGGAAGTCCGGGGGCGTGACACCGCATGGCGGCACGGTCGCCGTAGTGACCGGGCATGGAGGGGCGCTGGGAAGGAATGCAATGGGGATTTCGCCGATCATGCGCAGCATCGTGCTGGATCATGGCTCGACGATCCTCGATTTCGAAGGCGACACGCTCACCGGGGTGATGCTGGATCTTCGCGGCCAGGAGCGGGACCGGTTTTCCATCGTCAAAAAGGGCAAGGTGGAGAAGTATATCGTGGCAAACCCATGGATGCCGGATGCCAGTACACAGGAACGCACAGGAGATGGCGTTCTCGGAGCACCGGGAACCATCGCCGAGGCGAAACGTGCCAGCCGGCATGGGAAGAAAAATCCGCCAGCCCTCGCACCCGAGGATTTCACCCCGATCATCGCGAGGAATGCAGACTGGGATTACCTCGCAGGCGGAGAGGAACCGGAGACGGAGATGTGGACGAGACAGGGATTCGATGCACGCGAGGAAGGCTGGAAATCCGGCACCGCAGGCTTTGGTTACGGGGATGGGGACGACAGGACGGAGCTGAAGGACATGCAGGGGAAATACACATCGATTTTCATCCGCAGGGAGTTCATGATTCCCGATGGAACGGTTCTTTCGCGGATCGGGCTGGTGATCAATTACGACGACGCTTTCGTCCTGTATGTGAACGGGCGAAGGCTGCTTTCAAAAGGGATTACAAAGGACAAGGACGGCAATGTGATCATAGCGGATCACGAGGCCAGCGGCGCGGAATATTACCCGCTTGCCATCTTTGCCGACGCCTTCATTCCCGGGACGAACGTGATCGCCTTGGAAGGCCACAATATCGGAAAGGAAAGCAGCGACCTGAGCCTGGATCCCTCGCTGATTCTCGAGACCGGAAAATGAAAGCCGCTGAGAGCCTACACATTTCCACCCACCAAATACGACCAATGAAAGCCACAGTCCTAGCCGCACTCCTCCCGCTTTGCGCCATGCCAGCGGTGATCTCCGCCGAGGTGACACAAGGTAACAAACAGCTTCCGCTTCCGGGCGAGAGCCTCGTCTTCGAAGGTCATGAGGCATTCCTCATCCTCCCGGAAAAAGCCGCACCCGGCACACCGTGGGTCTGGTATGCGCCGACCTTAAAGGGACTTCCCTCCAAGTCCGAGGTCTGGATGTTCGGACAGTTCCTTGCCAAGGGCATCGCCATCGCAGGCATCGATGTCGGTGAATCCTACGGCAGCCCCGATGGCCGGAAAACTTACGGAGCCTATTACGCCTACCTCACAGGGGAACGGGATTTTTCCAAGAAACCGGTGCTCCTCGCACGCAGCCGCGGAGGGCTGATGCTCTACTCCTGGGCGGTGCAAAACGCACAGTCGGTGGCTGCGGTCGCAGGGATTTACCCGGTCTGCAGCATCGCCAGCTATCCCGGCCTCGCACGGGCGGCAGGTGCCTACGGACTGACCCCTGAACAGCTCGAAGCGAAACTGGACGAGCACAACCCGATCGCCCGGCTCGCCGCCCTGGCCGAGGCCAAGATCCCCATCCATCACATCCACGGCGACAATGACAAAATCGTCCCGCTGGACGCAAACTCTGCGGAACTCGCGAAACGCTACAAGGCTTTGGGCGGCCCGGCGGAGCTGGAGACCGTTCCCGGCGGCGGGCACGATATGAACCGCGCATGGTTCCAATCCCAGCCGCTCACCGATTTCATCATCGAACACGCTATCAGCGGGGCTTCCGAGTGATCGGTGGGAAAATGACGCTTTTTTCAGGTATCGAAAGAGGCTTGCCCTAACGGTTCACACGGTACATTTAGCACGCGTGCGCGATCTCTTGGTAAACCCAGCCTGGCAAGAGGAGGATCTCGGCGTTCCACTGCCGGATTCCACCCACGCCTGCTCCGTCTGCCTCCCGACCTGGGAGGCGGTCGTCGGCTATGAGGAAGGCCGTGAAAAAATCATCCGCAGGATGCGTACCGGCTACCCGCGTTTTTTCAAGCACCCGACTGTCGAACGGCTCATCGACAACGCCCGTGCGGAACTCGCATCCGATGGTGAGGACGTGATGATCCTGCCGACCCGGGTCTCTGCCCAGCGCGCCCACCGCTGGCTTGAGAGGCAGTCGGAAACAGCCGTCCGTAACTCCTCTTTCCATGGCTTTCAGGCGCTGGTGTTCCCCTCGAAAGCCAAACCCCTTGCCGATCTGTATTGGCGCTTTTCCGGAGAAGGCGTCTCCTCCCGCGAAGCTCAGGACTACCTCGACGGGATACTCCGCAAGGGTTCGAAATCCCACCTGCTCTCCCGCGCCATCGCGAAACTCAACGGCGGCGATGAGGACAAGACCTTTGTGTTTGCGAGCGGCATCTCCGCCGGGCTCGCCGCACTCCGCGCACTTCCAGGACTGCGCGAGGGCAAGAAAACCCTCCAGCTTGAGTTCCCCTACGCCGATACCCTGAAAATCCAGGAACGCTTCGGCAATGGGGTCGTCTATCTCAACGAGGCCGAGGGCGAATCCTTCGACGAAGCCCTGCAACGAATCCGCACCGGCGAATTCGCGGGCGTCTTCGCCGAGATCCCGTCCAATCCCCTGCTCCGCACCATCGATCTCAAGCGCGTATCCGAGGCTTGCCGCTTCTCCCGCACCCCGCTCGTCCTCGACGATTCCGCCACCGGCACGCTCAACGTCGATGTTCTCGCTTTCGCCGACATCCTCACCTCATCGCTCACCAAATGGGTCTCCGGAGCGGGAGATGTCATGGCGGGATCCGCAACCGTTTCCGCCGACTCGCCGCTGGCCGAGGCACTCACGGAATCCATTTCCGCAGACGCCGCCGAATGTGCCCCTCTCTACATCGGCGACGCCGAAGTCCTCCTCTCCAACCTCAAGGGCTACGCGAAACGCAACGCAGTGACCAATGCGAATGCCCTGGCTCTCGTCGATTTCCTCAAAGATCATCCCGCTGTCGGAATCGTCTGGCACCCGTCCGTCACCAACACCAAACACTACGAATCGGTGATGCGGAAAAATGGCGGACATGGGGGGCTTCTCTCCATCGCCCTCGCGAACCCGAAGAAAGCTCCCAAGGTTTACGATGCCCTGAAGCTTTCCAAAGGCCCGTCCTTTGGCACGCCCTTCACACTCGCCTGCCCCTACACACTCCTCGCCCATTACCAGGAGCTCGATTGGACGGAGGACTGCGGCGTCCCCACGAACCTCATCCGAATTTCCGTCGGCCTGGAACCCGTGGAAACCATCATCGCGGCGTTCCGGGAAGCATTGGGTTGAAGCCGGATATTCGGTTTCTCTGTTTGCATCCTACCTTCTGCAGAAAACATTTTCCCCATGCCGAAGCCGTCCCTCCCCACAACCGCCGCCCCGGCCCAGCTCGATCTCTCGATCAAGCCACCAACCGCCAAGGCTCTCGGCCCGGCGCAGGCCGAATTCAACAAACGCCTCAAGGATCTCGAAAAAGCCCGCGCCGCCTACGACAGGAAATGCCGTCGTTTTGAAAAGGATCTCGCCACCTGCCGGGAAGACCTCATGCCCTTGGTCGAGGAACTCAACCGGGAACGCCACAAGCTTGTTGTTACCATCGCCGCGATCATGCCCGGCCTCAAGCTCACCCACCGCCGCCGGGATGCCCTCGAAGCTCTCATCATGGAGCGGATCGAACAGCTTTTCGCCGACCCCGCAGGACTCAGCGAGGAGGAAATCGAAGCCATCGATGCGATCGCGATGGAAATCGAAGGTCCGGAACTCCATGACGAAGAACTCACCCCGGCGGAGCAGGAGGAATTCGAAGAGATTAAAAGGATATTCGAGGCGGCAGCGGCCAGTGCCGGGGTAAAGCTCGATCTCGAAGGCCTCGATCCGAACAGCGATCCCGACGAATTCATGGAAGAGATGGAGAGACGCCTGGCTGCCGCAGGCTCGGATTTCCACGACGCCGCCATGGGTCGCGCGCCGCAACACGAACGCAAGCGCAAGCCCACCAAGGCCGCCCTCGAGCGCGAACGGCTCAAGCGGGAAATGGAGGAGGCGAAGAAACGCGATTTCAAATCCCTATACAAACAGCTCGCCAAAATCCTGCATCCCGATCTCGAACCCGATCCCACGCTCAAATCCCACAAGGAAGCCTGGATGAAGCGCCTCACCGCAGCACATGCGGATGGCGATCTGCGCGAAATGCTCGCCATCGAGATGGAATGGCTCGGCGAGGAATCGGGCAACCTCGCCAGCGCAAGCGACGAAAAGCTCCGCGCCTACTCCATGGTGCTCAAGGAGCAGCTCGCCGAGCTGAAGGAACGCACCCGCTTCCTCTCCTACCAGCCGGAATACGCGACGCTCCACCGTTTCTTCAGGATCTTCGGCGAACAGCTCCAGCCATCGCAGATCCGCACCAAATTCTCCGGCGAGATCAGGAACAACCGGGAAATGACAGCCATCCTCTCCAAAGGCGGCACTGCTGCCCGCAATCTGATCTTCGAATCGGCGGACATGTACGGCAGAGGCTTCTCTTTCTGATACAGGGGTGCGAGGGATGGTGATTTAGAAAATATTGTTCGATTGAACATTTTTCTTGCCAAGCCTGTCTGAAAGTGTTCATCTGCTTACCTATAGTAAAACCAAGCAACCATGAACGCACTACCAACCGACTCGACACCTACCAGCACACGCACTGAAAACAACGGTTACGACCGCCTCCCTGAGCACGCCATCTACAAACCGAACTCGCGCGGCACCGGCGGCGTGATCCGCTTCGGGCTGAACCCGGCGAAAAGCGCGGTCTTTGTCGATGCCGCCCCGCAAACCGGCGAGCGGCAGTTCGACTGGGAAAACAAGCTGACCATGAAATGGGGCATGGCCGATCTCGGCGCCATCCTCTCCGTGCTGCAAAGCCGCGAGGACGAGGCGAAGCTTTTCCACAAGACCGAGAAGTCCAACAGCGCCTTCACCCTGACCCGCCGTGACGATCCGGAGCGCGCCCCATACATCATTTCCCTCTCCCGTCAGGACTCGGGTGATAAATCGGTCGGAAAAGTGACCATCCCGCTCAGCCACGCCGATGCCGCCGTGCTCGAAACGGCCTTGCGCGCGGCGGTGACAAGGCTGCTCGGCTGGTGATCCACCGGGCTGCGGGACTGAACCCTGTGCGGCTGGCTGGCGGGCTTCCGGAACGGTAGCGAAGCGGACGCATGGCCAGAGGCAAAGACGCCCCTCCGTATGGAGCCGCGCTCTCCAGAACGCGAGCCGCCTCCCTTCCTCCGCAGCTACTCGCGCTCTGGAGAGCGCGGCTCCAGGCCACTGCTCTTTGCGGGAAACCTACTGCCGCGGGACTGTTCCTGTGCGACTAAGGATCCGGAAAGGGCAGGAAATGATCTTTCCCATGCATCCCGGGAAGCAAAATGCAGCCCCTCCTTGGCATTACCCAAAAACGGCCAAGCATCCTTTTCCATTCCCATACACCCCTAACCGGATAAAAACATAGCACCAATGCCGAACCCGGATTCCCAGACCTTCCCGTTTGAGCACGGGCACAGCACCAAATTTCTTGTGGCAAAACCATAGATTCATAGATGCCTGGCCCACGCCACAAAGACGCGAAACGTTTTCATTCCGCAAAGCTGTTCTCCGGAGTATCGAGCATTTCTGAATTAGAGTCTCGTATTTCACGATAAAATAGGCATATCACATGACCTGGTTTTTCAGTGCCTCCTTAGCTAAGTGCTTTGCTACCGCATTGAAGGACGGCTTTCCTTTTCTCCGCGAGGGGACGCAGGTGAGTGCTAAAGATCCATTCGCATTTTTTCCAGTTCGTGTTTCAGGGGTTGCCAGTAATCCCTGTCCCTGAGCCGTTCCGTTTGTTCTTCCCGGTCAAGGGCGGCGGCCAGGGCTGCCTCATCGCCGGAAATCGCAAGATTGATCAATGGACGGGCGCTTGAATGCGATTGCGCGAAATCCGGCCATGTCCGGGCGGAATCCATCAACAATACAGGGGTGCGCAATTCCCGGAACCAGAAGGCGATCTGGTCGGGGTTGGGGGAGGCCTCGTTTTCGAAATAGTTGGCTTCGACCAGCCGGCGTATCATCGGCCAGTCCTTGTCGCGCTGGGGTTTTTTCGCGAGGACAAGGTCGGGCAAACTCAACAGGTCGCACACGGTGCCATCCTGCGTTTCCAGGGTAGTCCGCCTTTCCCAGAGGTCGGGGAAGGGATCGACTCCGCGCATTTTCGACATCACTTCCACCCGCATGCCGATCGCTTCCGGGTGCTGGCAGCGGAAGTGAATGGCATGACCTTTCTGTAGATGGGCCGGATTGAAGTTGGGAACGGCGATGAGTTTCGCGTGCAATTCATCCAGTGCCGCTTGGAGTCGGGCGAGATTCCCTTCGTCTGCCAGGATAGCGAGGTTGGTATCCCGGCTAAACTCGGCCGCGCCGTAGAACACGCAGGCTTGCCCGCCCATGAGCAGGCACTGGACGCGATGCTTTCGCATCGAAGAAAGGACTTTGAGTATCGGGTTCGGGATCAAGGGTTCCTCCTAGTGCGATGTAGGTTTGCCAGAGTTTCTCGGATTCCGCCCAGCGCTGGACAGGAGTGAGGCGATACCAGTCCGCCCACTCCCCTCCTACCAGTTCTTCCGGCTGAATCACACAGGTGTAATGGCAGGTTCAGACCTTCACGTAAACCTCGGATTCCAGCTACGTTTGGGAAAACTTGGGATGTCATCGGATTTCAGGCGCGAGCTTCCCGCAAATCTCCCCCGCTGCCCACCCCGCCCTCGTGCCGGTGGCGAATGCGGCCTGGAGGAGGTAGCCGCCGGTTGGGGCATCCCAATCGACCATCTCGCCGCAGGCGAAAACGCCGGGGAATTTGTGGAGCATGAGGTTTTCATCCAGCTCCTCCCAGAGGATTCCCCCGGCGGAGGAAATTGCCTCTGCAATGGGTCGCGGGCCTTTGAGTGCGATGCGGCAGGATTTCGCCAGAACCGCCAGTTCGGTGGGGGTGGCGGGGCTGCTTTCGGAAAGGATCGCGGCGGCGGGTTTGCTGAGTTTCCAGCGGCGGATGGCGGTTTTCAGGAAATCCTCGGAACCGCCTCCCAACTTCTCCACAAGTTGTTCACATGTAAACGTCGGCTTGAAGTCGATGTGGATAACCGGCTCGGCCATCTCACGCAGCTCCCGCCCCAGCGAATAGATCGCCCCGCCCTCTAATCCATAGCTGGTAAGCAAAAGCTCACCTGAAACGGTCGTTTCGCCTACCCCCACCACAACGTTCTTTATGGGTAAACCCTCAGCCGCCGCAAGGATTTCCGGACTCCAATCACACTCCCAACCGCAGTTCGATGGGAGCAATTGTGAACAACTTATCCCAAGCCCCTGGAATTTCCCGATCCATCCCCCATCGGAGCCGGTCTTCGGCCAGGAGGCTCCGCCGAGCGCGAAAATTACCGCGTTGGCCCGATATTCCGAGCCGTTTTCAAATCGGAGCACATTTCCGGGAAGGAGATCCGTCCAGAGGTAGCGGGGCATGAAATCCACACCCATTTCCCTCAGCCTGACGAGCCATGCGCGGAGGACGGGTGCCCCCTTTAGAGCCTTCGGATATACCCGTCCGCTGGATGCCACGAAGGTTTCCAAGCCGAGCCCATGGCACCACCCGCGCAACGCTTCGTTATCGAATTCCGCTATGATTGCCGAAAAATCCCTTCTGGATGAGTAGTTCGCAACGAATGCATCCAACGCCCCGTCATGGGTGAGATTCAAGCCGCCTTTACCCGCGACGAGGAATTTTCTGCCCACCGAAGGCTTGCCATCGAAAACGGTGACCTTCCTCCCCATTGCCGCCGCAACCTCAGCCGCCCGGAGACCCGCCGGGCCGCCACCGATCACGGCGATGTCGATGTCTTCCATTCAGACAAGCTTGAGCCGGGCGAGATCCTGCGCGTCGATCAGGCCGACCGGTTTGCCCTCTGCGTTCACGACCACGATGTCGTCGATGCGTTTTTCGCCGACTTTTTTGACGGCCTCCACCGCGAGCGAATCCTCGGTGAGAGTGATCGGGTTGCGCGTCATCAGATCAGCGACCGGCAGCGCGCCGAGAGCGGGATCCTTTTCGTAGCCGCGCGCGAAATCGCCATGGGTGAAAATGCCGGCCAGCTTGCCGCTTTCATCGAGAATCAGGCAGGCACCGGCACGGCTGCGGTTCATCTCGGCGACAGCATCGATCACCCGTGCTGAGACGGGGACGGTCGGCATCTTGTCATCGCGCCGCATCACATCGCCGACTTTCAGCAGGAGCGCCCGCCCCAGCGATCCGCCGGGATGGTAGCGGGCGAAATCGTTTTCGGTGAAACCGCGCGCCTCCAGCAAAACCATCGCAAGCGCATCCCCCATCACCATCATCGCGGTTGAGGATGAGGTCGGGGCGAGATTGAGCGGGCAAGCCTCGCGTGCCACGGAGGTATCGAGAAAAAGATCGGCTGCGCGTGAGAGGGAGGAATCAGCCTTTCCACATAGGGCGATGACTTTCACATCGAAGCTCCTCATGAACGGGAGAAGCCCGAGCAGTTCCAAGGTTTCCCCGGAGTGGGAAAGCGTGATGACAACATCGCCGTCCGAGAGCAGGCCGAGATCCCCGTGCAAGGCGTTCTGGGAATTCAGCACCACGGCGGTCGCGCCGGTCGAGTTCAGGGTCGCGGCGATCTTGTGGCCAACGTTCCCGGATTTCCCGACGCCGACAATGACCACTTTCCCCCGTGCCTCGAGGGATGCCTGCATCATACCCACGGCCTCGCCAAAATCGGGACCGATGCGCGAAGCCATATCCCGAAGGCTGTCGGCCTCCATCCCGATGACCGCCTGCGCTTTCCCTACGAAATCCATGACCGCCAGTTCAACCCGCGCCGGGGATCATTTCAATGCATAATAGCACGCGCCGAACGGAGGCAGCCTGCCGATGGCAAGGCCTTTCGCGGCGAGCGTCCCCGGATCCGAAGAGACATCGCACCCATCCCCGAATGCGACCGCGAAGCGCACGCTTTTCGCCGTTCGCCGCCCGAGGAATCCGAGCGCCCTTTTCGGCATGATCACTTTGACATCCCGCAGCGGCAGCGTCGGGTGGAAATTCGCAACGCAGAGAAACGCCTGGCCCGATGCCTTGTCGTGGCGGAGGAACGCGTAGAGCCAGTGCCCGGAAACCGTCTCCCCGCCGAGCCGCCCGAAATCCGGGTTCGCGCGGTTCGCATGGTTCAGTCCATAAAATTCCCCTTGCGTGAAGGCTGGTTCCCCCAGCACGGCGATCAGCGCCGCATACCATTTGCGAAGCGCCTTTTGCCCGGTGGAAAGTTTCGCGAGGAGATACCTGCCGCCGTTCACCCATTTCCGGAATTCCGGCATCGAGGTGTAGTCGAAGATCGAAGTCCGCCCGTCATCGCCGCTGAAGCCCTCTGGGCCGATGGCAGGCTCGCCGATTTCCTGTCCGGAGTAGAGCATGATCGCCGAGCGGCTCATGCCGAACATCACCGCAGCCGCGGGTTTCCCCGCCCCCATGCCCGCACCGCCCCAATGGTGCGGATTTGCGATGCGCACCTCGTCGTGGTTTTCCAGGTAGCGGATGCAACGGTGGAAACGCGCTCCGCCGAAGGTCTCGCCATCGATGTCATTCGCCCATTTCCCCGCCTCGTGGATGCCTTGCAGGATCTTGTAGGTGGGATGCTCATAGGCACCGTTGAAACCGGCTTTCAAAAGCTCATCCAGCACATCCGCATCGGTCAGCTTCGCCGGATCACCATCATAGGCTTCGGCCATGAAAAAGACATCCGCATTGCGGGAACGCGCCCGTTTCACCACCCATCGCCAGAACTCCATCGGCACCATGTGCGCCATGTCCACGCGGAAGCCGTCCACCCCCATCTCCTGCCAGTGGGCGATGACCTCATCCATCGTCCTCCAGGTCTTCGGCACCTCCGCCACGATCGCATCCGCGCCCGGCAGATGCGCGGTATCCCTGCCCTGGGTGAAATCGTGGCCGTAGTTCAGTTTCACTGTTTCATACCAGTCATGGATCGATGGCGCCCAGGTGATGGCGTTGTTGCCCGTCACCTTCCCATGCTCCGCTTCCGGGGCGAAAATCCCGCTACAACCCGGCAGATCCGCAGTCGGCAGTTTCAGCGGTGCGCCCCCGCCGGGATGCGATTCATCGAGATAAAAATAATGGTTTTCGCGGTCGAAAAACACCCCCCTGTCATCGCCCTCGCCGAAGGAAAGCTCGGGCCGCACATCGGAGGCGTAGCTCCGCGCCACATGGTTCGGCACAAAGTCGATCAGCACCCGCAGCCCGTGCATCTTGCACCTCGCCACCAGCTCGCGGAATTCCGCGATCCGGTTTTCCGGCTCGACCGCGTAGTCCGGGCAGACATCGAAGTAATCACGGATCGCATAGGGACTGCCAGCCCTGCCCTTTAGGATATCCGACGGATCGGCCGGCCTCCCGGGATAATCCGTCCCGCTCGCCTGCTCGATCACACCTGTCAGCCAGATATGGTTGAAGCCCATGGCCCTGATGGAATCCAGCGCCGCATCGTTGATGTCGCGGAATTTCCCGCAACCGTTCTCCGCCATCGTCCCGCCCGGCTTGTGCGCCGTTTCGGTGTTCCCGAAAGTCCGAACCAGAAGCTGGTAGATCACCGCCCTTTCCTCGGGTTTCATAACATTCATCGCATTCATACCCGTCATTCTTTCCCGCGCTCCTCCCTAATCACCGCCAGCGCATCGTAGAGTGCGAATATCATCAGCACCACCGCCATCACCGCGCAAATCCCCCACCAGGCGAGGAACCTCCACGCCTCGTCACCGAGCCACCCATCGATCACCCACAGCCCCACCGCCATCCAGGCAACGGTAACCAACAGCCAGCGGCCCAGCCATTTCCGGCGCATACCCCTGTCATGGAGGATCGCGTTCGCGATACCCTTGCTGCTCTGCCAATCACCCTGCATCAGCCTATCCTTCAGAAACACCGAACGACTCCAAGCATGATCACTCCCCAGCCTTCTTTCCGGTGAGGACGGTGAAAGCGGCCTCCGCCATTTTCCCTGCACCGGCGGCATTCGGGTGAACGCGATCCGGGAGGAACTCCGGGGTCGCCTCAAGCGCGGCGTGCATGTCGATCACACCGAGACCCATTTCCTTGGCGAGCTTGTCGATCAGCGGGATCTGCTCCTGGACGCCGGCTTCGGTGATTCCGAAACCGCCAGCGCCGGGAACCGGGCATGGGCGGCAGACGTAGATGCGGGGCTTGTTTTCGAGAGCCTGGAAAGATTTCACGAGCTTGGTGTAATCATCGTAAAAGGTTTCCTTGAACTGCCAGTTCTGTTTCTTCGTGTCATTCGTTCCCAGCATGATGATCACCACATCCGGCTTCATCGCGAGGGCGTTCTGATAGGCCTTCTCTTTCATGTAGGGATAATCGCCCTTGTCCATCAGCGTCCGCCCGCTGACCCCGAAGTTGCCGACATTCCATTTTTCGCCGAGCAAAGCCTGGAGCTGTTTCGGATACGGATTCCCATTCGATCCGGAACCTTGTGTGATGCTATCGCCGACACATGCCACCTTCACAGGCTCGGAGTATTTCGCGGAATCGATCGGTGCCATCGGATCCGCCCGGAGGCCAGACATGGTGGAAAAGGAGACGGCAAGCAGCGTAAGGAAACGTATTTTGGTATTCATGGTGCTATGGACATGAAACAACCCCTCGTCCGTGACGTAAACAACTCATTTCAGGAGCTGCGTGCAAAGGCATCGCCGCCGTTTTCCAGGCTTGTCCCGGCGATGCGGTAAGATACAGTGCAACAAATGATAAGGGCGGTTTCCCTTCATTTCTACCTAACCCAACACGACCATGAGCACCAAAGGCTACCTCCCGCACACTTTCGTAAAGGCACTGGTGTTCTGGATTCTAACCGTTTGCGTCGTTTCAGCCACTGCGGCCGGAATCCTCCAGTCATGGGGAACGATAGCCAAGGAGATCGCGAACCGCTGCCTGTGGACGGCGTTCATCCTCGCCCTGGGGAGCATTGCGTTCCTCGTCATCAACTGCGCGTTCGGCGATCTCGGCCAGGCACTGTTTGAAAAGGATGTGCCGCAGCCGAACATCGATCCTGCTTTCCGCGATCGTCTGAAAGCGGCGAAGGTGATCCCTCCTCACGAAGGGCAGGGTTAGCCGATGAGGTGCCGCCGGACAAGATCGAGGGCGGACTGGGATACGGATTGCTTGAAGTCCTTCCGGTTGCGCGGATGATAGACTTTCACGGCGATGGTTTCGCCTCCCCTTGCCGCTAGGGCGAGCCATGCGGTGCCGACGGGCTTGTCCTCAGTGCCACCCGTTGGTCCGGCGATGCCGGTGACGGAGACGGCGAGATCGGCGCCGCTTTCCGAGAGCGCACCTTCGGCCATGGAGCGGGCGGTTTCCCCGGAGACTGCGCCGTGGGTGGCTATCGTTTGCGCAGGGACGTGGAGCTGGCCTGTCTTGGCCTCGTTCGCGTAGGTTACCCAGCCGTGGGTGAATGCCCCGGAGCAGCCGGGGATATTTGTCAGGCGGTTCGCGATGAGGCCGCCGGTGCAGCTCTCGGCGGTGGCGAGCGTCATATTTTTTTCCCGGAGCAGGCGGATGACGGTGGCCTCCAGGGACGAGCCGTCATCGCTGATGAGGAAGCCGGAAAATTTCGCGAGGACGAGGGTGCGGGCGATGGTGATCGTTTCCAGCTTCCCGATGAGGCGGAGATCGACCTCACCCATGCGCGCGCAGTAGCCATATTCGAGAAAGGGGATGGCGGCGAGGCCTTCGTCGATGCCGTGGTGGAAATCGCTTTCGCCGATGCCGGTGAACTTG
>Ga0163144_10017106_pt1 | contig 14789 bp, 16 predicted proteins | sample OliLak19BULKMAT1_FD_123175 | JGI IMG/M metagenome (GOLD analysis project Ga0163144, IMG submission 123175) | Freshwater microbial mat bacterial communities from Lake Vanda, McMurdo Dry Valleys, Antarctica - Oligotrophic Lake LV.19.BULKMAT1 | ecosystem: Environmental > Aquatic > Freshwater >... | reverse complement strand
GAACCGATACCAGCGCCTCCACAATCCGCGCCCATTCCTCCTCGAGGGTGTCGTGGGCGACCGGCTGTCCGGCCCGACGGTACCAGTACCCCGCATTGGCGAGGTCGCCTTCCTTCCTGTGAAGGTACGCGTGAATCCAGGCCCCGCTCTTGTCGTCGATGCCCTGCGCGATCGTGTGGGCGGCGTTCCAGTCGCCGCGTGCCTCTGCCCACATGGCACGAAGCGCCTGCGACAGCCCTTCCGGAGCCTCTGCCAGCGTCAGCGTTGAGCGGAGCTCATCCAGCGTCATTCTTTCCATGAACACTGGTCATTCTTACACCCTCCAGATTCACCAGCGGCTTTTTCATGCGTATCTGTGCCGTTATGTCACACAAAGGTCGGTGGACGAGCCCCTAGCTGCATTGGAACTATACAAATCGAGCGGTACTCAACTTGCTCTGTCACCAGCCAGGAGATATTGAGATGCGAGCCATTACACACCTGCTGCTCCTCACAACCCTGATCCTCACGCCGACGATCGCGGCGGCCCAGAGCGAAACGCATTCGTCGCTGTTCTGGGACGTCGCAAAAAGCGTGGCGTTCGACCCGACGACCTACGCGCCGGCCACGCTTTCGTACACGTCGATGAAGATGGACTGGAACAGCTCACAGCCGCTCTTCAACAACGGCTGGATGGAGCAGAACCACCGCTTCACCCTGACGGGACGCCCGAACGACAAACCCGTGAGCTACGGTGACGGGAACAAGAAAATCCGGCAGATGGCCTTGATGCACCTGCAGGAGTCGGTCATCAACAACGTCGCGGCGAACGTGTTCGAGCGCGTCCTGACGTCCAAGTATCCGCAGCACAGGAAGCTCTTCAAGGCGCTCAGCTGGATCGAGCGGATCGCGTTCTCGTCCTATGTCTCCTATCTGGCATCGGCGAACCACTTCAAACAGACGGACCGTAATCAGCAACTGGCGATGGAGTACGGGTATCGGTAAACCTGAACTCCTGTTTTATTTCTTCAGACGTCTTACACGCGCCAGCACGCTCCGCGCCTCGGGCACCCCCGACATCAGCGTCAGACCGAAAAACGTGCACCCGTACGGCGCAAGAATGAGCGCTGCACCCACAATCGGATGGACCGCGGGAATCGACAGCTTGACGGCCCACGCCACGGCGGCAGCCGCGACCGCCGCGCCCCATAACCTCATGCTCAGCGACAGCGGCAAGCCTGTAGGCCCGATACGCGCATTGAGCGTCCGCCGCAGCAGCATCAACTCCACCCACCCTGCGAGGCTGGCGGCCAGCGTCAGCCCGACCGTGCCCCACAGCGGCGCAATGCCCAGTCGAGGCGGCAGCACGATCGCGGCGATGTAGCCGAGTGCCGTCGCGATGCCGACGTGGACCAGCGCGAATCGCAGCGGTGTGCGCGTATCGCGGAGTGCGTAATACGTGGACGAGTACAGCCGCGCGAGGGTCGTGGCCAGCAGCCCGATCGATGAGCCTGCCAGGATCCCCCACACATACAGCGCGTCCTGGTATCTGAACCGGCCGGTCTGGAAGAGGGCCGCCGCCACGACGTCGCCCAGCAGCAGGAACACCACGGCCGACGGCACGACGAAGAACGCGATCTGTCGCAATCCGCTGTTGACGCGATCGCGCAGAAGATGAGCCTGGTCGAGCCCGACGGCGCCCGACATGGCCGGCAGCGCGGCGGCCGACACCGACAGACCGAACAAGCTGACCGGCAGCGTGTAGAGCAGTTGGGCATTCGCCAACCCCGTCACGGCGCCGGTGGGCAGGAGGCTCGCCAGTACCTCGTCGATATACGCGCTGATCTGGACCACGCCGCGGCTGACGAACACGGGGATGAAGTTGCGCAGGACCGCGCGGACGTGATCGGACAACTCCACGCGGAAGCGAAGATCGGGGACGAGCGTCAGCACGGCCGGTAACTGCACCAGCATCTGCAGTGCGCTTCCGGCCACGGCCCCCCACGCGAGGTTCACCGCGAGGCGGGGCAAGGGCGTCTGCGCACCCCACCACAGGAGCGTGGCGATCATCGAGACGTTCCAGATGACGGGCGCGATATAGGACAGAAGAAAACGGCGATGGCTGTTGAGCACGCCCAGGCACCAGGCCGACAGCACGAGCAGGCCGGCGCCGGGAAACAAAATCCGCACGATCGCGATCGTCAGGTCGCGCTTCTCGCCGCGGAATCCCGGCGCGATCAGCATGACGAGCACCGGCGTGAGGGTCACGCCCAGGACGACGAGCACCGAGGTGACGAGCGACAGCAGCGCGGCGATCGCGCCGGCCACCCGCGTGGCCTCGCGCCGATCCTCGCGCGCGACGAGCGCGGCATAGACCGGGATGAACGAGGCCGACAGCGCGCCCTCTCCAAACAGGTTCTGGAGAAAGTTCGGAATACGGAACGCCGCCATGAAGGCATCGGCGGCGTCGGACTGCAGGCCGAAGTAGTGGGCGAAGACCCGCTGTCGCGCGAAGCCGGTGAGCCGGCTGCAGAAAATACCGAGCGCGACGAGCGCAGAGGAGCGATCCACGTCGCGGACATGATACCGGAGGTAGAATGCGCAGCATGACTTACTATGGCGGCACACATCTGGCGGAAAGTTTTCGGACCGTTCGACGCAACACGCTGAAAATCGCCGAGGAGATCCCGGACGAGCACTACGCCTTCACGGTGGCGCCAGACGCGCGATCGGTGGGGCAGTTGCTCGCGCACATCGGCCTCATTCATCGCCTGCCGCACCAGGTGCACGCCGTCGAGAGGCGCACCACGCTCGAAGGCTTCAATTTTCCCGGCTTCATGCAGCAGCTCGCGGCCGAGGAGCAGGCACCGCGAACGAAGTCAGAGATTATCGACACGTTGAAACGCGAAGGGGACGGGTTTGCGGCCTGGCTGGAAGGGCTGTCCGAGGAGTTCCTGCGCGAAGAGGTGAAAGGGCCGCCAGGCATGCAGATCCCGACCCGGACGCGGTTCGAGATGCTGCTCGCACCCAAGGAGCACGAGATGCATCACCGCGCTCAGCTCATGATGATTCAGCGGATGCTGGGCATCACCCCGCACCTGACGCGCGACATGACGGCTAGACTCCAGGCTGCGGGCCAGAAGCCCGGAGCCTAGAGCCAGAAGCCCAGTGCGAAGTTCCTAGAAGCGGAAGCCCACCGCGAAGTCGAACATCCTGCCGCCGTCGGCGCCCGGCCGCGGCCCAGCGTAGTGCGTGTTCGCCGTGCCCTGGCCGAATCGCGGGCCCTGCACGTAGCCCGTCGGCAGGCCGTTCGCGTCCCGCGCGCTGGCCGGATCGGCCGCGATCGCCGTGTCCCACGCAATCAGCTTCTGATTGTTCAGCACGTTGAACGCTTCGAACTTGATCCACGGCTGCGCCGAGCGCCACACCGGGATGCCGTAGGTGACGGCGAGATCCACCAGCGAGAAGCTCTCGAAGGACTGCGATCCGCGCTCCCCGAAGAAGATCTGCTGCGTCGGCGTGCCCGCATAGCCGGGGTTCCGCGCCGCCTGGATGGCGCTGAGCGGCTGGCCGTTCAGCACGAGGCTGTAGGTCTTCGCCGAGTTGTACCGGTAGATCGGCGCGACGGTCAGCGAGCCGTACTGCCCGAGGTCGGCGTGGTAATCGGCCCAGACCCGCACCTTGCTGCGCTGGAAATCGTCGAGCCGGCCGTCCGGCGCGCTGCGCGCCAGCGAGAGCAACTCGGGATAATCGCCGAACGCCGTGCCCGTCGGATTCGGCGTCTCCCCTTCGAAGTTGCCGTTGTTCTTCAGCTGCAGCGTCCAGTGGCCGTTCACCGTGACCGCCTGCATCAGGCGGTGCTGGCCCATGAGCTGCAGCGCCTGGTACTCGCGCTTCATATCATCGCTGTTGTCGTAGAAGATGTTGTCGAGGAGCCCGAGGGTTAGGCCATTGACAACGATCGGCGTCGTCCCGTTGGCCCGCAGGATGAACTCTTCGATGAAGTTCGACGTCTTGCGCTGCACGAACACGGCCTTGGCGTAGCTGCGCGTGCCGAACGTCCGCGCGGCGCCGAACGTGTACTCGGTCGTGACCGGCGACGACAAGTCGTCGGCGAACCGGATGTTGAGCGCCGGGAAGGTGCCCGCCACGACGCCGCTGTAGTTGTTGACGTCGAATCCCGGCGCAAAGCTGCGTCCCTCGCCGGTGGGCCCGGTGTAGACCGTCGTGTAGCGGTCCGGGTTGCCGACGCTGGTGTTCCGGGAAAACTGCTGCGCGTTGTACTTGCCCGAATACTGCGAGAAGCTCGCCTGAAGGACGGTCCCGCCGTCACCCGTGAGGTCGTAGCTCGCGCCCAGGCGCGGCACGATGCGCGTCGTGTTCGACGAGCTGATGCCGCCCGTCGCCTCGCTCGAGACGCGCTCCAGGCGCATGCCGAGATTCAGCGTCAGGTTGGGCGACGCGATCCACCGATCCTGCACGTAGGCCGACGTGGTCGCCAGGTTGAGCTCGGCGCCGCGACGGGGGATCCAGCGCTGCAGGCGCGAGGTGCCCGCGACGAACTGGGGAATCGGGTGACCGTCCGCGTCCAGCACCGGCGCGCCGGCGGCGCCCACCCTGAAGTTCGACATGAACACGTAACCGGTCGAGCTCTGCGAATTGGCGCCCGCACGCGTGTCGATGAAATGTTCGGCGCCTCCCTTCAACTCGTGGCTCCCGAAGCGCCGGTCCGAGGCGAAGTAGCTGACGCTCGCCGTCAGCTGCCGGTTGTTGCGCTGTTCGGGATCGGTCGCGTCGAAGTACGGCGCGTTGTACTGGTACAGCGTGCCGGTGCGCGTCAGGAACGGCGAGTCGATGATGGCGGTCGACGTGCCGCCGACGCCCTCGGTGGCGAAGTGCTTCTGCGAGTACTGCGCCGAGAGCAGCATGCGCGACGACAGCGCGCCGTTGTAGTTCACGACGCCCAGCCGGTTCGGCGTGGACGGCGAGATCAGCGCGGCCCGGTCGATGCTGAACGAGAGCACCGGCTCGTTGCCGCGATGGACGCGGTTGTCGGTGAAGCTGCCCTGCAGCGTGTGGCTCGGGCGCACGGTGCCCGTCAGTTTTCCTTCATATCGCTTGCTGTCGTTGGTCTTCGTATACGCCACCGCCGTCGCCGGCAGCGTCCCCGATGTGGACGAATTCTCGAAGCGGCTGGCGCCGAAGAACCACACGCGATCCTTCACGACCGGCCCGCCCGCGGTGAACTCGCTGAAATGCGACAGCCGGTTGTTGAGGAACGGGTTGGCGACCGTCGGGTTGCCCCGCTCGATGTTGTTGGTGCGCTCGAACGGCGTCTCGCGGGTCCACGATGGACGCGTGAACGTCGTGCGGTAGCTGCCGCCGAACTGGTTGCCGCCGCTCTTCGTGATGATATTGACGACGCCGCCGGAGAAGCGTCCGTATTCGGCCGAGATGCCCGACGTGAGCACCTGGACTTCGCCAATCGCGTCTTCGATATAGAGGTCGTTGACCGTGCCGAGCAGGTTGTCATTGACGTCGACGCCGTCGATCAGGAAGACGTTGTCGAACGCGAAGCCGCCGGAGATCGTCAGCTGATTCGGGGCCGGCGTATTGTTCGTGACCCCCGGCATCAGTTCCGCGATCAGGAACGGCGTGCGGCCCATCGGCAGCACGTTGACCTCGGACGCCGTGATGTTGGCGCTCGTCTGGATGGAGGTGACGGCCGGCGGCGTCACGCCTTCGACCAGCACCGTTTCGGACACCGCGGCCACCGAGAGCGTCGCATCGGCTGAGGCGGTGCCGCCCAGCGGGACGAGCGCGCTCAGGACGACGGGGCTCAGGCCGCTCTTCGCGATCCGGATGGCATAGGTGCCGGGCGGCAGCGTCGCCAGCACGTAAACGCCGTTGACGTCAGTTTCGGCCGCGCGCTCACCCTGGAGCGCCGGCGACGTAATCACGACGGACGCCTCGGGAATCGCCATGCCGTCGGACGACTTCACGGCGCCGATCAGCGTTCCGGTCTGCACTCCCTGTGCGGAGGCGAGGACAGGCGAGAGCGCGATGACCATCAACAGACTCAAAATCCTGCGTTTCATAAGTTCCTTCAGTCAGTTCCGTCAGTTTCAAAGCGACAACATGGGTGCGGGGTGTACAAGAACTCAACCACCTCAGAGCAGGTTAGGTGCCACGCACCCCCCAGAAGTGTTATCTCGTTGATTCCTATGGGACTGTCTGATTGATAGGAGGACAATATGTCATGTCTGCCTGTACTGTAATGGCACACGGAGAATCGAAATGGTGATTGGGCGATAGGGGGACTGGGCCTAGGGATTGAGCGGCTGAGCGATCTACCGGTAGTTGCCGAACTGTAAATCGATGCCGAAATCGTGGCCCCGCAGGACGCGAATCACATCCTGCAGCTCATCCTTGGATGCCGACGAAATTCGAAGCTGATCACCCTGGATGGTCGCCTGCACCTTCTTGAGCTTCTGATCCTTTATATACTTGATGATGTCGCGCGCGTTGTCGCTCGGGATGCCCTGCTGGAGCGTGACGACCCGCCGCACCGTCGAGCCGGTCGCCGCTTCGACGTCCCCCAGCTTCAGGTTCTTGATCGGGACGTTTCGCCGCACCAGACGCGTCTGCAGAATGTCCCAGAGCGCATCCATCTTCATGTTGTCGTCGGCCACCAGCGTCAGCGTGTTCTCCGTCTTGTTGAAGTCGATGGCGGCCATCGAGCCCTTGAAATCGTAGCGCTGACCGACCTCCTTACGAGCCTGGTTGATGGCGTTGTCCACTTCCTGAAGGTCGACCGTGGAGGTGACGTCAAAAGATGAAGCGGGCGGCATGAAATAATCGTACTATAATTAACGAAGCTTCAAGCTCTCGAAAGGACCGAAGATGGGTGACTCTGGCGAAGGCCTGATCGACGCGCAGAACAGAATCCAGGAGCGCATGGACGAACGCGAGGAAGAGCGGGCGCGGCGCGCGAGCCACCCCGCCGATCGCGATCCCGAAAAGCTCAGGCGCACCGAGTCGCTGCGCCTGGCGTATACGGAGCTCAGCCGCCAACTCCAGGCGACCACGCACACCGCGCGACGGCAGCAGCTCACGAGCGCGCTGGCCGAAGTCGAGCGCCAGCTCGAAGCACTCGGTGCCCCCGCCGCCCACTAACACCCTGCGCGAGTAGACCGTAGCCCCGGAATTCGATAGCATGGGGTGCTCGCTTGCGAAAACCTTCACAAGCGATCACGTCGCGATCGGCGCGGGGCGAAGGGGCCCCAGCAGGCGAGCGACGAGGGGGGCGAGGGGCCCCCGCGACCAATGCGCGACCAATGATTGACGACTGGCTGCTGATTCTTCTGATGACGGTCATGGCCGTCGGGTTCGGCGGCGTGTCCGTCCTGCTCTCGCACCTGCTCGGCCCGCGGAATCCCACGCCCGAAAAATCGGCGCCCTACGAATGCGGCATGCCCGCCGTCGGCGATGCGCGCGAGCGCCAGTCGATCCGGTTCTACCTGATCGCGATGATCTTCCTGCTGTTCGATATCGAGGTCGCCTTCCTCTATCCCTGGGCGCTGGCGCTGCGAACGCTTGGCTGGTCCGGGTATCTGCAGGTCGTGCTGTTCACGGCCGTGCTCTGCGCGGGCTACGTCTACGTGTGGAAAAAAGGCGCATTGGATTGGAGCCAAAGAGATGTCTCCGGATTACGACCCTGATCTACCCGTCCTGACGACCTCGGTGGACAAGATGGTGCAGTGGGCCCGACGCTCGTCGATCTGGCCCGTGACCTTCGGCCTGGCCTGCTGCGCGATCGAGATGATGGCGATGAGCTGCGCCCGCTACGACATCGCGCGCTTCGGCGCCGAGGTCTTTCGAGGATCACCGCGCCAGTCCGACCTGATGATCGTCGCCGGCCGCCTGTCGCGAAAGATGGCGCCCGCGTTGCGGCGCGTCTACGACCAGATGCCCGAGCCCAAGTGGGTGATCTCCATGGGCGCCTGCGCGTCGATCGGCGGGGTGTTCGACAACTACGCGCTCGTGCAGGGTGTGGACCAGATTGTGCCCGTGGATGTCTACGTCCCCGGCTGCCCGCCGCGCCCCGAATCGCTGATCTACGGCATCGTCCAGCTGCAGAAAAAAATTGCGAGCCAGCGCGCATGATCGACGCGCTTCGGGCGCTGCTTCCGCACGTCGCGCTGGAGCCGGGCCAGTCCGCCGACCAGCCGGCCGTTCGCGTGCCCGTCGAGAGCCTCGTCGAGGTGGCGCAGATGCTGCGCGATCGTCCCGAGCTCGCGTTCATCCTGCTCGCCGACGTGACGGCTGTGGACTGGTGGCCGCGCGAGCCGCGCTACGAGGTCGTCTATCACCTCTCATCGATGACGCAGCGTCTTCGCCTCAAAGTGTCGCTCGGCGGCGCGACGGCGCGCCTGCCCACGCTGCAGCACGTCTGGCCGGGCGCCTGCTGGCTCGAGCGCGAGGTCTGGGACATGTTCGGCATCGTGTTCGACAATCACGGCGATCTTCGGCGGCTGCTGATGCCCGACGACTGGGAAGGCCATCCGCTGCGCAAGGACTACCCGGTGCAGATCAGGTTGAAGCCCCGGTTCGCCGAGCCGCTGCAGGTGACCGAAGAGGAGTTCCGGGCGAACCTCGCGCGAGACAAGGCCGCGCGTGCGGACGCGCCCGGGAAGATCTGATTGCGATGAACGACCCGCGTGCGACGGTGGTCGAAGAGATGCTGCGCGAAGCGGCCCGCGTGCACGAACAGGCGGCCCGGGACTCTGTGGGATCGGTGTTGGCGGTGGCAGACGTGATGACAGCGGCGTTTGACGGCGGAGGAAAAATCCTGATATTCGGCAATGGCGGCAGCGCCGCCGACGCGCAGCATTTCGCGTGCGAGCTGGCGGGCCGGTTTCTTCGCGAGCGCCGCGCGCTGCCGGCGCTGGCGCTGACCACCGACACGAGCGCGATTACCGCCATCGCGAACGACTACGGCTTCGATCGGATCTTCGTACGGCAGATCGAAGCCCTCGGACGGCCGGGTGACGTCGCCGTCGGCATCTCCACGAGCGGCTCGTCGGGCAACGTGCTCGCGGGTCTCCGGTTTGCGAAGGCGCACGGATTGACGACCGTCGCGTTTACCGGCGGCGATGGCGGCCCTGTCGGCGCCGAAGCCGATGTGCACGTCAATGTGCCGCTGGCCGTCACCCCCCGCGTGCAGGAACTGCATCGCACGTTGATTCACGCGGTGTGCGATCTCATCGAATCGGGTCTGAAAGATGCCTGAGCTGCGCACCGAAACGATGACCGTCAACATGGGGCCGCAGCACCCCAGCACGCACGGCGTGCTCCGGCTGGTGCTCGAGCTCGATGGCGAGACCATCGTGTCTGCGGCCCCGACGATCGGCTACCTGCACACCGGCATCGAGAAGACAGCGGAGCAGAAGAAGTTCCAGCAGATCATCCCGCTCGTCGAGCGGATGGACTACCTCAGCGCACAATCCAACGCCTACGCCTACTGTCTCTCGGTCGAGAAGCTGCTCGGCCTCGAGATGCCCGAGCGCGTGAAGTGGATTCGTGTGCTGCTGGCCGAGCTCCAGCGCATCAACAGCCACCTGGTCTGGCTCGGGACGCACGCGATGGAGGTGGGAGCGATTTCGGTGATGCTCTACTGCTTCCGCGAGCGCGAGCTGCTGCTCGACATCAACGAGCGGATCGCCGGGTTCCGCCTCTTCCCAAGCTACATCCGCGTGGGCGGGCTGCGCGAGGATCTCCCGCGCGGTTTTCACGAGGTCGTCACGCTGTTTCTCGAGAGCTTCCCGGTCAAGCTGGGTGAGTACGAGGGCCTGCTGACGAAAAACGACATCTACCGTAAGCGCACGCAAGGCGTGGGCAGGCTGTCGAAGCAGGATTGCATCGACTACAGCCTGACGGGCCCGATCGGCCGCGCGTCCGGATGGAGCTACGACGTGCGGAAGATGTTTCCCTACGGCGGCTACGACACGTTCGACTTCGAGGTGCCGCTCGGCGTCGCAGGCGACGTCTACGATCGCTATCTCGTCCGCATCGCCGAGATGCGCGAGAGCGTAAAGATTTGTCATCAGGCGCTCTCACGCATCGCGCCGTCGGGCGCGTTCGCCGCCGATGCGCCGACCGTCGTGCCGCCCCCGAAGGATCGCGTCTATACGGAAATGGAAGCGCTGATTCAGCACTTTCTGATTTACTCGCAGGGCTTCACCGTGCCGGCCGGCGATGCGTACGTCCCGGTCGAAGGGCCGCGAGGCGAGCAGGGCTTCTACGTCGTCGCCGACGGCACCAACCGGCCGTGGCGCCTGAAGGCGCGCTCGCCATCACTGCTCGCGTGCCAGGCGCTGTCGAGAATGATCGTCGGCGGCCTCATCGCCGACGTCATCGCCGTCATCGGCTCGATCGATGTCGTCATGGGTGATGTGGACCGGTGAGCGGAGAGTGCCCAAGCCGATGGTGACTAAGCAGATGAGTGCGGGTATCACGATCCGGAGCGTAAGCGACGGCAGCGCGCGGGGGTGGGGCCCCGCGCGGAGCAAGAAATGACTTTTCATCCGAAGATTGATTATCGCGAGCTGCATCGGTCGAAGCGGCAGATGCCCGTCGATGACGGGCAGCCGTTCGTGTATTCGCCGGAGAACCGCGAGCGCCTCGAGGTCATCGCGACGCGTTACCCGCCGGAGCCGGCCGGGCGCCGCTCGGCCATTCTCCCGGCGCTGTATCTCGTCCAGCGGCAGCTGGGCTACGTCTCGCTCAGCGCCGTGGCCCACGTGGCGGGCGTCATCGGCTGCACGGCGGCCGATGTCGAAGACGTCGTGTCCTTTTACACGATGTTCTACACGCGGCCGGTCGGGAAGTACGTCGTGCAGGTGTGCCGGACGTTGCCGTGCGCGCTGCGCGGTGCCGAGCGGGTCACCGAAGAGCTGATGGACGCGCTCGGCGCCGAGCCCGGGGGCGACGATCCCTCGGGTGTCTTCACGCTGATGGAAGTGGAGTGCCTCGGCGCCTGCGATCGCGCGCCCCTCGTGATGATCAACGACAGCTGGCACGAGTGCCTCGCGCCGGAAGACGCGAAGAAGCTTGTCGATAACCTGCGCGCGCGCGGCGAAGAGGCGCTGACGGGATGTCATCATCAGGCGCCGGATAGGGGTAAGGGGCAAGGGTAATGGATCCGATTCTCACGACACATGTACGCGAGCCCCACGCCTACACGCTCGATTTCTATGTGAAGCACGACGGGTACGAGGGGCTGCGTAAGGCGCTCGCCATGAAGCCCGAGCAGGTCATCGATCTGGTGAAGGCGTCGGGTCTCAAGGGCCGCGGCGGCGCTGGATTTCCTGCCGGCATGAAGTGGCAGTTCGTGGTGAAGGACACCCCCAAGCCGAAGTACATCGTCTGCAATGCCGACGAAAGCGAGCCGGGGACGTTCAAGGATCACCTGTTGATGGAGCGCAACCCGCACCTGTTGTTCGAAGGGTGCCTGATTGCCTCCCACGCGATCGGTGCGAAGGTCGCCTACATCTACATCCGCGGCGAGTTTCTGCACGTGCAGCACGTGCTCGAGCAGCAGCTCGAAGAGGCGTACACGAAGGGCTACGCCGGCAAGAACGTGATGGGCATGGGATTCGACTGCGACATCCACATCCATCGCGGCGCGGGTGCCTACGAGGCGGGAGAAGAGACGGCGCTGCTCGAATCGCTCGAGGGCAAGCGCGCGCAGCCCCGGCTGAAGCCGCCGTTTCCCGCGAGCGCCGGGCTGTATGGCGCGCCGACCGCGGTCAACAACGTGGAAACGCTCTGCAACGTCCCGTCGATTCTCCGCAATGGCGCGGAATGGTATGCCGCCCTCGGCCCCGAGAAGAACGGCGGGCCGAAGCTGTATTGCATCAGCGGCCACGTGCAGCGGCCGGGTGTCTACGAAGCGTCGATGACGATCACGCTGCGCGAGCTGATTTTCGACGTCGCCGGAGGCGTGCGCGACGGGCGCGCGTTGAAGGCCGTGATTCCGGGCGGCTCGTCGGTGCCGCTGCTGCTGCCCGACCAGCTCGACATCGAAGCGAGCTTCGACGGCGTCGCGAAAGCGGGCTCGCTCCTCGGCTCGGCCGGCATCATCGTGCTGGATGACACCACCTGCATGGTGTGGCTCGCAGAAAATCTGCTGCGGTTCTATCGCCACGAATCGTGCGGCAAGTGCACGCCCTGCCGCGAAGGCACGCAGTGGGTGTTGAACATCCTGGAAAAAATAGAGCGCGGCGAAGGTGAGATGAAGGACCTGGCGCTGCTGGAGAACGTGGCCGGGCTCATCGCCGGCAAGACGCTGTGCGCATTCGGCGACGCCGCCGCCACGCCCGCGCTGACGACGCTGAAGAATTTCAGGGCCGAGTATGAGGCCCACGTGCGCGAAGGCCGCTGCACGGTGCCCGCGCCCTGGCGCCGCCGTCGTACTGCGCCCGTACACGCCCACTGATGACTGATGACTGAAGCAGGCTTCGCCCAACTCGCCATCCTGGGCTTCGTGTTCTTCATGCTGCTCAACTCGGCCGCCATCATGGTGTACGTCGAGCGCAAGGTGTCCGCGAAGATTCAGCAGCGCATGGGGCCGACGCTCGTCGGCCCGGCCGGCATGCTGCAGCCGCTCGCCGACATCATCAAGCTCGTGATGAAGGAGAATCTGCGGCCGAAGGCCGCCGACAAAATTCTCTTTGCGCTGGCGCCCATGATCTCGGCGGCCACGGCCTTCGCCGCATTTGCCGTCGTGCCGTTCGGCGCGGAAACCACCTTCTTCGGGCTCCTCGATCGGCCGGTTCCTCTCGGCATTGCCGACGTCAACGTCGCGATTCTGTGGGTGTTCGCGGTGACGTCGATGGGGGTGTACGGCATCGTGCTGGCCGGCTGGAGCTCGAACAGCAAGTACTCGATGCTCGGCGCGCTGCGCGCGTCGGCGCAGATGATCAGCTACGAGTTGTCCTACGGCATGGCGCTCGCTGCGGTGCTCGTCCTGGCCGGATCGATGTCGCTTCGTGAGATTGTGGACACCCAGGCAGGGACGTGGCTCGGGTTCATTCCGCGCTGGATCGTCTTTCTGCAGCCGATCGGGTTCTTCATCTTCATGACCGCCGGGGTTGCCGAGACCAACCGCGCGCCGTTCGATTTTCCCGAGGCGGAGCAGGAGCTGGTCGCCGGCTACCACACCGAGTACAGCAGCATGAGCTTCGCCATGTTCTTCATGGCGGAGTACATCAACATGGTGACCGTCTCGGCGGTCGCGACCAATCTGTACCTCGGCGGCTGGCACGGTCCGTTTCTGCCCGTATGGCTTGGGTGGATCTGGTTCATGGCGAAGCTCAGCTTTCTCTTGTTCTTCTACGTGTGGATGCGGTGGACGCTTCCGCGGTATCGCTACGACCAGCTGATGGCGTTCGGCTGGAAGTTCCTGCTGCCGCTGTCGGTGATCAACCTGCTCCTGACCGCGGCAGGGGTGCTGTACTTTGGGGCTTAACCTGATTCTCTTTTATGCGTTCGCCACGCTGGCGGTGGTGACGAGCCTGCTCGTCGTCGCGCAGTCGAACCCCGTGCACAGCGTGCTGCTGCTGATCGGATCGTTCGTGGCGCTGGCCGGTCTCTACGTGCTGCTCGCGGCCCCGTTCGTCGCCGTGATCCAGATCATCGTGTACGCGGGCGCCATCATGGTGCTCTTCCTCTTCGTCGTCATGCTCCTGAACGCGCCGCAGGAAGATGCCGTGCAGGCGGGCATCATGGAGTCCGGCGCCACGCGCGCGCTCGGAGCCCTGCTGGCCCTCGCCCTGGTCGCCGAGCTCGTGTGGGCGGTCAGCCGCTCCGGCGCTGCCGCCCTCGGCTCCGCAGGAGAGGGCAGGCATTCGTGGTCGGTCACCGAAATCGGGGTGATGATCTTCCAGGATTACGCGTTCGCGTTCGAGGCCACGTCGATCCTGATTCTTGTGGCCATGGTGGGCGCCGTCGCGCTCGCGGGGCGTCATCTGGCAGAGAAGAAATCGTGATGGCCGAGCTGAACCACTATCTGATTCTCTCCGGCGTGCTGTTCACGATCGGGACCGCCGGTGTGCTCCTGCGCCGGAACCTCATTACCGTGCTGCTGTCGATCGAGGTCATGCTCAACGCGGTCAACCTGACGTTCATCGCGTTCGGGCACTTTCTTGGCTCGGCCGACGGGCAGGTGATTGTATTTTTCGTGATCGCGGTCGCCGCGGCGGAAGCGGCCGTCGGGCTCGCCCTCGTCATTTCGCTGTTCAGGCACGTCGAGACGCTCAATCCAGACGCGTTCCGGCAATTGAGAGGGTAGCCGGCGATGCTTCTCTGGATTCCCCTCCTGCCGTTCGCCGGGTTCCTCATCAACAACTTTGGCGCGCGCAAGCTGCCCGAGAGGGTCGTTGGCGCGATCGCGTCGCTCGTCATGCTCGCGGCGTTCGGCGTATCGGTGGCAGCCGTGCGCGCGTTGGTCGCACTGCCGCCGGAGAGTCGCGAAATTTCTCACACGCTCTACACCTGGATCGGCTCCGCCGACTTCCAGGTGCCGCTCGGGCTACGCCTCGATCCGTTGTCGGCGGTGATGATCCTGGTGGTGACCGGCATCGGCTTCCTCATCCACGTGTATTCGACGGCGTACATGACCGAAGAGGAATCCTATGAATACGCGCGCTACTTCGCCTATCTGAACCTCTTCGCCGCGTTCATGCTGCTGCTGGTCCTCGGCGACAGCCTGATCGTCATGTTCGTCGGCTGGGAGGGCGTGGGCCTCT
>Ga0163144_10017104_pt1 | contig 14791 bp, 15 predicted proteins | sample OliLak19BULKMAT1_FD_123175 | JGI IMG/M metagenome (GOLD analysis project Ga0163144, IMG submission 123175) | Freshwater microbial mat bacterial communities from Lake Vanda, McMurdo Dry Valleys, Antarctica - Oligotrophic Lake LV.19.BULKMAT1 | ecosystem: Environmental > Aquatic > Freshwater >... | reverse complement strand
GTGACGGCTAACTATGGTATTCGGACGCATCGGTACAAGCTGATCTACTACTACGGCAAGGCGCTCGGCTCGAGCGGAGCGGTGGATCAAGACACGCCGCCCGAGTGGGAGTTCTTCGATTTGGAGAAGGATCCGCGCGAGATGAAGAACGCTTATAACGAACCTGGCTATCAGAAGATTATTGCGAATCTGAAGGTGCGGCTGGCGGCGCTGCAGGCAAAGTACAAAGATACGCCGGCTTAGTTAGCTGCCGTGAACGGTGCGGAGCTTGTCCTGGGTTGCGCCATCGCAGAGGCCTGATACGGCGATGCTGTTATCGCATTGGAACTCTTCGACGGCGCTGCGGAAGGCGTCGTCTTCCTTGCTAGGTGGGCTGCCGGCGCGATAGCCGAGATTGTTGAGTCGCCAGATTTGGCCACTGAACTCTTCGGCGGGGTCGAGGTGGCCTAACTTCAAAGGCAGGGAGAAGCCCTTGACGAGCACGTCGCCTTCTTTGGCTCCTGTGGGGTCGATATTCTTTTTTGCGCTGCCGTCTTCGGCGGTCTTCATGCCTTCGGTGGCGCCCAGCTTGAATTGAACGTCGGTGCTGGACAGGGGAGTGCCGTCCCAGGAGAGGACGACCAGTTTGACCGTGACGGGGTCGCCGAGGGTTTGAAACGTCGTTCGTTCGGTGGGTGGGGCGTCTTCAACTTTCTTTTGCCGGGCCGGGATTTGTACGACGTCGTTGGGGAACAAGACGTTGGGGTTCCGCTTCTCGCGGAGGCTTGAATTCTTCCCGTCTTCCCAGACAGTTTTCCAGGAGAGGAAGCCGGCGTCGTAGGAGAGGCTGGCGATATAGTCGCCTTGCTTTACGGTGTAGGCACCCATGCCGAGCTTGGGAACACCGGAGAATCCGGCGACGCTTTTGCCCTCGGCGATTTTGCCGGAGCGGGCCCATTCGCGGCCGTCGAGATCGGGGAAAGTGACTTTGCTGCTGCCGATGTCGATATTGTTGACGCGGAAGACGCCTTCGTCGGAGAGGGTGCCGGGGGTGACTTTGCCATCGGGCAGGGTGACTTCGACTCTGACTCCGCGGAGGGGTCGACAATCCTGGTCGATCAGTTCAATTTCGACCCAGGTTTTCTTGTCGGAGGAAGAATCCTGTCCGGAGGAGGCGCCTTTCTTGCTCGATGCGGCGTTGGCCGCTTGATCGGCGGTCTCGGCGGTCCTAGCGGCGGCCGACCCGCCGAGTAGTTCGGGAGAACCCAGCAGTACCTGACTCCAGCGCCCATCCGCGACGCGCTGGGCGACCATCTCGAGGACCTTGGCCTCGGGCAGGTCGCCGGCGGCTCTACCGATTTCCGTAGCGAGCAGTTGGCGTAGCTTGTTGAGGTCGGAGGGGGCGACGTTCTGCCTCCTCAAGTCCACCCCCGGGCCACGGGGAGGAGAGTTCGTAATGTAGATGGTCTTCCCGCCGAGTCGAAATTGGATGGTCATGGCCTGTTGAAAACGCCCTTACCAGAATACGCGGAAAATGAACCGATGGGCCATCAGGCCGAACGGGGGGCGGGAAACTCCGCACGGCGGGCGAGCGAGACGAGGCCGGCGGCGATGAAGACCAGGATGCCAACGCCGGCAAAAACGCCGTTTAAGCCCCAGTCTGCTTTGAGCGATCCGGCGACAAAGACGCCGGTGCCTCCGGCTATGGTGTTGAGCATGTTCATCAGACTTTGCGCGGTGGACCGGTCGCGTTCGTCGATCAAATCGCAGACGGCGGGGGTTTCGTTGGCGGTGGCGACAGCGCGGAGGAAGGAGAAAATAATGACGGCGATGCTGATGGTTAGCATGCCGCCGCCCGAGAGGAACATGAAAAGGCACGGGGCGCAGAGGACGTAGCAGGTGGTCATGAGACGGTAGCGGCCGTCGGGCGTTCGCTTGGCTGCCTGGTCGGAGAGGGTGCCGCCGACGAGCGCTCCGAGGACGGCGGAGAGTTGGAGGACGGCGGTGCCGGAGAAGCCGGCGACGGCGAGGCTGAGACCGAAGGATTCGCGGAAGTAGAGGGGCATCCAGTTGAAGAACATCCAGGTGCCGACGGAGATCAACATGGCTTGCAGGGAGAGTAGCACGTATCCTCGCTTTCGTAGCAACTCCCGGATCTGGGGGCCGAGGGGGCCGAGGACCGGGCGGGGGGCGTCGCCGCGCGGGGCTTCCCGCAGCAGGGCGGAGCAGACGGCGGAGAGCAGGATGCCGAGGCCGCCGAGGAAGAAGAGACCGATGCGCCAGCCATAGTTTTCGCCCAGGTAGCCAGCGAGAGCACCGCCACCGACTAGGCCGGCGTTGAGCCCGCAGAGGTGCACGGCGAGGGCGCGGCCCCGACTGGCGGAAGGATGATGGCCGGCGATGAGGGCGACGGCGGCGGGGAGGTAAAAGCACTCGGCTAGGCCGAGCAGGACTCGCGTGGCGAGCAGTTCGTTGGCTGTTCGGGCGAAGCCGGTGAGGATGGTGACGAGGCTCCAGGCGAGCAGGCTCCAGACGATGACGCGGTTGCGGGGGAGGCGGTCGGCGAGGAAGCCGGCGAAGGGGGAGCCGAAGGCGTAGCTCCAGAGGAAGAGGGTGCCGATGGCCGCCAGTTGCAAATCAGTGAGCGAGAGTTCGGCTTGGAGCAGAGGGAAGACGGCCGAGAGGGAGGTGCGGTCGGCATAGTTGAGCGCCGCGGCCGAGGCGAGCAGGAGCACCGTCTTCCACGGCAGGGAGATCACGCGGCGGGCCCGAGTTCGGCGGTGAAGGCGGCTTCAACGCGCATGCCGGCCTGGAGTTGGACGCCGTAGGCGCGGCGGACGACGGTGTGTTCGCCGAAGAACTCTTTTCGATTAATTCGCGCACAACGGACACGCTCCGGCAGGGCGGGATCTGCGAGTTCCTCGCCCGTTCGCGCCGTGCCTTCGCGGCCTGTGCGCTTCCAGGCGACGTTGACGGCGGCGATATCGACGAGGACGTCCCGCAGATAGAGCCGGGCGGTACAGACGGCGAACCGGTCGACGTTGGCCGCGGCGAGGAATGTATCGAGTTGGCAAAAGATTTCGCGCGTTTCGGCACCCGCACCGCTTGGAACGGGCTGGCGTTCTCTGTCGGGGATGCCTGTCACAAAGGCTTCAAAAACGCGGCCGCTGTGGACGACGGCGGAGCTGATGGGAAATTGAAAATCGGAGTCGATGAATTGCATGGGAGTTAGTAAGTGAGTAGGCCGCCGTCGACTGTGAGCGTGGCGCCGGTGGTGAATGAGGAGTTGTCGCTGAGCAGAAACGCGACCGCCTGGCCGATCTCTTCGGGGGTGCCGCGGCGGCCGGTGGGCGTTGTCCGCGAGTAGCGACTGGGGGCTACTTGGGAGTTCGCGGGAGTGAGAATATCGCCGGGGGCGACGGCGTTGACGCGGATCTGGTGGGGGGCGAGTTCGAGGGCCATCGCTTTGGTCAGCGCGACGAGGGCGGCCTTGGAGGCGCAGTAGATGCTGGCGTTTTCCTGGGCGGCGAAGGCACCTACGCTGGCGATATGGACGATGGCGCCGGGTTGGCCGCGTTCGACGGCGCGGCGGGCGAAGGACTGCGAGCAGTAGATGGGCCCCTTGAGGTTGGTGGCCAGGATGTCCTCGATTTTGGCGGGGTCGACGGTGAGGAACGGGGCGATGGCGACGGGACCGGTGAGGCCGGCATTGTTGACGAGGCCGTCGAGGCGGCCCCACCGGTCGAGTACCTTGGCGGTTTCGGCGTCGACCTGGCCGGGGTCGCGGACATCGCAAGTTTCCGGCTGGAAGATTTCGATGCGGGCACCGTAGCCGCGCAGGACGGCTGTTATGCCGGCTCCGATGCCGGTGGCTCCGCCGGTGACGATGTAGACGCGATTTTCAAGCATGGTCGAAGTAGGCTCCCAGGCCGGCCGCGTCGACGAGCGGCGAGGGGGTGCGGGCGGCAGCGGCTTCGAGGGAGGCGAGGTCTTTGGCCCCATGGCCAGTGACGAGGCAGACGGCGGACTCAGCGGGGTTGATGAGGCCTTGGGAAGTGGCGGAGAACCAGCCGGCGAGGGCTGCGGCGCCGGCTGGTTCGGCGAAGATGCCTTCTTCGCGGAGGAGGCGATCCTGTGCGGCCCAGACGTCGTCGTCGCTGACGGCGAGGCCGAGGCCGCCGTTCGCGCGGAGGTGTTCGAGCGCGAGGGTCGCATCGATATCGGAGGGGACGGAGAGGCCGCTGATGCGGGTTGTGCTCGAGACGGGGGAGGCTTTGACGAGGCCCCGTTGCCAGGCGGCGACGACCGTGGGGCAGCCGGCGGGCTGGACGGCGTGGACCTTGGTGGGCAGGCCCAGACGCGCGAAGCCCCGGGCGACGGCGACGTAGAGGCCGCCTCCGCCGACGGGCACGAAGACGTGTTGCGGGGTGGCGACGGCGAGTTCGTCGGCGATCGCCTCGACGCCTTGCATGCCGACCGGGCAGTAGCGAAAGGCCGAGACGATCAGCGGCACTTCGTAGTGCTGCCGCCAGTGTTCGAGCTCGGCGAAGACGGCGGCCGTGATGGATGCGTCGACCGTGAAGCCCGGTATGCGGATGACTGTGGCACCATGCGCTTGCATCTGCAGGAGCTTGCCGGCGGGGGCTTCCGGTTGGGCGCAGATGAAGCAGCGTAGTCCGGCGCGGGCGGCATAGGCGGCCAGCGAGGCACCGGTGTTGCCCGACGAAGTGGCCAGGACGAATGGTGGTCGAGTGCGCAGACTGGCGAGTTCGCGCTGGATGAACCGATCTTTGTAGGAGCCGGTGGGATTCGTGAATTCGAGCTTAAACGAAAGGGCCGGCGCGATGCGCGCGCTGGGTACGAGAGGGGTGTTGCCTTCGCCGAGGCCGATCATAGAATGAGATCGCCTTGCCCGACCATGCGGGGAGTAAAACCCTTTTTGAGTTGGGCGATGGCGGTATCGATGTGGCGCTGGCCGAAGCGTAGGGTGAACATACCGTGGGCGGGGAGGAGCGCTTCGACGCCGAGGCCGGCGAGCTTGGGAAGGTCAGCGCGGTAGCCGGCGAGATCGGAGCCGTCGACGTTGATCAGGCCGAGGACGCCTCCATAAAAGACGACGTCGGCGGAGAAGAGAGTTCGGAGGCCGTCGAGTTCGCAGACGAAAACGTAGCTATCGGGGGAGTGGCCGCGGACGGAGATGGGCGTGAGAGAGAGGCCGCAGAGGTCGATGGGCTCATCGCTGGGATAAGTGGCGGCGACGGGGCAGGGCGGCAGGCGCAGGTCGGCTGGGTAGCCGCCCATGGCGCGAGTGGCCGTGAGGCCGCAGGCGTCTTCGTCGCCGGTCTCGATGATGGTACGAGCTTGGGCGGAGGTGTAGACGGGCCAGTTTAACGCGGCGGCCAACGCGGCCGTGCCGCAGATGTGGTCCGGGTGGGCGTGGGTGATGACGATGGCGCCGCGCGAGAGATCGTCGAATTCGGCGTGGAGATGGGCCAGGACACGATCGTGTTTGAGGCCACTTCCCGTGTCGAAGAGGACGATTCCGTGGGGCGCACGGAGGGCGTAGAGATGGCAGTCGTAGCGGCTGCTGAGACCGAACTGGCCGCTGCCTACGACATAGATGGAATCCGATATGCGCATGAGTTTAGATTTTCTCTTCGGTCGCGAGCAGGATCAACGTATCGCCGACCGAGACCGGCGGTAGCTCTCGACGGAGGGCGACGAGGCCGTCGGCGGGGGCTCGTGGGGTGGCCAGGGTGACGCCGAGATCGTCGACGATTTGACCGAGCGGCTGGCCGGAGCGGACGGGTTCGAGAAGATTGACCGAGGGCATCCAGAAGCCCTCGGCGGTGGCGACGATGCCCTCGTCGGTGTTGCCGATCCCTTGCAGGCGCAAGGGAGGCGCGGGGATCTCGGGCTGTCCTTCGAGCATCTTGAGGTGACGAAGAAGGTTCACGATGCCGCGTCGCATCATGAGCAGGTCGTCGGAATGGATGCGCCCGGCGCCGCGGGCTTCGGTGTAAAGGAAGGGGATGCCGCGGGCGCGAGCGGCGGAGATGGTACGGCCAGGTTCGATGACGGGGTGGCCCCAAATGACGGGCGCACCGAAGGCTTCGGCGGCGGAGCGGCCGCGGGGGTCAGCCGCTTCGAAGCCGACCATGGCGGGCATGGCGAATCGGACGCCGCCGCTGTGCAGGTCGAGGTAAAAATCGGCGAGAGCCAGGAAATTCGAATCAAAGGCCCAGGCGAGGCGTTCGCTGGGCGAGCCGTCCGGGCGGCCCGGAAAGGCGCGGGCTAGGTTGCCGCCATCGACGGGATGCGTGCGGCTGAAGGCCCGATGGGCGGGATAGTTGACGATCGGGACAGCGAGTAAAGAGCCGGAGAGCGCGGTGGGGTCGAGCGCCTCGCAGGATTCGAAAATCGCGTGGACACCTTCGTACTCGTCGCCGTGCACGCCAGCGGAGACGAGCAGGGTGGGGCCGGGAGTGGACCCGCGGACAAGAATGGCCGGCAGGGAAACTCCCGTGCGAACTCTGTGGAGACCGGGGGCGCTCGGCAGCATCGGAATTCGTACAATAGCACTTTGTACCTTGGGGGCAATGAAGTTGCATCAGAAAGCTTGGGAGTCGGCGGAGAAGGGCTGCGGATGGTTGCTGGCGCAACTGCAGCCTGACGGATCGTTTCGCGGCGGGGACGACCTGCGCGCCTATTACAAGACGCCGGCGGCGCTGCTGGCGCACGGGCGAGTGGCCGAGGCCAATCGGTTGCTTGACTATGTGGAGGCCCGCTATTTGCGGCCCGGTGGCGATTTGGAGGGGACCGGGGTGCCGTGGATCGGCGTCTATCGAAGCTATCCGCATTCGTGGATCTGCTGCGCGGCGATGATGAGTGGTCGCTTCGACTTGGCGCGGCAGTTGACCGGGTTCATTGCCGGTTTCCATAATCCAGTTTCGGGCGGCTTTTTTGCTGACGAAGCGCGGACAACCGAAGAGGTGATGACGACAAGTATGGCCGGGTTGGCGTGCCTCTGGGCCGGGCGTCATGACCTGGCGTTGGCAGCGGGGAGTTGGCTCGAAAACCTCTGGAACGCGCAGCCCGACGTGAAGCGGGGGCTCTACACGAGTTGGCGGCAGGGGCTGGTGACGGAGTACGCGGAGGCCGACGCGAGCGGCTGCCTGGTGGATGCGGCGAAAGCACATCAGTGGTATTTTCAGTACGGCATCAGCGCCGCGCTGCTGAGCGCTTTGGCGGGCACGACGGGAGACGGGCGTTGGCTGGAACTGGCGCGAAAGTTTTTGCACGCGAGCGCGCATTGCGGCGCCGACCGCTACCAGACGCCGCAGAGCGGGAAGGTCGGCTGGGGGGCGGCATGGACGTATCGGCTTTCGCGGAATCCGGAAGACTTGGCGCTGGTGGATCAGGTGGTCGCGGGGTTGGGCGCGCTGCAGAACGAAGACGGGTCGTGGCTGGCGACGGGCGTTTATGGCGGGGCGAATGCTGCGGCCGATAGCGTCACACTTGATGTAACCTCAGAGTTCGTGACTCTGCAATCTTTTATGGGATCGGTGCCGATTGTCTAATCCATTTGAAAACAAAGTGAAGAAGTTGCTTGCGGCGGGCGGAACCGCTTGGGGCTCGGCCACCATGGGGCCGACGCCGTTGGCGGCGAAGCTGACCGCGACGACGGGCGTTGATTGGGTCTGGATTGATACCGAGCATTCGAGCTATGCATCGGAATCGATCGAGCTGTTGCCGCCGTTGATTCGGCAGTCGGGTTCGATGCCGATGGTGCGGATCGCGGGGCTGGATCCGAGCTTGATGAAGAAGGCGCTCGACATTGGGGCGCAGGCGGTGATGATCCCGCAGATTGACAACGCGGAGCAGGCGCGGCTGGCGGTTCAATATGCGAAGTATCCGCCGATGGGAACGCGGGGCGTGTCGCCGATGTGGACGTTTTACAACGACATCGAATGGAAGGACTATCTGCGTTATGCCAACGACGATACGTTGATCGTGGTGCAGGTGGAGTCGCCTTCGGGGGTGGAGCAAGTGGAGGCGATTGCTCAAGTGGAAGGGGTGGATGTGGTGCTGGCGGGGCCGATGGATCTTTCGGCGGCGCTGGGCCATATCGGCGAGATTGAGCACCCGGAAGTGCAGAAGTTTTTGGCCGATTTTCCGGCGCGGGTGACCAAGTACGGCAAGACGGCGGGGATCGCGCTGGGCAGTTATGATAGCGCCGCGAAGGCATGGCATCAGGGCTATCGGTACATCAATTTCGGCAATCTTTACTTCGATGGCGTGAACGGCATCAAAGCGAATTTGGCGAAGCTGAAGGCGCTCGAAAACGGGGGGACGGTGGAGCCCGCGGCGGTCGAGGCGTTCACCGCTTAGCGGCTAACGAGCGAGGCGGCCGGGTTGGATCCCGGTCGCCAGATCGAACCCGGCGCCAACGGCTCCGACGATGCAATGCTTGCGGTCGAGGCCGGTCCGCTGGCGGATTTGATAGACGGCTTCGATGCCCGTGCAGTGGGCTCCGACGAAATTCGCCAGCCCGAATTCGCGTAGCTTTCCCGCTGTCCAGGCGAGCGTTTCGTCGTTGGCGTCGAAGAGATGGAAGCCGCCGATGGCCGCATGGATGGGCGCTTGGCGGATCGTGTTCCTGGCGTGTTCAAGGGTGTTGACGATACCGGAATGGCCACAGCCGGAGAGGACGACGAGACCGGATTCGGTGTCGAAGACGAGCGACATATCTTCGGGTACGGTGTCTTCGATTTGGCCTTTCGCAGTGACGATGCGGCCGGTTCCGCTCCAATTTCGTTCGGGATACTTCCGCGGGACTGGGCCCGTCAACCATACGCCGGGATGGATCTCGGTGGGCTTGTCGATCGAGACGAACCTGCCTCCGGAGGCCTCATAAGCGGGCTTTAACAGGAGCGTGTCGTTGCGTTCTTTTTCGTCGAACTGGCTGGCGCGTCGGGGAAGAAAAATGCCTTCGCCGACGTAGCACTTGCCGAGGGCAGGGGCGACCGATTTCCGCAGGGTGGTGAGTCCGCCGTTGTGGTCGCCATGGAAGTGGCTGAGGAGCATTTCGTCGACGGCGAGGTCGACCTTTAACGTCTTCGCGTTCTCGATGACTGTGTCGGGCCGGGTGCCGGCGTCGAACAGAATGCGATGGCCATCGGCCTCGACCATAGCGGCGAAACCCCATTCGCCGATGCCGGTATCGGCGAGCATCGTCGAGAGGATGCGGATCTGCAACCTCTTTACGCGGCGAGGGGGCGCCTGCGCCATGGCGGCAAAGGGAAGGGCGAAGAATGCACGGCGGTTCATCACCGTATTGTAAGCAATGCCACTCCTGCGCCAGACTATGAAGATGTCTTCTCACCCCGTGCTCAGCATCTGCGGAGCCTCGGCGGCGGAGCGCTTAGTGCGCGCCCGGCTCGAGCATTTTCCACAACTACACATCAGCTCCCTGGCTTCCGACGAAGTCCCGGTTTCGGAGACCTGGGAGGAGGGCCTAGGCTCGGCCGGGCTGCTAATTTTGCTCCATCCGAACGCGATGCCGCCGAAGCCGAATCGCCAGTATTGGGGCGGCCTGATCGACTACGAGGGGCCGCAGCCGATGGCGTTCGTGCACTGCGGGGCACGGGAATACCCGGCGGCGTTGGAGCGGCGAACATTCTTCCGCTGGCCAGCCGATCAAAGGGCGATCGAACGATGGGTGGTGAAGCTGATGGAGCGGCCGGCCGGGACCAACGTGGCACCGGCGACGGGCGTTGTTTCGGAGGACTTGTGGACGTCGCTGGTTGATCGGCCGGGCTTATTCTTTCTCACCGGCGGGCCTGCGACCGGCAAGAGCCGGATGGCCCAGGCATTTGCTCATGCGGCACGTGGCCACTTCCAATCGATGCTGTGGATCGGCTGTGGGCGCCGGTCGACGGAAGCGCTGGAGAATGAGATCGCCCGCCGGATGCCGTCGGGTCGGACGCTGCTGGTGCTGGACGATCTGCGCGAACCTCTGACGTTGCCAGGTGCTCCGCATTCGGTGTTGGTAACGAGTCGAGAGCCGCTGGGCGAAGGCGAATGGTTGGACCTGGAAGACCGCTACCCGTTGCCGTCGCTCGCCGGCACTCCGATGGAGCAGGCGATCGCCGTGTGTTTTGCGCCTGACTTTCCGTTGAGTTTGGTTCGCGAGATTGCGAACGATGGGGCCGCACTGCCGGGCGAGGCGGCCGAACTGCTGGAGGCTGGTCGCGACCGGTACCGGGCCATCGTCGCCCCGCCGCTGACGCAGGCCGTTGCCGCGCGGCACTGTGATGCGGTGCGGTATCGCTTTCGCCACTGGCGGGCGCAGACCGAGCGCTGCGCGGAGGTGGAATATGAGTTAGAAGCCGCCCTCGCCTTCGCGTTCACGTGCCAATGGGAGGACGCGATTGACCTTTGCCGGGCCGCGTCGGACTACTTCGCGGAAGCCGGCCGGCAGCCTGACGGCATCGCGATTTTGCAGCGTCTGCTGGCCGAAGCCGAAGGTCGCGGCGATCGGGCGACGATCGGGGTCGCGAAGGAGAAGCTCTCCTGGGTGATCGACGCCGAGGGCGAACCGCTGCCGGTGACGCATCCAGGCGATCAGTTATTTCTTTTCTGATCCCGCTACAATGCAGGGGAATGAAAAAACTAATTCTGCTGGTGGTGTTGCTCGCCGGAGTCTGGCTGATGTTCCGCTCCTGCGGTGGACCGACGGAGATCTCGTCGCCGCCGCCGCCCGCCGTCACGAAGCCGGAAGCACCCAAGGCCGGAGCCACTTTGAACTCGGTGTTCCCGAAGGGCAGTGGCGATTTCAAGCTCACGTTTACCCAAGAGAAAGAGGGCTTCGCGCAAGCCGAGTGGAGCAAGGGTTCGACGAAGGTCGCGACCATTGCGATCACCGATACGAACACCAACCCTTCAGCGCGCGACAAATTCCGCGACTCCGCCAAGAAGATTGCGGGTTACCCCGCCGCGGCCGTTGGTTCGCAAGGGACCGCCGTGCTGGTGGCCGATCGATTCCAGGTGCAAGTCCGTTCGACGTCGCCCACCTTCAGCGCCGCGGACCGCGATGCCTTGGTCGCCCAATGCAATCTCCGGGCTTTGGCCGGAAAGTAGGATTCCCATGATGATCGATCAATTAGTTGACCAATTGCCCACCGAAGGGCTTACGGTTCGTTCGCTCCAGGTCCTCGATTTCGTCGCCCCGGGGCAATGGCAGAACATCACCGGTTTTGACAACCTGATTCGGCACGTCACAGGCGAGACGGACTCGGGGATTGTGGCCCAGGTTCGGGCCAGGGCGCTGACGCTATATGGCGACGCCGATCAGGGTTATCAGCGGGCGGTTTCGATTTACCAGTTGGTCGACTCGGCCGACGCCAAGATCGGGCTCGCCGCGATGGCGCATAAGATTGGCGAATCGATCAATTTGCTCTCGTTCCTGTCGAAGTTGACGCCGCAAGAAGACAAGGCGCAGACGCTCGATCTGGTGATGAAAGCGGTGGCCGAGGGAGTGGCGTTCTGCTACACGAACGGCTTCCCGGGGGACAGCATCGGCGACTTCATGGGGGCGGTTTCGGCGTACGAGCGAGAGAATCTGATTCGCATGTCGGCGTTGGTTGTCTACGATGGGTTGGTTCCGCTGGGGCCCGACTACGGCGGCAAGCTCGTTAGTGCTTTGCAGAATTTTAGCGCGGCGGACATCGAAGGTAACGCGGTCTACCAGCGCGTGAAGGGCCTGCTGCCCCAGGGCGGAGCGCCGTCTTTTGTTCTGGAAAGCGTCGGCGCTATGCAGGGTTATTTGGGCGGCTTTGCGGCGCAGCGGGGCATCACGCTGGACGGAGTTCTAGGTCGCTTGAGCAGCTTCGTCGACTTCAGCGAAAGCAAGCTGGACTACCTGGCCGCCATGCTCGACATGAGCACGAACTACATGGAACACACGGGAATTCAGTCGGTTTCCCGCAGTTTGATCGAACGCGCGGTCGGCGAGATTTAGTTCCAGCGGTAGGCGGCGATTCCGGTTAGTTCTCGCACGAATACTTCATTTCCGGCCACGGCGATGTGTCCCCATGTCGTCGTGGTCGCGATCTCTTTGGTGTCGAGTAGTTCGAACTTCGCCGGATTGGCTTTGATCAGCAAGAGCTTACCGCCCTCGTCGAGCGCGAGGATTTTGCCGTTCCGGACCGCCATCGACCAGTACTGGCCATAGGGCTCGGTTGTCCATTTCGTCTCGCCGGTTTTCATGTCGATGCAAGTGAAGCGCTGGTTCGTTAAGTGGAGGTAGGCATGGCCGTCGATAATGACCGGAGTCGACATGTAGCCCTTCGCCTTGTTTGTCCACACCTGCTTCACCCCGGACTTCGATACTTCGTAAGCAAACGAATCGATCCGATGGGTGCTCGTGAAAATCGTGTTGCCGAAGGTGGTTGGCATGAGGATATTCATGCCACGGTAGTTGGGCACTTCCTGGGACCAAAGCACCTCGCCGGTCTCGGGGTCCATCCCGTGCATTTTGACTCGCGACTGGACCAACACCTGGCGGCGTCCGGCCAGGGTCGCCATCACTGGCGACGAAAATGCGCCACCTTCCATCATGCCGCCCTCGATCTGCAGCACCCGCCACAACGTAGCGCCGGTGCGTTTGTTGAGTTTGATGAAGGAATTGGCCGCTTGAACGAAGATCGTTTCGCCATCGACCAGCGGAGAGCTGGCGTACCCAAACTCGGGCTTCGCGGTATTGAAGCGTTTCGGGAAATCGACCCGCCAGCGTTCCTTGCCGGTGTTCCCGTCGAGGGCGACCAACACCTCTTCCATGCCGGCGACGTACAGCGTCTCGCCGTCAAAGGATGGCGTGGCTCGAATCCAATCGCCACTTCGCTTGGCAAAAAAAGGAACCGATACCTTGCCGGGCCACGAGGCTCGCCAGATCTCTTTGCCCGTCTTGCGGTCCAACGCGCGGACCACTTCCGTCTCCACCTTCTCGGTCTCAGCCACGAACACCTTGTCTTCGGACACGATGGGGCCGGGGAAGCCTTTGTCGAGATCCACCCGCCAGAGCGGTTTGAGACCGGCGAAGTTGTCCGCCCACGGAGTCCCCGGCGCTACGCCGGTCCGGTCGGGTCCGCGAAACTGCGGCCACACATCGGCACCGAGCAAAACTACCGGAAGAAGAAACAGAGCGATTCGCATCACTCGCAGAGATGCTGGTTGGCAACGATTAGCGCTAGAAAATTCGAATGTGGCATCCTCATAGATTAGGCCCATGTCCTTTATCCACGAAGAGTTTCTTCTTTCCACCGCCGCGGCCCGGCGTCTGTATCACTCCTACGCCGCCCCTGAACCCATCCTGGACTACCACTGCCATCTTCCGCCCAAGGACATCGCGGAGAATCGCCAGTTCGCCAATCTGTTTGAGATCTGGCTCGAAGGCGACCATTACAAGTGGCGCGCCATGCGGGCGAACGGCGTCGCCGAGCGCTTCTGCACCGGGGACGCGACCCCGTATGAAAAGTTCGAAGCCTGGGCCCGGACCGTTCCTCACACGCTGCGCAATCCGCTCTTTCACTGGACTCACCTCGAGCTGAAGCGCTACTTTGGGATCGACGAACTGCTCGATGAAACCACCGCTCGGTCCATCTGGGATCGCGCGAATGAACAGCTTGCTACCGACAGCTTACGCGTCCACGGGATCTTCGAAAAGTTCCGGGTTCGCGCTACTTGTACGACCGATGATCCGACCGACGATCTCCGTTATCACCAGCAAATCGCGGCCTCTGGTCTGGCCACGAAAGTCTTCCCGACTTTCCGGCCGGACAAGGCGCTGAACGTTCATCTGCCGGAGCAGTTTCTTCCCTGGCTGGGTAAACTCGCCGCAGCCGCGAACATCGATATCAGCACGTTTCCGCGCTTTCTGGACGCCATCAAGAGCCGCCACGATTTCTTCCATTCCCTAGGCGGCCGGCTGTCGGACCATGGTCTGAACCATTGCTACGCCGATTTTTGCAGCGATGACGACGCGGCTTCGATCTTTGATCGGGCCCTGCACGGCCAAGCCGCTTCGCCGGACGAACATCGGCAGTTCGCCTCGTATCTAATGCTGTTCTTCGGTCGCCTGGATGCCGCCAGGGGCTGGACCAAGCAACTCCATCTCGGCGCCCGCCGGAACAACAGCACGAGGGCGTTCCGCACGATCGGCCCGGACTCTGGCTTTGATTCGATGGGCGACTGGTCCCAGGCCGATGCCCTCGGCACCTACCTCGACCGCCTCGATCAGGACAACTCTCTGCCGAGGACGATCATCTACAACGTTAACCCGGTCGACAACTACGCCTTCGCCACGATGATCGGCAACTTCCAGGACGGCACGATCGCAGGCAAGGTGCAGTTCGGCAGCGGGTGGTGGTTCGTGGATCAAAAAGAAGGCATGGAGATGCAGATCAACGCGCTCTCGAACTGCGGCCTGCTGTCGCGTTTCGTGGGCATGTTGACGGACTCGCGATCGTTCTTATCGTACCCGCGGCACGAGTATTTCCGCCGCACGCTTTGCAATATGCTGGGCTCGGATATGGAGAACGGCCTGCTGCCGGACAACGACGAATGGGTCGGTGGCATGGTGCGGAATATCTGCTACTCGAACGCGAGCCAGTACCTGAACCTGGGGGTTTAGCGGGACTTTCCTACGGCCAAGCGCCTGATTGCCGTTAAGGTGAAGATACGAAAGGGGTTGGCCTGATCGGGAGCGTATATACGGAAATACCATTGTCGATTCTCGTCTGATAGCCATTTG
>Ga0163144_10017103_pt1 | contig 14792 bp, 9 predicted proteins | sample OliLak19BULKMAT1_FD_123175 | JGI IMG/M metagenome (GOLD analysis project Ga0163144, IMG submission 123175) | Freshwater microbial mat bacterial communities from Lake Vanda, McMurdo Dry Valleys, Antarctica - Oligotrophic Lake LV.19.BULKMAT1 | ecosystem: Environmental > Aquatic > Freshwater > Lake... | reverse complement strand
CGCATCCTTACCGCCATCGAGCAAGGCGACGCCAAGTCTTCGGAGGAATTGCTGCCGGTCGTTTACATCGAACTGCGCCGCATGGCCGCGCACAAGATGGCGAGTGAGCCCGCTGGCCACACGCTGCAACCCACGGCGCTCGTCCACGAAGCGTGGCTCAAGCTGGTGGCTCCGCCGGCCCAATCCTGGCAGAACCGCGCGCACTTCTTCGGCGCCGCCGCTGAGGCGATGCGCCGCATCCTCATCGCCCGCGCCCGCCGCAAACACACCCAGCGTCGCGGCTCCGATGCCGCGCACCTCGACGTGGACGAACTGGAAATTGCCGGTCCGGCACCCGACCAGCAGTTGCTGGCTTTGAACGACGCGCTCGATCGCTTTGCCGCGCTCGAGCCGCAGCAGGCCGAACTGGTGAAGCTGCGCTATTTCGTCGGCCTGAAGATCGAGGAAGCCGCCGGAGTGCTCGGCATCTCCGAGGCCACCGCCAAACGCTGGTGGGCTTATGCGCGAGCGTGGCTGTTTGAGGCTATCCAAACGCCCCGATGATCAAGGCTGGCTGGCGCTGTCCGAAATGATCTTCTGCACGGACTGCATCTGCTCGAGGTTGACGGCGTTGAGCGCGGCGGATTTCTGCTCGGGCGTCATGGCGGCATCGACCAGGATCTTCCGGCGTTTTTCCTCAGAGCGCCTGGTCATCTGGTAGATGGGCTGGATGGTCTTGTCAGGCGCGCCGTACTGCCGTGCGGTGGATTGGGCCTGGCGGTAGAGCGGGTCCTTGGTCGTTAAATATTCCTCGTAGCGCTTCACGCCCAGCGTCTCCTTGATGGCGGCCTCGCGCTGGCGCTCGTAGCGTTCGCGCTGCTGCTGGCTCATTGATTCCACGCCGCCAAACTCGAGCTGCATCTGGTGCTCGATGGAATCGGTGGCGCGGAACACCTTGCGAAATTCCTCCGCGTTCGGATTCATGCCGAAGAGCTCGGCGCGCAATTGCTCGGAGTTGTGCGAGTAACGCAGGAGAAATTCTTCCATCGCATCCGGCGTAAGGATCTTCCGCAAATCCACCCTTGTCTGCTCGCGCAGATGCGCCATATCCACGGGGTTGGGCTGTTGGCCATCGTTCACACGCGCCCAGAAGGCGCCCTGAGTGCGCTCAATGGACCGGCCGCAGATTTCCTGCACCGCGTTGTGGACGTCGGTGGGCAGTTTGCCGAGCACGGGGCCGGTAAGTTGCACGCTGCTCCAGAGCATGGCTTCACTCCGTTCTGTTTCGAGCGCCTCGGGACCCAGCAGACGCGCGACGAGTGCGCGGCGTTCCTCCTCAAGCGTGCGGCCTTTCTCCTGAAGCGCGCCGGTGATCATCAGGTCGGGACGCGCCTTCCACCACTGTGGATCGTGGATGACGGCCTCCTTGAGCCGCCTTTGTGAGAACAGGTCGTTGATGTCGGTGAGGATGATGTTGCGAATCTTGTCCTCGGGACAGCCCACGGCGCGCAGGCTGGCGATGTAGTTGGTGTAATCGGGAGACTGCACGAGTTCCCAATTAAAGCGTCGCTGGCTGAGCACCGGCTTGGGTGCCGGAGCAATGGGTTCTTCGTTGGCCGCTGCTGCAGCCACGACCTTGGTGGCAGGCTTGGGATCTTTGGATGTGATTGGCAAAGGAGCGGGTTTGGAGAACTCGTTCGATTTGGTCACCGTCTGCGTGATGCTTGAAGGCGCGACCTTGGGCTGGTCGTTGGCATTGAGGAACAGATACACCGCGAAGCACCCGGCGAGGGCGATGTTCAGGAACAGGAATATCTGGAGCAGAGATTTGTCACGCATACGGACTGGCATCCAACCCACCGCGTCGTCTGGTCTTCCGGGCCGGGCACGGGCGGAGCTTACGCCAACGTGCGCCCGTTCTCAACCTGAACCCCGGTCAGCCCTGGCTCAGGCGCTTCTTCGGCGCATCGAAGAGCATCTGATGTGCTTCCTCAAGGATCGCCGGGATGCGTTTCGCAAACGGGCTGAGGGCCAGCGTGCGCGCGAGGTCGAGGCGGGAGGCCTCGGCGGCATTCGCGCCAGGGAACCAGTGGTCACCCTGACCGAGCAGGTTGTAGCGCATCTTGCCCCAGGCCACGAGGTCGAGGGACTTCGCGTATGTCCACAGCCGGAGGATTTCGCTGATGTTGATCTCGCCGGGAACCTCGGCGTAATGCGGCAGGCCCTCGAACCACCGCTGGCACCAATCCGCGCCCAGCACTTGATCCAGCTCGGCGCGCAGTCGCTGTTCAACCGGCGCGATCACCACCGCGGCACGATCGTAAAACTCCAGCGCAGCAACGTGCTCATCGAAATCCGTCGGCCGCGCCGCGCCGCAGCTCAGGGTGTGAACCTCCGGGCGCGAGAGACAGTAGAGGTCGTTGAACTGCATCGGCGACAGCGGTGCGCACAATTTCACCAGCTTCGGTGGAGGTTCGTAGAGTTTCCCGCCCTTGTCGTTTGGGCTGATGATGAACACGCCCATATCCAGCCGTCGCGCCGCCTGGATGGCCGGCCAGTTCAGGTCGTTGACGAAGTACCAGTGGACGTTGAAGTAGTCGAACATCTGGCTGTTCACCGCATCAAGGATGATGTCCGGGGTGGCGTGCGTGGAGAATCCAATGTGGCGCACGCGGCCTTCTTTCTGGAGCTTGCGGGCCGCCTCGACGCAGCCGCCCTTCTTCAGCGACCAATCGAGGAGGCCGCGGTGATTGATGCCGTGAAGTGACAGCAGGTCCACGTAATCAAGGCCGAGATAATCCATCGACGTGTCAAACGTGCGTAGAAATTCGGCAGCCGTGGCCATCGGGGCGACCTTGGTTTGCACGATTAATTTCTCTCGCGGAAAGCTCGGGAGGATGCGGCCCAGTTGCATCTCGGAGGAACCGTAGCCCCGGGCGGTTTCGATGTGATTGATGCCGAGTTCCACCGCGCGGCGGATGGTGGTTTCAAGGTTGTCCTGATTTTCGGCAGGGATGTCCTGAAGCGGGACATCCTGCCACTTGAACTGGTAGCGCATTCCACCGCAGGAGAAGACCGGCATGGAAAGATTCGTCTTGCCGAAACGCCTGTATTTCATGGGCGGACACTAGGAGGACGACGGGTTCAACGCAACCAGCGAGCGATTTTTCGCGGCGCGCGTTGTCATGGCAAGGCACTTGCAAGCCACCGATTTGTCCGCCGGCCTCCAGGCCGCAGCTCAAGGAAGAGCGGACGGTCCCTGTCCTTTCCAGACGACTCGAAAAATCATGCACATTCGCCTATCGCTGTCGGCCCGCCGCTCCTGGCTTGCCTGGCCGGTCATTGCCCTCGTCCTCTGCGCCGCTCAGGTGCGCGCCTCCGAACCCGCCGCGCCACAGCCGGGCTACGAAACCGGCCTGCCCGCGATCCTGAAAATCAACAACGAGCTTTACACGGCGCTCGACCCGAAAAAGCGCGGGCAAATCCAGAAGGAGCCCATCTTGCTCGAACAAATCACTGCGCCTTGCCTCGCCCCCGCGCTGACGCCGGACGGCATTGGCCAGACGGTGGAAATGTCGGCTGGCTTCATCGCGTTGATGAACCAGTTCTCACACGCCAAGGCCATCGAGGAAGCAGACAAGGGATTCCTGACAAAATTCGCGGCCACGCTCTCCGGGCAGACCGGCGAGAAGGCGCTCACTCCGCTTGCGGCTGAAGGAACCAAGGTCTGGGACGCGGACACGATGAATTACCAGGTCGGCAACTTCAACCAGATGGCCGGCACGCTCATCGCCATCGATCTCGCGCATCACTACCTCGGGCACTACAAGAAATACGCCGCCCAACTCACCGCCAGCAATGGGCAGCCTGTGCCCATCAATTCGTTGCTCACCGAAAAGGAATGGCGCGAAGCCGTGCTGAAGGGTGCGCGCAACGCGCTGGATTGCGGCTACGGGGTGGATGGCATCCGCTGCGTCTATGACACGCTTGGCTCCATGTCAGAGCGTCCGCCCTGGGTCGCCTACCTCATCCATCCCAAGGCCAATGTGGCCAAGGTCAACAGCGATCTGCTGAGGCTGGAGAAGGATTTCTTCCTCGTCGGCAAATAGGCTTCGGAGTCCGGGAACACACACGCAACGTCGTCCATGCCGTCCGGTTGAAAAGCCGGGCGGCGTTTGCTTTTATGGCCGCGCGAGAACGCAGAGAACGCAAAGGAGGAAAGCCTCGGAGCGCGGATTTCTTTGCGTTCTCTGCGTTCTCTCGCGGCTAATCGACTTCAGGCCACGAATTCCAGCGCCGGCAGCTTGGGAATCAAACCGCGTTCAGAGGCGCGCCCAAGGAAGAGCCGGATGGATTCGCGGCCTGCGTCGCCGTAGTCGAGCGTCCAGTGGTTCACATACATCCCGACGAATTTGTCCGCGAGGTCGCGGCCCATGTCGCGGGCGTATTGCAGCGCGTGCTGCACGGCTTCGGCGCGATGGTCGAGGCTGAAGCGGATGCTCGCGGTGAGAACGTCTGAAATCGCCCGTCGCGTGGCCGGATCGAAGCGTTTGTGAATGACGTTCCCGCCGAGCGGCAGCGGCAGTCCGTGGTTCTCGCGCTTCCACCACTCGCCGAGATCGGCGCAGCATTCGAGGCCCTCGTTGCGGTAGGTGAGTTGACCTTCGTGAATGATGAGGCCCACGTCGGCAACGCCATCGCGGACCGCCTGGAAGATTTGATCGAACGGCACGACGATGAATTGAAATTCCTTTGCCGGTTTGCCCAGCCACAGTTGCAGGGCGAGAAACGCGCTCGTCATCGTGCCGGGCACGGCGATCTTCTTGCGGGCAATTTCGTCCTTCGACCATAGCTGCTTTGCAACGAGCATCGGTCCGTAGCCGTCACCCATGCTCGCGCCGCTGGGCAGCAGGGCGTATTGGTCGCTGACGTAGGCATAGGCGTGGATGCTGATGGCCGAGATGTCGAGTTCACCGCGCGTGGCGCGCTCGTTCAGCGTCTGGATGTCCTGGAGAATGTGCTCGAACCGGAAGCCGTGGGCGGGAACGAGATCCTTCGCCAACCCGTAGAACATGAAGGCGTCGTCGGGATCAGGGGAATGGCCGAGAGTGAGGTCACGTTGCGACATGGGGTGCTACAGTGGAAAGTTGCTGCCTTCCGCGGAAGTCAACTCGTTGATGATTTAGGAACGACCTTGTGCTGCGCTTTGTGACGCACAAAGAAGATACCGATTAACGTGCCAAGGCTGGTGAAGAAAACTGTGAAACCCGTCAATGGTTTGTCGTTCGCCACGAGCCAAATACCTCCGCAAACCCCCAACACGCCGAGGGTAAAAGCGAATGCCTGTCCCAGAATAATTGTGGCATGCCGTCGCTGTAACTCATTTAAGTCGGATAGGTGCCGGTGTTCTTGCTCCTTTTCAGCCATCCTGAATATCCGATCCGCAGCCCCTGGAAGCGCTCGCTCGTACGCTGCTATCGCCTCTGGGTCAGGCAAAGGGCCAGAGCGGATTTGAACACTTTGCTCAACTTTTTGAATTGAATGCGCCACTGGCTGTTGAATGAACAGTGCCTCGGGCTGCGATCGTAGTTCCTTGCGCCGAGCAGCTTTGCCCATGCCTACACTCCAGCAAGTTTGAGCCTTAACTGGGTCGCTTCCCGTTCCTGTAAAAGCTTCTTCTCCGCGTCCACGGCGAAACTCAGGTATGCCCCAACCTTCTTAAAATCCTCTCCGATTGAGGCAAGTTCTGATGCCCTTGGTGGCTGCGGCGGCAACGCAGTTCCCGATATGTCCAAAACCATTCCCATGCCAGTGAGGAAAGTAGTGAAGTTCGCCATAAATTTGTCCCCGATCATTTTCGTTATTGAACCATACCTGACAAAGCCTGCTCCGCAATGCCGGTGCGATGTTTCAAACCGTGCATGAATTCTCACCAAAGAAAAGCATTTCTTTGGGTTGAAGGTAGACTTGCCTGCGCCAGTCGCGCCAGTTCGGCCTCCACTGCAAAAGCAGGCGTTGCGACGCGCGCTCAGCACACTTCTCTTCTCAAATCCCCGGCATGGCGAACGACACGCGCACCGTGGTGCCTTGATCCGCCTTGCTGTCGATGTGGAAGCGTCCGCCCAGCAGCTCCGTCAGGCGCTGGGCGATGAAGAGGCCGAGACCGGCGCCTTGCTGCTCGAAGGTCTGCCGGTTGAATTGAATGTGCGGCCCGATGCGGCTGATTTGTTCCGCAGTCAAGCCGCGGCCTTTGTCGGTGACGACGAACTGGCAGCGGCCCTCGGCGACTTCGATGGCGATCTTCACGGCCTGGCCTGGCTCGGAGAACTTGAAGGCGTTGTCGATCAACTCCTCGGCAATCTTGATGAAATTCTCCTGCGGCACGAGCAGGGAGGCTGCTTCGATCTTGAGCTGCAAATCACCCTCACGCTTGAAGCGCGCGGCCGTTTTGCGGGCGATATCCGGCACAAGTTCGTTCGCCAGCACAGGCTGGATGGCTCCGGAGATGTCGATGGTCTTGGATTCGCTCGCCATCAACTCAATCTGCGAGAAGACGAGGAAGTTTTCGATCAGCCGGTGCAGGCGCATCGCCGAGTCGTGGATGAACTTCGACGACTCCAGCACTTCTTCGGGCGGCATGGTGGCGTAGTCGTCCATCATCAGGCTGGCGAGCCCCATGATGCCGTTGAGCGGCGTGCGCAGCTCGTGCGGCAGCGCGAGGGTGATGTTGCCGCGCAGTTCGTTGAGGCGCTTGTCGGACTGGCGCTGAACCTCGGCCTGCTTTTCCAGGCGGGTGTTCACGGCGGCCATCAGTTCCTTGTGCGTGAACGGCTTGGTCAGGTAATCGTCGGCACCCAACTCCATGCCGCGGCGCATGTCGCTCTTGTCCGTCGCACCGCTGAGGAAGATAAACGGAATGCCCGCCGTGGCCTCGTGCTCGCGCATCGCCTTGAGCGTGCCGTAGCCGTCGAGGTTGGGCATGTTGATGTCGCAGATGATGAGGTCGGGCAGGTTCTCCTGCGCCATGCTGATGCCCGAGACACCGTCCTCGGCAGTCAGCGTGTGAAAGCCAAACATGTTGAGCGTTTCAGAGATGATGAAACGAATGTCCTGCGTGTCGTCAATGACGAGAACCTTCTTCTGCGTCTTGCCAAAGGCAGACGTGTTCATGGGCTGCCCGGGGGCGCCCGTTCCTGATGTCGCTTCTAAAGGCATGCTAGTGTTGTATCGTCAGCAATCGACGTGTCTTGAATCTGGACACGTCCTGCCTCAGTTTCTGCAAAATGATCCGCCTGCCGCATGAGGTGACAACGCGGCTTGTCCGAGTTTCACGCCTGTTTTCATGTATTGGGAACCGCAGCAAGGTTCTTTCACGAATGCTGACTAGCAAAGCGGGTGCCGCTGGGCGCAGAACGTTCAATTGACACCGATCCCTTCGGCGGAATCCTCCGCCCTTGTCCGCTCACGCCGCCGAGACGAACCCCATCAAGCTGGCCACGGGGGCTCTGTTTGATCTGACGGGGTCCGCGTCGGTCGGCACTTTGAGCGCAGGACAGGTCTCCCGAGGACATGGCAGCATCGCCCGGCAAAACTGGTTGCCCGAAGGCCAGCAGGAGCGCGGTTACCCGGTCAATTTTTCCATGAACTGCCTCGCACCGGCAGAAATTGAAGTTCGCTTCGAGCCCAAGGCCACCGCCACCACCCTGGTGATGAATCCCAGCGGCCCGAGCGCCTTTAAGGAAACTATTCGCAAGGCGAAGGAATGGTCCGACTACTTCGGAAGGCCGGTTCACTTGGGTGAGCTCGGCTGCATCACCAGTGCGGACCCGGAGTCGCGCGCCCGCTTCTACGCCGCGTTCCGCAAGGCGCGGTCCGAGGCGGGAGCTGGCTGGGCCATCTGGGATTGGAGCGCAGGTTTCCGCTACTGCGATCAGAAGCAGGACGAGCCGATGCCGGGGATGCGGGAGGCATTGTTTGGGAAGTAGGGCGTATAACGTAAAACGTGAAACGTAAAGAGGAGGAGAACCGTCCGCAGTTCTTCTCCATTACGTTTTACGTTTCACGTTTTACGCCTCACGGAACCCTCGGCGAGACCAGCCGGTAAAAACGGTTCGTGTCGCCGCCCGTGCTGTTCGTCACGGTCAGGAGATACGGGCGCGGACGCGGAAAGGCATCGGCCACTTTCACCCACGGGCCGCCGTTGACGTTGGTGCTGCACAGCAGCGAATAGGTGCGCTCGGAGTCCACCCAGAATTTTACCAGAGCGTTGGCCCCGGCGTGTTGGATGGAAGCCAGGTGCGGATGGCTCGGGGCCATCGGTGATCCGACCGGGAAGGTCGCGCCCAGCATCGCGCCATCGCGACCGGCGGCGAGCGCGGGCGAACCGGCGGCCAGGCGGAAGTCGCGCTGCGCCGGGTTCAGGAAGATGGGGTCGTTGGTGAAGTTGCCCGCGCCCGGCCAGTTCGTGATGACGAAATCGCTATGGTCCGCGACGACGATGCCAGCATTAAGAATCTCGAAGACGCCGAGGCGGCTTCCGAAAATGATGTTGTTGTAGGAATTCGTGATCTGTCCGCCATCGGTCGCCGAGGCGGGCTGGGATTTGTTGTAGCAGCGGAAGCCGAAGTCGTTGCTCACGATGGTGCAGTTGATGATGTTCGCGGTGCATGGGGGTCTCCCTCCGGGCGAATCTTTCACCGCGACACCCGAGTCATTGCCGTACATCAGGCAGTTGCTGACGATGATGCCGTAGGAGCCTTCGCCGATGGAGACGCCTTTGTCGTTCGGAAAATCATACATGAGGTTGTCCACGATCAGCGTGTTCGTCGATCCGATCGTGCCCGCGTACGGCCCGATGTCGATGGCGTCGGTGTTCGACTGCGGCCCGTGACGGAAGGTGCAGCGGCGGATGTAGGAGCCGGGTGGCGCGCCGTCGAAATCGAGCGCGTCACTGCTCGCGTTGTTGGCCAGCTCGAAGATCGAATCCTCGATGAAGATCGGCGTGTCCCGCCAGAGCGTCTCGTGATACACGCGAAAGTGACAGCGCCGCACCTGCACGCTCTTTGCGCTGGTGCAGCCGCAGATCGGCAGTGAGCCACTCTTGTAGTCGTGGATGAAGCAATCCTCCAGCACCGTGGTCGCCCCGTTCCGCGACTGGACCGGCGCGGCAATGATCTCGGCATGGCGCAGGTTGAGGAAGGAATTGGTTCCATCGGCGTTGATCTCCGCCCAGTTGGCCGTGCCGTTGGCGGGGAACAGACCGACCATCTGCGCTTCCGTGCCGTTCACGTTCAGCGTGGCGTGCGGCCCGGCGGAGAGGGTGAAGACGCCGTTGACCAGCACCACCGTGCCCGGCGCGAGGTTGAGCACGGCGTTCGCGGCGATGGTCACGTCGTTGGTCATGCGGATGATGCCCAGCGCCGGACTCCAGGTGGTGTCGTTGTTGATGTTGCCGCCGACGAAGGTGGAGCCAACGTCGCATACGATGATGAAGTTGGTGGTGAAGAGCGGAAGGCCCGCGGCGTTGACCGCCTGGATGAGCGGGCGATTCAACCCGGGCGTGAGGGAGATGGTATTGGTCCAGAGGCTCGCGCCAGCGTTGAAGATGGATTCAACGCCATCGACCAGCACCCTGGCCGAACCGGGCCAGGTGTTCGTGCCGCTCAACGTCGCGACATTGTTCGAGCGCACGACGGCGAGGAACGATCCCTGCGTCACGGTGCCCGCAGTCGAGGTGACCCGGATGGACAGGACTTGCGCAAGGCCGTTCGTCGCCAGCGCCAGGAGCAGGCAGGCGATGGGAAGGAGACGGCGCAAGGCAGGTTGGGAGCAGAGGGATACATTCATGCGATGGAGAGTTCCGGATGGATTTCTGCCGGACACGGGGTCGGCGAAGGATGATACAAGGGCGCAAACACTACAGCGTTTTCCGGCACCGGAACGCACAGGACTGTTGCCTGAAAGCGGCTGAAAGGAAAGGGCCGTATCCGTTGCAGTTGGCTACGGTTGCGTTGGCGTGACGAGACGGTAGAAGCGATTCTCCGCGCCGGGAATGCTGTTGGTCACCGAGAGTCGGCGCGGGACATTGGCCAGCCCGATGTCCGCCACCTTGGTCCAGGTGCCGCCGGAAACCACGTCACTGCACTGCACCGAGTAGGTTCTTTCGTTGTCCGCCCAGAAGCGAAGCACGGCGCTGGCTCCCTGATGCTCGATGGCGTCGATGCGCGGATGGCTCAATGCCATCGCCGCGCCCACGGGGTAGGTGGCGCCGAGCGTCGCGCCACCGCGACCCGCGCCGAGGGCGGGTGAGCCGGGCTGGAGCCGGTAATCGCGCAAGGGCTGGTTCAGGAAGAGCGGGTCGGCGCTGAAATTGCCCGCGCCCGGCCAATTCGTGTTGCCGAGGATTGAATGGTCCGAGGTCAGCGTACCGCCGTCGCGCAAGGAGACGGTGATGACGTTGCTCCAGAGGATGCTGTTGTAATTAGTCGTGTGGCCGCCGGTGTAAATGGCCGAGCCGTTCTTGTTGTAATTGGTGAAACCCCAACGGTTGCTCACGATGGTGCAGTTGATGACCGTCACGTCGCACGAATCCTTCGCCATGATGCCGGCCTGACAGCCGTAGATCATGCAATTGCTCACCACCGTTCCGAACGACTGGCCGTTGTCGCCCACCGAGACGCCCTTGTCGAAGGGGAAGTCGTACATCAGACAGTCCGCGATCAGCACGTTGAACGAACCCGGCAGATCCGCCGGCCCGACGTCCACCGCGTCCACGTTGCCCAGGTTGCCGTGGCGGAAGGTGCAGCGGCGCAGCACCGTGCCGATCTGCGCGGCGTCGAAGTCCAGGCCGTCGCCGTAAATGTTCTCAAACAGACAATCCTCGATGGTCATGATGCCGTTGCGGAAGAGCGTCTCGTGGTATTCGCGGACGTGGCAGCGGCGGACGGTGGTGGGCGCGGCAAAATGCGTGAGCACGATGCACGCATTAAAGATGCCGCCGCCCGGCCGGTAGTCGTGGATGAAGCTGTCCTCGATCAGCCCGACCGCGTTGCTATAGACCGTGACCTGGCCTCCGCTGATGTCGGCGTGGCGCACGGTGAGCGACGCGGCGGAAAATTGCGCGGACAATTCCTTCCAGACCACTCCAGGCGTGAGCGACTGGAGCACCACCTTGTTGTCCTCGGTGCCCGCGATGTCGATGACGCCGCCCGCGATGGCGCGGATGCTCGTGGCGTTGGTGAGCTTCACAAGCGTGCCGGGGAGCATGGTCAGCGTCACATTGGTGGGCACGACCACGCTGGCCGCCACGATGATCATGCCATGCGCGGGCGACCAGGTGGTGTTCGCCGCCAGCGTGCCGCCCACGACCGTCATCAATGGCGCGCGCCGGGCGCTCGCGACGTTCGACCAGTCGGAGCCGCCCTGGGGGTTCCAGGCGCGGACGCGGTAGAAATAAGTTTGATCCACCACGGCCAGGGTGTCGGTGTAATTCGTGGCGCTGGCCGGAGCTCCAGCAAGAGAGAGCCAGTTCACACCATCGGTGGAACGCTCGATTTCAAAACCATCCTCGTTGTCGGCGCGCTCGCGCCACCAGATTTGAACTGGTGCGAGTCCGGCGGCGTACGCGGCCAGGTTGAACGGCGTCGAGGGAATGCCGCCGACCGGGTAAGCGACGCCCATGGTCGCCCCGCCGAGGCCCGTGCCGATGGCGGGCGAACCGCCTTGCAGCCGGTAATCGCGCCCCGCCGCGTCCACGAAGAGCGGGTCGGCGCTGATGTTGCCCGCGCCAGGAAAGACGCCGCCCTCGGTGTCGCTGTATTCCAGCGTGAGCGCGCCATTGGTGGGGACGACGGCGTTGGTCGCGTTGCCCCAGAGGATGTTATTGGTTCCGAACTGGCTCACCCGCGCCGCCGCGCCGGCCTCCTGGTTGAGCGCGACCTGGCAGTTGGCGATGACGTTGCCCACGATGAAGATGTTCGTCGTGCTGTCGCAGGAGATGCCGAAAGTGTTCCCGTAAATCACGCAGTTGCGAATCACCGTGCCCTGCGTGCGCGCCGCGACGGACACGCCCTTGTCGCCGAAATCATGGATGAGGCAATCCTCGACCAGCGAGCCGGGGCCGGGGCCGAGGTCCACCGCGTCGGTGTTGCTGCCCGGGCCCAAGCGCAGCGTGCAGCGGCGCACGACGATGGGCACATTCGTTCCCTTGAGGTCCAGTCCGTCCGTGCTGATGTGCTCCAGCAGGCAATCCTCGTAAAGCGTGGGCGTCTCGCTGGAATCACATTCGACGTAGCGAGAAAGATGCGACCGGCGCACGGTGATGCCGCCGCCATTCAATCCCTCCACCAGCACGCGACCGGCGAGGTCGAGATCGCGCAGGACGGAATTATCCACGATGACCACGCCGCCGTTCTGGGCGCGGACATGGCCGGCCACGATTTCCACGCGGTTGAGTTCCACCATCGCGTTGGTGCCCACGGAGCGAATGCCATCCCAGGGCGTCGTGCCATCCGCCGGAAGGAAGAACACGCGCTGGTCGGAGTTTCCAAAGTTCCCAAACATCCCAAACGTCCCATTGGTCAGCACGCGGATGGAAACTCCGGGCGAGAGCAACACCACGAGCGAGTTCGATGCCTGGAGCAGGAAGGCGTTGGTGATGACGAGATCGTTGGTCACGCGAATGGTCGTGCCGGGAACGGTCGGGAAGCCGCCGGCGTCATACACGCCCCCGACAGCGACAGTTGCCAATTCGCAGACGACGTCCCGGTTCGTCGCGTAGAGGATGTTCCCCCCGGCGTCGAGCGCGGCAATGAACAGGCGGTTCATGCCCGGCTGGAGTGGCTGCGTCTTCGACCAGAGGCCGGTGCCGGTGTCGTAGCTGGCGTCCACGCCGTTGACGGAGACCCGCGTTGCACCAGGCAGCGTGTTCGTGCCGGAAAGCACGGTAATGTTCGTGTTGACCAGGGAGAAGAATGTTCCGTCCTGCGCCGCGCCGGTCCCGCCAACGAGCGCGAGATCGGTGATCAGGTGGAAGTCGCCGCTGTTGCTGCCGCTGTTGATGCCTTGCAGCGCGAAGACGTGCGTGCCGGGTGAAAGCAGCGAGCCGACCGGGCCGAGGTCGAGAACGGTGGGCTGGTTCGTGCCGACGCCGCAACACGACGCCTCGTGGTTCGCCGAAACGGTGCTCGCGTTGTAGGGCGGCGGATTACCCGCCCCGGCGGCGTTGGGGCTGCGGGCAATCTCCACGCCGTCCAGCCAGGCGACATAGCCGTCGTCATAATCCACCGTCAACCGAATGCGCCGCACGGGGTCAACCGGGGCTGCGATGGTGAACTCCCGTCGGATGGCCAGCGAACTGTAGTTGGTCAGCATGGTGGCCAGCGTCGTGGCCTCGCCCACGATGCCCGGGTCGCCATAGCCGAAGCCACCCGGCCCGGAGAGCCAGGTGCCATCGAGCGCGGCATTGTCGGCCGAGCGCCAGTCCACCTGCGGCGCGTTGGTGCGGGCGGGACGGTAGCGCCACATTTCGCCGTGGCTCACCAGGGGTGTGGGCGGCAGCGGTGCCGCGCCGATCTGGAGGGTGAAGGTTTGGGCGGCGGCCTGGCTCGCCAGCACAAACAGGCTCAACAGCGGAGCGAGCAGCAACGGGTTGTGATTCATACGGTTGTTCAATATCAAAAATTTCTTTCCACTGACGGAACGAGGCCACGAAGCGGGGCGGCGCCATCCTTGCGCTGCCATCTCTATCGGGCGGAGGAACCATCCTCTTAGCCCAAACCCGGCTGCGCGGAAAGGCGCAATTTGCAACCTTTCGCCGCGGACGGCGCGTCCGCTCTGGTTAGAACGGGCCACCCGCCGGACTCTGTGGTTAGGGCAGGGCGGGCGTCACGATGCGGTAGTAACGCTGCACGCCGGACTGGTTCGAGACATCGTGGACGATGAACGCTCCGGTCGCGCCCTGCGCCGACACGTTCGTCAGCCATTGCCAGTTGCCTCCGCTGGGCATCGAGTTGGCGTAAAGAATTGTGTAGGTACGGCCGGCGACAGCCGTGAAGGTCAGGTCCACCCCGCCCGCGTTGAGCGTGGCGGTCAGGCGCAACACGCTCGCCGCGCTCTGCGGATTCGTGCCGGCGAGGTATTCCTGAAGATTCGTCATGCCGTCGCCATCCGGGTCGAGACCCGCGTCTCCGGCGAAGTTCTTGTTCAAGCCATTGGCCATTTCCCAATCGTCAGGCATGCCGTCGCCGTCGGTGTCGCCGAACGGCCCGAGGGCCGGAACGGCCGCCAGCCAGTTGGTCACGTCGTTGGCGTAGCCGCTGGCGCTGAGGCGCTGGAGCGATTGCCCGAGGCCGTCGGCGTTCGTGGACCACGGGGCCTTGTCCTGATACACGACTTTCTCGACGAGAATCTGCGGCACGTCGCCGTTGGGCTGCGGGTTGTCGGGGCGGACGAGTTCCACGCTCTCGGAACTGTTGTCGAGCTTGCCGCTCCACGGTCCGGCGAGAACGTAATTCGATCCATACTTCGAGCGGAACTGCGCCAGCGCCGCCGTGTTGGTCACGGGGTTGAAGCTGACAACGATGAGATGTCCGCCCGGCGGAATGGAGTGCGCCGAGGTGAACGTGAAGTCCACCGCGTCGCGCAGCCGCCAGCCGTTCGTCGGATGCGCCGTGTCATAGAGCGGCACCGTGAGCGCGCTGATGTTCTTCAGCTCGATGAACTCCTCGACCGTGTTGTCGTTGGTCGAGACGCCGGGAACGATGATGTCCGGCGGATGATACATGACCTCATTGATGATGACCGGCCCGACTTTG
>Ga0163144_10017101_pt1 | contig 14793 bp, 14 predicted proteins | sample OliLak19BULKMAT1_FD_123175 | JGI IMG/M metagenome (GOLD analysis project Ga0163144, IMG submission 123175) | Freshwater microbial mat bacterial communities from Lake Vanda, McMurdo Dry Valleys, Antarctica - Oligotrophic Lake LV.19.BULKMAT1 | ecosystem: Environmental > Aquatic > Freshwater >... | reverse complement strand
TTCGGAGGTGACCGTGGTGATGTGTTCGATGGGGCTTGCTTCAAAGATGGTGCCAATTTTTTCGAGGGTGAAACAGGGTTACAAATTTGTCACCCTGAACTTGTCGAAGGGTGACAGCCTCTCCATTTTCTCCCCCTCCCAAACCCTCCCCGTCGCCTCCCTCACCCGAAAGCGTTCATCCACCCGCAGCCCGACAACCCATGCAATTTCCCCACCCGATTCGAGTACCCAAATCTGGCTTTTGAGCGGACGGGGAATTTTCAGATTAACCAATAAATCGCTGACTTTCTGCCGCTTCCCGCCCATTCCCATTGGGCAAAACCAATCGCCCGGCTGCCAGCGGCGTAGCGTGATCGGGAATTGAAGCAAGTCGGCATCGAGGGTGGCCGTGGACAGGTTGGTCGAGACTGGGGTTTCGTCGCGTTCCCGCAAGTTGCACCGCAGTGTGAAATGGGGCGTGCTGAGTTCAGTGGTGGTTTTTTCGAGAAAAAAAACGGTGTTATCCTCTGGCTGGCGGGGCAGCAGAATCAGCGCCTCGCGATCGAGGGTCAACGCGTAGTTGGCCGAAAAAAACCGCTTGCCCGCCTGCCCATCCTTCGCCGCCCAAATCGCGGCGGATTGGTGGTAGCGAAACCCCAGCGGGCGCAGGAATTCGTGCAGCAGCAACAGCGGTTCGGGGTGTTGGCGCAGGATGCGCAAGTCCATTCGCTGCACGTCGCCCTTCAGCGTCCAGGCCGTTCGGCGCAATTCGGCGACGTGAAATTCGAGCAACCGTCGCCCGGCGGCGAGTTGGTCGAGGCTCTGCCCGGCGGTTTCCGACAAATTCGGGTTCAGTTCGCGCAGTAGCGGCACCACGTGGTGGCGGACGAAATTGCGCGGGTAGTCGTCGCTCGCGTTCGAACGGTCTTCGCGCCAGGTCAGGGCGTTTTCGCGGGCGTAGGTTTCGAGGGTTTCCCGACTAAAACTCAGCAGAGGCCGCACGACGCGCCCGTTTTGTTGGGGAATCGCCGCCAGCCCCGCCAGCCCGGCTCCCCGCGTGAGGTTGAGCAACAGCGTTTCCAGGGCATCGTCGCGGTGGTGGGCGGTGGCGAGAAAATCGAAGTTTTCCGCGTCCAGCAACTCGTTGAACCAGGCGTATCGGAGTTTGCGGGCGGCGACTTGGATGGACAACCCTTCCGTTTTGGCAAAAACTGCCGTCTCCATTTTTTTGGTAAAAAAAGGAACGCCGTAGCGGTCGGCCAGGGTTTGAACGAACGCCTCGTCGCCGTCGGATTCTTCCCCGCGAAGGCCGAAATTGGCGTGGGCGATGCCGAAATCCCGCCCCGCCCGCTGCGTCAGGTGCGCCAGCACGACCGAGTCCAGGCCCCCGCTCACCGCCAGCAGCAAGCGCCGGTCGGCAAGGTACAGGCGGTTAAGAATCGTTAAAAAGGCGTCCAGCACGGGAAAATGGGCTTAGTTTTGTGAATTGAAAAAACTACGTTAATCCTGTCATCCGACCGGATGACAGTCCTCCGACCGGATGTTTCACCGATTAATTTTTCACTTGGTCGCTTTCTTTCTGCTGTTCGCAGCTCGCGCCGCTGCGCAGGCTCCGGCATCGGGGGGCAACCAGGTGGACATCAAACAGGCTGATTTGCTCGAAGGAACCGACGCCGCTAAAGTATTGACCGGCAACGTGATTCTTCAGCAGGGCAACGTCGTCATTTACTGCAACAAAGCCATTCAGAACGTGCTGGCAAACACCCTTCAGGCGTATGGCAACGTGCGAATCGTGCAGGGCGATAGCGTGACCCTCACCGGCGATACGGCCCTGTACTTCGGCGGTTCACGGCTGGCCAAAATGACGGGGCGAAAAGTCGTTCTCAACGACGGCACCATCACCCTCACCACCCGCCGCCTCGACTACGACATGAATACCCGCGTGGCAGTGTACTCCGGCGGCGGCGTGATCATCGACAAAAAAAGCACCCTCACCAGCCGCGACGGCACGTACAACACCCAAAGCAAGCTCTTCACCTACCGCAACGACGTGCGGATTGTGAACCCGGAGTCGGTCGTCACGGCGGATTCGCTGCGGTACAGTTCGGCTTCCAAAGAAGCCTTTTTCATCGCGCCGACAAAAATCGTGGACAAGGGCGATACGCTCTACGCCCAGCCCGGTTCGGTGTACAACACAACCACACGCACGTCTAATTTCAAAGGCCGCTCGCGCTACAGCGGCGCAAAGTACGACCTCGAAGCCGACACGCTCAACTACGACCCGCCCACCAAAATCGGCATTGCCCACGGCAACGTCGTGTTTACGTCCCGCACCGACAGCGTGATTCTGACCGGGCGCGAAGGGCGCTCCTACGGCCAGATCGGGATGACCCGCGTGTGGGGCGACGCCGTGCTTCGGAGTTTGCGGCAACGCGACACGCTGTATCTTTCGTCGGACACGCTCGTTTCGCGGGAATACTACTCCCCCACCGACACCGTCCGGCGGCTGTTTGCGTACCGAAATGTGTTGATTTTTAAGCGCGATTTTCAGGGAAAATGTGACTCACTGGCCTACTACGTCAACGATTCGACGCTTTTTTTCTACAAAAAACCAATTTTATGGAGCAACGGTAGCCAGTCGGAAGGCGATTCGGTGCAGTTGAACTTAAAAAACGGGCTACTTCAAACCATGATTTTGCGCGGGCGGGCCTTCGTCATTTCGCTCGACACGCTCCAGAATTTTAATCAGATGAAGGGCCGCCGCATCACCAGTACGCTCAACACCCAGGCCAAACTCGACCGGGTGCTGGTGGAGGGCAACGCCGAGAGCATCTACTTCGCCCTCGACGAAAAGAATAAAATCATTGGCATGAACCGTGTCGAATGCGGGCGGATGACGCTCAATTTCAAGGAAGGTGAGGTAAACCGCATCGCCTTCGTGGGCAAACCCGATGCTTCGCTGACGCCCCCACCCAAAATTACCCCCGCCAACCGCGAACTCGACGGCTTCAACTGGCGGCTCAACCTCCGGCCCGACCGGGCGAAAGTGCTGCGCAATACCCCGCCGCTCACAAGCCTGAAAGCGACCGTGGTGCGCAAACCAACCGTGGCCCGGCCCGCCGCGAAACCGGTCAAAAAAACCGTCAAGCCGGTGAAGCCTAAAAAACGTCCGGCGATTCGAAAAAAAAGTCCCGGTTGACGCACGGTTTTTGCTATCGGTCAGGCAACTTCCCCGTAGGTATCGCTGTCTTTTGAAAAGAAAAAAGATCCGAAACGTTGAAAGCGGGAAGATTAACGTGGGGAGTTGCTCCTTTTTTTCGCCCCGGTTGTCCGTTATTTTGTACCGTTGACTAAAAGCCGGCTGTTAAGAAGTGTTAAAAATTTGATTTTCAGGACTGTCCTGATACTTTTGCCCTCAATTCATCACGAAAGCCGCCGAACGCTATGAAACGACTCTACGTACCGTTTTTCCTTCTCGTCGTTACGCTCGTGCAGCTAACGTCGTCCGGGGCCTCCGCTCAGACCGACCCGAAGAACCGGAGTCGGTTGGAGATTCGCCCCAAACCCGCCGCCTCGTCGAAGCCCGAAACATTATCGGTGCTTAAAAGCGCAAAAACTCAGGACATCAACCCAAAGCGTACGCTATCGATTAACCAATACTACCGGAATCAGCAACTCGTCAAATCCCGTCCGGCTCCTGCTCCAAAAACGACTCCGAGCGAACCCGTCGCCCAACCCAGCAGCGTCAGCGTTGAGCGGGGAAGCGACGAGGCCAGCGCCGCAGCGGATAAACTGTATCACACCGACCGTCTGTCGGTCTCCAATCTCTACCCCAACCCGGCCGTTTCCGAATACACGTATGTCGATTACAACGTGGGGGCAGGGGTGAATCAGGTCAAGCTTTCGTTTTTCAACCTCCTGGGCAGTCCCGTCGGCGAATTCGCCCTCGACCGCACCGAGCGGCGGATGAAAATCTCGACCGCCGATTGGCCCAACGGAATGTATTTCTACCAGTTATCGCACGACGGCAAAACCGTGGCGACGAAAAAATTGCTGGTTCGGCATCAGTAGCGAAACCTGAATTGCTTTGTCTTAATCCCCGCGAGAGTTTTAAAACTCTCGCGGGGTTTTATTTTTCATTGAACTGAAAACCGCCGCCCGTTCGTTAAGCCCGTAGGTTTTTCGTACTTTTGTCAATCCATGCGCAAACTCACCTACCTTGTTCTGGCTCTGCTGATTGCCTTCTCTTCGGCGTGCAGCAAATTTGAAAAACTCCGGAAAACGGCCACCGACGACCAGAAGTACCAGGCGGCCCTCGACTATTACAAAAAAGGAAGTTGGGAAAAGGCCGGGTTGCTTTTTGAAGAACTCAAACCCCTACTTCGGGGCAGCGAGCAGCAGGAAATGGCCAACCTCTACGAGGCCTACTGCAACTACCACCTAAGCCTTTACGCCCTGAGTGCTCAGCAATTCAAGCAGTTTTACGAAACCTTCGGGCGAAGCCAGCACGCGGAGGAAGCCCAGTACATGAGCGCCTATTCGCTGTACAAAGACTCGCCGCTGTACAACCTCGACCAAACCAGCACCGGTACAGCCATCGATGCCCTGCAAAGCTTCGTCAACAGCTACCCACAGAGCAAGTTTCGGGAAGAGGCCAGTGACATTCTGAAGGAATTGCGCCACAAGCTGGAGAGGAAATCGTACGAAAAAGTAAAGCTCTACTACCAAACCAGTAAAAACAGCATCCTCAACTTTCGCTCGGCGGTGATTGCAGTCAACAACTTCCAGCGGGATTTCCCCGATTCGGAGTACAACGAAGAAATGGCCTTTCTGAAAGTGCAGTCCCAGCACGAATACGCCGAAAACAGCTCTCCTAAAAAACAGAAGGAGCGTTTCGATGAAACCGTGGCGTTTTACCAGGTTTTTATCGATAAATACCCGAACAGCAAATTTCTGCGTACCGCCGAGAAATACTATTCGGATGGCCTGGCTCAACTCGACCGCCTCCGTAAAGAAGAACAATTGGCCAAGCAAGCCACCCCCGCTGCCCCCGCCGACTCCAAAACCAACAAGTTGGGGGGAAGCAGTACTAACTGAGTTTACGGTTTTGGGTTTAGGGTTCTGGGGTTGATTCAACCCTTGAATCCCAAACTCTAAACCAAAAACCAAAAACCAAAAACCAACATGCCTACGAATCCTTCCGTCGTGACCCGCGACATGGCGCAGATTGCCGCCAAAACCGGGAACGTCTACGAATCCGTCTCCATCATCTCGAAACGCGCCCGGCAGGTGGCGGTTAAAATGAAGGAAGAACTCAGCAACAAACTCTCAGAATTTGCCTCGACCCAGGACAACCTCGAAGAAATCTTCGAGAACCGTGAGCAAATCGAGATTTCCAAGTACTACGAAAAAATGCCCAAGCCCACTTCGGTGTCCATCGACGAGTTTCTCGAAGATAAACTCGAATGGCGTGACCGCACCCAGGCCTTGCCCCAGGGAGACGAGTAGGTTTACCGTTTACGGTTTACGGTTTTCGGTTTGTAGTTAAAAAGACGACTACAAATTGAAAACCGAAAACCAAAAACCGAAAACGAAATGCCCCTTTCGGGAAAACGCATCCTGCTCGGCGTATCGGGCAGTATAGCCGCCTACAAGGCGGCTTTTTTGGTTCGGTTGCTGGTGAAAGCCGGAGCCGATGTGCGCGTGGTGATGACTGCTTCGGCGAAGGAATTCATCACCCCGCTGACGCTTGCCACGCTGTCGAAAAATCCCGTTTTGTCGGAATTCACCACCGCCGACGGTACCGGTACCTGGAATAACCACGTCGAACTGGGCCTTTGGGCCGATGCGATGCTGGTCGCCCCCGCCTCGGCCCACACGCTGGCCCGTTGCGTTCAGGGCTTAGCCGACGACCTCCTCTCGGCGGTATACCTTTCAGCCCGTTGCCCGGTCTTTTTTGCCCCGGCGATGGATTTGGACATGTACCAACACCCCGCCACGGCGGAGAACCTCCGGCGGCTGGCCTCCTACGGAAATCACCTTATCGACGCCGAATCGGGCGAACTGGCGAGTGGGCTGGTGGGCCAGGGGCGGATGGCGGAACCGGAGCGAATTGTCGCGTTTTTGGAGAAAAAATTCAGCCCCCTAACCCCCAAAGGAGATTTTAATGATTCGGGTGAAAAGCCCCCTTCGCGGGTTAGGGGGCTGAATTTTTTGTTGACCGCCGGCCCCACCCAGGAAGCCATCGACCCCGTGCGGTTTATCAGCAACCATTCGACGGGAAAAATGGGCTACGCCCTTGCCGAAGCCCTAACCAAAGCGGGCGCGGCGGTGACGCTGGTAAGCGGCCCCGTCCACCTGCCCCAGCCCGAGAGCCTGACGGAATTCGTAGCGGTGCGTTCGGCACAGGAGATGTTCGAGGCCACGCAGGCGCGATTTGCCGAAGCCGACGTGGTGATTCTCAGCGCCGCCGTGGCCGATTACACCCCCGCCCACCCCGCCGACCGGAAAATCAAAAAAAAGGAGGCGACGTTTACGATTGAACTCGCCAAAACCGTTGACATTGCGGCTACGTTGGGAGCGCAGAAACGACCCGGTCAGCTGCTCGTGGGGTTTGCGCTCGAAACCGATAATGAACTCAACAACGCCCGCCTGAAGTTGGAGCGCAAAAACCTCGACCTCATCGTACTCAACTCCCTGCAAGACCCCGGCGCGGGCTTCGGCCACGACACGAACCGGGTGACATTGTTGTTTCGGAGCGGTGAAATCCGGAATTTTAGCTTGAAATCGAAACGGGATGTGGCCCGCGATTTGGTGGAGGCGATTGAAGGTTTGTTGAACCCCGAAGAATTATGAAGAACTGCTTTTTTTTCGCCCTGACCTTCCTCCGTCTGACGACTGGTTTTGCGCAGGAAATCAACTGCAAGGTCAGCATCAGCTTCGACCAGGTGCGGGTGAACCAACAGGCCACCAACGCCCAGGCGTTGTACGCCGAGATGCAGTCGGTGATGACCGATTTTATCAACGGGCGGCGCTGGGGCACCGATAATTTTGCCCCCGAAGAAAAACTAAACATGACCCTTTCGCTGGTCGTGCAACGCGCCACCGCCCAGGGCGATTACGAAGCCCAGGCCCAGGTGCAGGTGACGCGCCCGGTATTTGGCACCAGCTACGAATCGGTGCTGCTGCGCTTCGTCGACCGCAACTTCCAATTTAATTACCTGCCCGACAAGCCCCTCAATTTCAACGACAACAACTACACCGACAACCTCACCTCGATGCTGGCATTTTATGCCTACGTGGCGTTGGCGATGGATTACGATTCATTCGGAAAATCGGGGGGAAATCTGTTCGTTCAGAAAGCCTACAACGTGACCAACCTCGCCCAGAATTCACCCTACGGCGGCTGGGATTCGCGGGGCGACACGCGCACCCGGTACTGGCTGGCCGAAAACCTGCAAAATCAGCAAATGCAGCCCTTCCGCGAGGGCCTGTACACCTACCACCGCCTGGCCCTCGACACCTTCAACGAGCAACCCGACCAGGCCCGCAAGCAGATTCTCGATGTGCTCAACGCCATCAAGGCGGTAAACCAACTCCGCCCCGCGACGGTATTGGTCAATACGTTTTTCGACGCCAAAAGCGACGAACTCGTCAGCATTTTCAGCAACGCCAGCCCCGCCGACCGCAAGCAGGCCTACGCACTGCTCTCCCAACTCGACCCCACCAAGACGGATAGCTACCGGAAATTGAATCGGTGAAAGAGTTTACAGTTTTCGGTTTGCAGTTTTCAGTTTATTCAACTGGAACATAAACTAAAAACTCTAAACCAAAAACTGTAAACTGTTCGTGTCCAAACGCCTCCTCCGCTTCTTCCCGACCGACTTCGCCGCCACGCTACCCGACCTTATCGGCTCGGATGTTCACGTAGTGCGGCACGACGGCGTGACCTTGCACGGGCGGCTGCTTTCGCATGATGCTTCTTCGCTGGTGCTTCAGGATATGCTCCGCCATCGTCACACGGTACGGCTGAACGAGGTCGAGGAAATATTGCGGGATAGCGTCGCGCCGTGGTGAACTTATCAGGCGGTTTGGAGTTAATTTTGAGGGCCGGATGACCTTCCAAACTCTGCGTTCCGCAATCCGCATTCCGCAATGCTTTCGTACCTTTTAATCAAGAATTACGCCCTCATAGAGCACCTCGAACTTCGTCCCGATGCCGAGTTGAACATCGTCACGGGCGAAACGGGCGCGGGGAAATCCATCATTCTGGGGGCCATCGGCCTGCTGCTCGGCCACCGGGCCGACGTGAAAACGCTGTACAACCCCGCCGAAAAATGCGTCATCGAAGGCCATTACGAGATTGGCGGGTACTACATCCGCGAAGTGTTTGACGACGAAAACCTCGACTACGAAACGACCTGCATCATACGCCGCGAAATCAGCCCGGCGGGCAAGTCGCGTGCCTTCGTCAACGATACGCCCGTGAACCTCGAAACCTTGCGGCGCATCACCGGCGAGTTGATGGACGTGCATTCGCAGCATGATTCGGTATTGCTGGGTAGCAACGAGTACCAGTTGCAAATCGTGGACACCTACGCCCAGAACGCCCCACTCCTCGACCGCTACAAAACCGATTTTCGCGCTTTTCGCCAGGCCCAGGAAGGCTACGACCGCCTGATGGCCGAGGCCAAAGACATCAAAAAAGAATTCGACTACAACAGTTTTTTGCTCGACGAACTGACCAAACTCAAGCTCACAGCGGGCGAACAGGAAGGTCTGGAGCAGGAACTGAACATGCTGGAAAACGCCGAAGATGTGAAGTCGCGGCTCAACCTGGCGCTGGGGTATTTGCAGGACCCCGAGCAGTGTGTCCTGAGCAGTTTGCAGAGTGTGCTGGGGAGCCTCAACGCCGTCAGTACGTTTTCGCCCGCCTACGCCCAACTCCGCGATCGGGTGCAGAGCACGCTCATCGAACTGAAAGACGTGGCCGCCGAGGTGGAATCGGAGGAGGAACTTGTGGAACTCGACAACCAGAAAATCGGAACCCTCCAGGAGCGCCTCACGCTGATTTACAATCTTCAGCAAAAACACGGCGTGAAAACCATCGCCGAACTGCTCCTGATTCAGGCCGAGTTAGGTAAAAAAGTAAGCAAGGTTCTCAACCTCGATGCCGACCTGGAGGCCGCCAAAGCCGCCGCCCACGCCGCCTGGGAAACCCTCGAAACCAGCGCCGCCACGCTTTCAGATTCCCGGAAAACCATCCTGAAGGAAGTCGAAGAACGCGCCACCAGCCTGCTCGCCGACCTGGGAATGCCCAACGCCCGCCTCGTGGTTCAACACGCCAAAGGCAAACCCACCGTGAACGGCGTGGACACGGTCAATTTCCTGTTTTCGGCCAACAAAGGCATGAAGCCCCAGCAACTGAAGTCCGTCGCTTCGGGCGGAGAGTTTTCGCGCTTAATGCTGGCCCTCAAGTACTTGCTGGCCAACAAGCGCTCGCTCCCTACCATTGTGTTCGACGAAATCGACACGGGCGTATCGGGCGAGATTGCGATTAAAATGGGCAACATGATGAAGGAAATGGCGACCGGCCACCAAATAATCGCCATCACGCACCTCCACCAGATTGCCGCCCAGGGCGACGCGCACTACTTCGTGTACAAAGACAATTCGGCGGATAAAACCGTGAGCCGCATCAAGAAGTTAACCACTGAAGAGCGCGTCATGGAAATCGCCCAGATGATTGGCGGGGCCAAGCCGCCGAAGGGTGTGGTCGAAAACGCCCGCGAGTTGCTGAGTCGGCATTTGATGCAGAAAACGCATTACAAGTTGGACCTTTAGTTTTGTCACGCTGAGCTTGTCGAAGCGCTGGTTGGCTTTCGAGAACAATTTCTCATTTCCAACCGGCGCTTCGACAAGCTCAGCGTGAGAGTATTCAACACCAAAAAATGAAACCCCACCTCCCCCTCTTCCTCGCCACCACCCTCCTCTTCACTGCCTGCCAGGACAACAAGCAGGAAAGCATCAAGCAACTTTCCGGCGACGTGCTGGCCCTGCACGACGAAATCATGCCCAGGTCGGAGGAATTGATGAACCTGAAAGGCGAATTGCAGAAACGCGTCGGCGAAGACAGTACCGCCCGCCCCACCGGCGACAGCCTCATCGCCGCCCTTGACCGCGCCGACAACGGCATGAGCGACTGGATGTCGGCCTATGCCGATGCCAACAAGGATTTGCAGGGTGATGCCGCCCTGGCGTTTTACGAAGGCGAAAAAGTGAAACTAACCAGGCTCAAGGCCGAAACCGAAACCAGCATCGTCCGCGCGAAGGAATTTTTGAAAACCGCCCCCGCCAAATGAAGTACGCGTTCGTCGTTGCCCTGCTTGCTCTGGCCGCCGCCTGCGGCCCGGCGGAACCCGATCGCCTGCCGATTTACGGCGAACGGATGGGAACCCAACCCGGCAAAACGCCCGGCACCGTCGACACGGTGTACCACACCATCCCCGATTTTGCCTTCGTCAACCAGGACGGCCAGCCCGTCACGGCCCGCACCTTCGACGGGAAAATTTACGTGGCCAACTTTTTCTTCACCACCTGCCCCACGATTTGCCCCACGATGCAGTCGGAACTGCTGAAGGTGTACCAGGATTTCAAAGGCAATCCCGGCGTGATGTTTCTCTCGCACAGCATCGACCCGCGCCACGACACCGTGCCGGTGCTGGCTGAGTACGCTAAAAACCTCGGCGTAACGGGCGGGCAGTGGCAGTTTGCCACGGGCGACAAGGCCAAAACCTACGAAATCGCGCAACGGAGTTACTTCGTCTCGGCGCTGGAAGACCCCAACGAACCCGGCGGTATCGTACACAGCGGGGCGTTCGTGCTCATCGACCGGGAGAAACGCATCCGGGGTATTTACGACAGCACCCGCGAGGAGGACGTCAGCCAAATGAAAACCGATGTGCGAAAACTGCTGGCTGAATCCGATAGCCGTGGACAGCAGCCCTAAGAAGCTGTTTGAGTTAAATTTTGGAAACGAAAATGAGGGGTTTTCAGCCAGGTTGGGCGGTGAAAAGCACCGTTTGTAGCCCAAAAGATTAACTCAAACAGCTTCTGAGTACACGTTCACCCTGTTGCTTCGGAACGCCCCTCTGAATTCGGTTCGCTTCCGCCCGAAAAACCTACGAAATTCAGGGGTGGTTAAAAAAATGAAGGCCTGAGCGCGGGACGGGAGCCGGTTTGTTGTACATTTCTCTTCTGGAAAAACTGGCTCTTGTCTTTTAGCGCGTATGCAGCACGGGTTTCGCGGGGTTGGAATTGGTTTGTGCTGGCTGGCCTTCCTCCCCCAACTCCGGGCGCAGGAGAAGGTCGTGGACTCGGTTCAGGTAAAATGCCCCACGCGGCCCAAGTTGGTAATTGAAACCGACCAACGCTTCAGTTGCTTCACCGATTCGCGCAGTCGACAGGGTAACTTGCGGGCCGTCAACGTGTGGGGTGCCCGGATTGGGCTGCTTTTCCCGAACAACGTAAAAACCGGAGTTGGTTTTTATTACGCGACTCAGCTACTTACCCAATCGGCCATGATCCCCGACATCCCCATGGCGCTTCATCGCCGGATGGTAGCGGGTACCCTGTACCTGGAACCGTACTGGATTCGCCGGAAACTTTGGGAGTTAAGCACCCCCGTGGAGGCCGGACTGGGACGGGCCGTGTACCAGGGGGCCGACCCTGCCACCCAACGGAGCCAGACTCAGCGCGGCTGGTTTGTGCCCTTCGGGGCCGGGCTTTCGGTATCGCTAAAATTTCCCGAACTCCGGGGCTTGAGGCCCCTGCGCTGGTTTGGGTTGAATTTGTTGAGCGGGTATCGATTGATTTTAAAAAGAGACTTCCCTGGATCGCGTGTCAATTACAACGGCCTCTATTTTTCGGTTGGCCCCACTTTTTTCTTTGACCGCTTCACCGGCGATTTTAAAGTCTGGCAGCAACGAATGCGGACGAGCAAGGCAGCCCGACGCGCCGGGGAAAAATGAGTTTTGAGTCAAGAGCAACCGGCCCGAGTTGACCAGGCTTTCTTCGCGAGTCAGGCTGTCCCGAATCCCTTCGAGTAATTGGATTTCAACGCAATCCGCCCGTTACTTCCTTTAGTTTATCGAAAAAGGCCCGCTTGCGGAGCGCGGAAATCTGCCAGTTTACTGGCACAGACTGGTAGCCGTCGTCGATCCCTTCGCCGTTCATTCGATAATCGAAGTAACCCCAGGAAGCATACGCGCCCGTGGCAGCGAGGAAATTGTTGGTGGGTTTCTCGAAATCAAAGTGGTCGTCTTCGTTGAAAACGATGGGCACCCGACGGTAGCCGGGTAGCGCCCGAATCTCGGCCACCATGCCCCCGACCCGGGCCGGGTCTTTCACCCCGTTCGCGTGAACGAGCAGGAAATCGGCCTCGCGCACCACGGCCTCGCCCGGAATCGTGCCGCCCCCGTAACTCGTGCTGACCAGCAAGCGCCGACCGCCGACGTTTTTTTCTTTCACCCGCCGGATCAGTTCGTGAACCCGGGCCGGTTTCAGGATGGCGTGGTCGTAGCGCACGTCGCACTCGTTGTTGATTTCCACCAGCACGTTCCGGTATCCCTGCCCGAAGAGCCAGTCGGTGACGTTGTCCACAGCCCGCACCACGGCAGTCTCGTTGGCCAGGCGCTCGTCCTGACCGAAATAAAAATAGCCCAGGATTACCACCATGCCCAGTTCGTCGGCGCGGTCGAGGATGCGTTTGAGGCGTCCCAAGTACGCGGGCCTTAGGGAACCTTCGGGGGAGATGGCCGAGTTTTCCCAGGGTTGACTTTTGGAATACCCTTCCGGGCTGCCGCCTTGCAGGTTCAACGTGAAGGCCATCAGTCCGTGTTGCTTCCAGACCGGCATGGCGGCGATAAACTCGTCGGTATTACGGTTGGCATCCCAGGTTTTTGTGTCGGGATAGACCCAGCGGGAGCGGGTTTCGGGATTTTCGTCATCGAAAATCCCCTGCACCATCCGCGCGTTGGGCAACAACCCCTCGATGCGGTGGCCTTGGTGGCTGCGGCCTTGAAAGGTGGGCTTTCCATTCACAAAAAACTGGTCTCCTACGATCGATACGACGGTGCTGCGTTTCGGGGGAGTTTGAGCCTGAATCCACTGAATCGGGAACAAGCCAGTCAGGAGCAAAACCAATACATACGGACGCTTTTTCATGGAGAGTTTCCTGGAAGGGTGGGTTCGGGGTTTGAGGCGATGTAGCCTTTCTCTTTTCCTGAAAAAAAAGGGGTCAAGTTGAGCGGAGTCGAAGCGTCCGCTCAGCTTGACCCCTTTTTTCTACTTCTTTTGAAATCCTGAATTGTTCCAGCGTTAAGTAGCTGGTAATTTGTAATCGGGTAACTTGGTAAATGGTTTTTTAAGATAAAAATTTGTTTATCAGTCAGTTACCGCAACGGCGGCCCGGCCAGTTACCTATTTACCGCAGCGGCGGCCCGGCCAATTACCTCAGCACGAGTACTTAATTTTTCCCTTCAGGCTTCCGCCATCCGCGTCGTATCTACGGGAATCGGGTTGGAGGGTTGGAAGGTTCGAGGTTTTGAGGGTGATTCTCCAAACCTCGAACTTTCCAACTCCCCCAACCCTATTTCCTCGGCCCCGTCCGGTTGTCTTCGGTTTGGAGTTCGATCCCAAAATTATCGGGGCTGAACAGCATCGCGGAGGTGTAGGGCGTGGGTTTGTCCTGAAAACTCATCCGCGCGGGCGGCGTCGGCATGGCGTAGCCCTTCGCCAGGGAGCTGTCGGTGGTGGCTTTCAGGCCCGACTCGTCGTAGAGAAAGCCAAATCCTTCGGGGCCGGGAAAAAATTTCGTGCGGTCTTTTTTCTGCACCTGAGTGCGCGGCAAACCGAGGTCGTCGGGTTCGGAAAGCACCAGTACATGCTGGGCCACCTGCAACTTCACTGATTTTCCCTTTCTGGCCAGCACCTGCGCACCGAGCACCTCGGTATAGAATTTCTCGTTGGCGGCCACGTCTTCACAAATCATCTGGATGTGATCCACGCCGAAGGGCGTCGGGCCGGGGTCGGCGGGTCGTTCTACGAGTAGCACCAGGCTCATGTCGGGGCCGTACACGGCGATGCTCCGGACGGAAGGCTCGAAGGGCAGTTTGGCGGGAATGGCCGCGATGGGCACCCGGCGCATGGCCAGCGTTTTCAGGGTCGATTCGAGGCTGCGCGTACTCAGGGCCAGCCAGTGCATTCCGTACACGTACTGATTGGCTTTGGGCTTCACCAGTTCGCGCGGTCCGCGATTGGGGTCGCTTCCAGTCACGCCCTCGAAAGGCCCCGGCCCGGAAATGTTGAGGGTCACTTGCCCGTTGCGGAGATCCAGAAAGTCGATGAAGTTGACCGGATTCATCGGTTGCTCTTTCAGTGCCTTCGCGCCGAAGTTGGTTTTGAAAAACGAATTGGTCGCCGTTCGGTCGCTGACGACGTAGCGGATGTCGTCGAAAAGCAGTGGTTTTTGCGCGGCAGCGCTCAGGGAGAGCAGCAGGAAAAAGAGGAGGGTTTTCATGGTGAGTTTAAGTGGGCAAAAGAACATGTTCTATGCTCAACGCTTACTATTCAACGTAAAGTATTTTATTTCAAATAGTTAACCTTTGAGCATTGAAAATTGGACATTGCTCATTTACCATTATTTCTTCTAGTCCTGCCTGATTGCGCACCCCCACCGCCTGCGGTTCAGTTTCTCCCGGTTTCCTCCACCGGCAAATACACCACGAACGTGGAGCCTTCGCCGGGCTGACTGCT
>Ga0163144_10017099_pt1 | contig 14794 bp, 21 predicted proteins | sample OliLak19BULKMAT1_FD_123175 | JGI IMG/M metagenome (GOLD analysis project Ga0163144, IMG submission 123175) | Freshwater microbial mat bacterial communities from Lake Vanda, McMurdo Dry Valleys, Antarctica - Oligotrophic Lake LV.19.BULKMAT1 | ecosystem: Environmental > Aquatic > Freshwater >... | reverse complement strand
TCTTCAGCAGAGCGGATGAATTGCCGAGCTACTTGGCTTGGAACGAGCCGTCGGCGAGGGTATTGCAATAGCAAACCCATTGACCCGAGAAGCTATCGGGTCTTTAGCCCGATAGTAGTTCACAAGAAGCAATCAAGGAGTAACGACAAGTGGAATACACCGCCCGATCAGTTCAAATATTGCTCAAAGACGTAAAGCCTTTCATTAAGCCAACAGCAATCACGCCCAAAGCGTGGGTTCTATTGGTTGATGAGAATGGTAAGGAATACAAAGACACACACTACTATATGACCGACAAGTTTGGTCTTTACCGAGTGCCAGTTGGTGTCAATAAGTTTAGGGCAGGTTTTGAGGCAGACTTGAACAAGCAAACATTAGGCACAGGGCGATCAAAACCTAAGGGGCTACAAGAAGTGAAGTTTGAGCGATTCAAGAGCTATTTTCCCGCAAACATGGACGATCATGAGCTAGCAACATCTTTCACGCTAGATTTCGATGAGAGTTGGGGTATGGTATGTCACGCCAAAGGAGAGAGTGGCTTGTCAAAGAAAATAAATCTATCCATACTCTTCCCTTTTGAGGAGATAGCTCGTGACTTCCCCGAATACGAGGACTACGAACTGTATTTGCAAGAAGGTAGTACTGTAGTGCCAGTGTGGTCAGAAGAACTGATCGGGTTTGTTACGCCAATATACGCAGACAATTTGGGGAATAACAAGCCCTAAAAGGGAGTACAAATTATGAAGACATATGTAATTTCAGACACTCATTTCAACCACACTAGAATATGTGAGTTGACGGGTCGACCCGCTGACTTCAATCAGTTAATCATAAAGAATTGGCAAGCGATTGTTAATGAAGATGATCTAGTTATCCATTTAGGGGACGTTATTCTAGGCAGGAATAGCGAACTAAAAGGTATAATGGGGGAGCTTCCAGGTCGGAAACTGCTTGTAAGGGGCAATCATGACCGTGAGAAACCTATTTGGTATTTAGAGCGGGGGTTCACTGTGGTAACGGACGGTATTATCCTGCACGATATCCTATTTACCCATGAGCCAGAGTTCATCTTGCCCAAGAAAGTTAAGTGGAATGTACACGGACACCTGCACAACAGTAAACCAAAAATAGAAGACATTAATCCATTGCAACCGTTCCACAAATTATTCGTGCTAGAACACGAGTACAAGCCAATTGAACTCAATGAGTTCATGGGTTTGCCGTGGAGCAAAGCCACCAAGAAGCGTATTGCCTCTTGATTGGTTACACAATAGACAGTATAATGTAACTAATATGGAAGACCAACGAGCAGACTTCAAACAACTAATGTCAGCAGTATCGCACCCCGACGCTATGGAGAGATGGCCAAAAGGTGCGGTAATGCCAGACATTTACAAAGTGTGGCACGAACAGATGGTGGGTTGCCAGCTATTTGCAATAGAGGCAAGCAACCAGCAGGGCAGGGGTGATATAGAAATACAAGACACTGTTCCCTTCCTATCAACACACAGAGAATTTAACCCGCTACATGATGATATGGCGTTCTTCTTGAACAAGGGAGACATGGTACTACCGCTTCATCAAACAGAAAACGAGTACGCAGAAGTAGAGATTGTAGGTTTTGCTATTCACAAAACTGAAACACCGTCAATCCAACGGAAGTTGCAATTGTTGTTCCCTTCCCAAAAGATGTACCCTCTGGGTGATTGGTATGATTGCTACATTTATTCTATTGCAACACTACGAGATGGTCAGGACAAGGGCAAAGAAGGTATAAACACGCAGGATTGTGTATTTGTTTTTGAGGAAGGTGTTGAACAATCGTTTATCCATTTCCCGCAACATAAACGCATGTGTCTTGATCCTAAGTGTAGTATAGATATTTTTGGGACAGGAACTAATGAGAATATCTGTAGGGAGATTAACGCAAGGAGAGCCTTTGTCTACGCACTACTTGAAGTGATGTCCGAGTTCAATAAGCCACGAGAGGTTATTCATAAAATCGCAAATACCACCCGAACAGAAAAAATCAAACCAGAGAAACCCGAACAAAAACCGAATACGGTACCAACCCAGCTTTTAATATCACTAAAAGATATCATCATAGACCGCCCACGAGTTATTTACGACAAAATCACTGGACATGGAAAGGGTGGAAAACATAAGATCCGTTACAATGTACGCCGTCATATTCGTGTATCCAAAGGCAAGATCATCTGGATAAGTTCTTACCAACGAGGAGACGGAGAGTACCTCCCACGCTGGCACGTAAAGAGCAAGAAAATGGAGATAACCCGATACCAAAGACTAATTGAGAGTGTTAGTACCCATTCAGCTATTGAACCATTGCTTGTTCGGGTGATAAAGTATTTAAGGAGACGAAAATGCAGCGAACGTTAAGACCATACCAACAAGAAGCCGTGGATGCAGTTCTCAGCAACCTCAAGGGCGGAGTCAAAAAACAATTGATGGTTATGGCAACAGGTAGCGGGAAGACCATAGTTTTTTCCGATATTATAGACCACCTGATTAAATCTACCAATAAAAAAGCTCTTGTTTTGGCACACAAAAAGGAACTGCTTACACAAGCACAAGAGAAGATACAAGACCAGTCACCTAAGCTTTTGGTCGAGATAGAGCAAGCTGAACACCACGCCTCAGAAAAAGCCGATGTCATTGTTGCTTCAATTCAAACAGTCGGACGTGAAGGCTCAACTAGGATCGGTAAATGGAAACCCGAGGACTTCTGTATTGTAGTGACAGACGAGTGCGTTGTTGGGGAGACAGAGATAGCAACAGAGGACGGAACCCAAAGGATAAAAGATATTGTAAACGCCAAGTATAATGGGAGAGTATGGGTTCTCGTTGAAGGCAAGTTAGAATTGAAAAGAGTAACAGACTGGTTCAAGAATAAACCATCACACCCGTTGAAGAAGATCTTGTTTTCACAGTTCCAAAAATCGCTAGTAGCTACAAGCAACCATAAAATAGATATCGTTGATCCAAGAACACTAAAGTTTAAAGAAACACAGGTTGGAAAATTAAAAATAGGTGATCTCGTAGCAACATTCCCCAACACTAATCTGAGAACACAGCTATCCCTAGCGTTAAGCTCTCAGCAACAATCACTACTGTTTGCCACCCTTTTAGGTGACGGAAACATAACGAAAAACAAAAACACACTGCTCGCCCGATTCAAATACTCACAAACAAAGAGTAAGCACCAATGGTTTAACGAGCGAGTAAGGTTTTTTTCTAACTTAGGTGTAAATAAATCTACTGGGCCTTCTGGTTTTAAAGATGAGCCAGACAGGATTTTACAATTCACAACAAAAAGCTCGTACCAAATATCAGAACTCAAAGATCAATTCAATAAAAGTATGGCAGAGTGTTTGGATGTAATAGATACCCAAGGATTGGCATGGTTTTTTGGAGATGATGGGAGTTGTAGTGTTCGCCAAAATAAAACAAAAACAATCACCTATACCTCAAGATTCAACACCCAAGGGTTCACATTCGATCAAAACAAAGTAATACAATGTTGGCTTAAAGAAAAATTCGATATAACAGCAGACATTTTAACGGAAAACAAGCGTGATGGTCGCTCCTTTTTCTATTTGTCGCTAAAAACGAAAGAGGCATACGAACTATCGGACATGATTTCCGCATACCTCACAGAAGATATGCAGTATAAACTACACCCAGATCATAGGGGTAGGTATATCGCCAAGGAAGTGGAGACAAATGACTTTGCATTAGAACGTGTATCAAGTGTGCTAGATGCCCAAAATGAAACCGTGTTTAATATAACTGTTGAACACGTACACAACTATTTTGCCAACCAGATCTACGTCCACAATTGTCATCACGCTCCTGCTGACACGTACCGATCTATTTTTAAGTGGCTCGGTTGCCTAAAGAAAGGTAAAGCGTTCAAAGGCTTAGACGATGAGGACATGGATCTCATCGCAAAACACGACATATCGCTTCCTAGTGACGATAACGACTATGATTGGAACAAAAATATACTCTTACTTGGAGTTACAGCCACTCCCAATCGCATGGATAACAAGGGTGTCAATACCATATTTGACAAGCAGGTGTACCAGTTTGATATAAAGGCAGGAGTCGATTGCGGAGCCCTTGTAAGACCGAAAGGTCGTATTATCCGAACCAGAACAGATATAACGAAGGTAAAACAACAACAAGGTGACTTCAAAGTTGGCGAACTGTCCGAAGCAATAGATACGCCCGAGCGTAACCTATTAGTCGTGAAAGCATATCTTGACAACCTCAAGGATATTCCTTTCGAGCGAGTAATTGTTTTTGCTGCCGATGTAGCTCACACAAAACACCTTACAGAAGAATTCATTAAACATGGTGTTAGTGCTGATTACGTCATAGGAGAAACTCCCTCTGAGGCGAGGAAGCAAAAGTTAATCGACTTCAAAACAGGCAAAATCTCCGTTATGGTTAATGCAATGGTCTTAGCCGAGGGATACGACAACGAATACGTTGGTGGCATCATGATTGCCCGTCCTACTCGATCGGGCATACTTTACCTACAAATGATTGGGCGAGGCACACGACCAGTTTTTTTGGATGATGGAACTCCATCCCCTCTAAAGCCGCACGTCTTAGTTTTAGACTTCGTGGACGTAACCTCACGCCATGACATCAAATCAATCTCTCACATCTTGAATATAGACCAACCAATCGACTTCCAAGGAGAAGACGTTTTCGATCTACAAGACAAGATTAACAACTTACTGGAACTTGCTCCTGGGACAGATCTTGGCAACCTAGATATCAATCGTATCGACTACGCAATCCAAGAGGTTGACCTGCTTGCAGGATTACAGCCACCACGGGAACTCACTGACAACACACGCTTCGATTGGTTCAAGATTATGGACGGATTTTACAAGCTCAACCTAGGTGGAGAGAAAGGAAGTCCTACTATCCGCTCACTTTACATTGAAGAAAACCAGATGGGCGAGTGGACTGTTAATGATCGTGAGTTCAACAAGACGACTCATCAGGATAACATTACTGAGACTGGGAGTTACCCTGACTTTAAAGAAGCCATAAAAGAAGCCGACAAGTACATTAGAACCACGTACAAAGACTCTCTGCGTTTAATAGACAGCCACGCCACATGGAGGTTTGGGGCGATATCTCCGACCCAAACAGATTGGCTACGCAGAGCACGAGTCCCAGAAGCTACGATACAGCGACTAAATAAAGGAGATGCTGTACGTTTACTCAACAAACTGTGGTCACAAAGGAGGTGATTATCATGAATCGTATTTTTACGTTCGCACTACTGGGGGCGTTTATTAAGTCTTTCCACTCAATCGTTATCGGTTTTGTTGTATTGGCGACCATAACAACAGCGTCCATGTCGTACCAAACAGTACAACTTAACAAGGAAATCTTACAAATTGGTAGGGAGAACCAGCGTTTGTTGAGCGAAATTAACAAAAAAGAAAAAGAGCAAACTGAAACCTTAGTTACACTTAACACCACAATTAAAGAAGCAACTAAGTCTGCCACTCCTAGTCCTGAAGTAAGCCCAAAAGAGTAGAGCCCGCTAAAGCATCCACCCCAAATAGTGTGGCTTCTCAAGGGGAAATCGAGGCGATCATTTGCAACAAGTTTGGCAGCAAGTGTGCCGAAGCATTATTGATTGCCCGATGCGAGTCTGATCTTGTGCCAACTAGAGTGAACACAAATGACGCAAGGGTCACGGGACATAACTCTTATGGTTTGTTCCAAATTAATGGACCCGAAAATTGGAACTGGCACGACCCGACAGAGAACACGAATGCAGCGTATGACAAATACGTCCGACGGGGCTGGCAACCGTGGACGAATTGCCGCAACAAAATTGGACTTAACTAACGACGAGGAGGTCTAAACAGCCTCCTCTTTTTTTTGCCACAAATACCGAAGACTGTTTTTGACAGCAGTTTCCCAATCCCATAATATAGAGTTATACATATATATTTTTAGGTTTAAAGGAGGGGCAGTCATGGCTTCTACCCAAGACAAACGTACACAGCGACGAGGTGGATTTTACTGGGTTGGTGACGAACCATTCCCAACCGTAACCACAATTTTACAAGTAAAAAATAAACCAGCACTTCTACGCTGGCACATGGAGCAAGTTTATTGGGCGGTTGTCAAAGACCCAACGATCAGTAAAGAAGAGGCTCTACTCGCCCCCTCGCAAGTTTCAAATGAAGCAAAAAACAGAGGGACAACAGTTCACTCTATCGTCGAGAACTACATCGAAGGTTTGCCCATTGATAAGGTGTTAGATATCGTTCCTGAAAAATACAAAGGTTACGCTCAGGCGTTCCATAACTGGATTGTCAACAATGACTTCACGGTTATGCAACACGAGAAGACGGTCATCTCACGAAAACACAACTTTGCTGGGACGCTTGATATGCTTGCTAAAAACAAGAAGAGTGGAGAGGTATACCTTATCGATGTAAAAACAGGTAAGCAGATATACAGAGAAGCATTCTACCAGTTATCAGCGTATAGACAGGCATTACGAGAAGAAGGGATTGAGGTAGACAAGTTGTCGGTTCTTCTTTTAAACGAGAAGGGTACATACAACTTTGGGACAGGAGAGGATAGACTGCGAGCGTTCCTTGCAGCAAAAGCACTTTGGGAAGATGATCAAGAAGATTTGTTAAAGGTTACACTGAAGGGGTGAAGTTATGAGGATTGAGATCGTTAAGAAAATAGGTAAAGCACAATTAAAGTTTGAAGTAGAAGACCCAAAAATGATGGAAGCAATGGCTCTAGCGTCTTTTTATACGACAATGCCAGATATATGCGGGAAATGCCAGTCAACAGACGTTGAGTTGCAAAGTCAGAGGGCTCAAGGAAAATACCTGTACATCAAAATACACTGCACCAAATGTCACTCAGAGTCGTCAGTCGGACAGCGTGAGGACGGAAAGGGTGCATGGTGGAAAGAATTTGAAAAGTGGACACAACAAGAATAGAACCAATACCACATTATCGTGAGTTTGTTGTAAGCAAGCCTCCCTCGGTGAACTCGATGTATAGATTCGCCAACATTAAAGGACGGCTTGTCTCGTATATGACGAAGCTTGGAAAAGATTGGTTCAGCAAAGAATTACCAAAAATCAAATCGCCAATACCATCGATAGAAGATCCCGTTATGGTTGGACTAGTTCTTTTTACTACACGGATGACTCAGGATTTAGACAACATATTTAAGGCGAGTATGGACTTACTGCAAAAAGGAGGGGTGTTAATAAACGACAACCAGATTGTAAGAATCACAGCAGAAAAGCGTAAGGTGTCCACCAAGGTGGAGGAATGTGTCCAGATATTCGTCCACGTCCTACCCCAGTCCTCCATCCACCCCCGCTCAAGACTTGCCTAACGATGTCGAAAAGACCTTTTTAACCCGTTCCCAATCGTCAGCCGAAAGGATAACCAAATCTAAGTCTTGAACTCGTATAGACAACACGGGTATACGATAACTAAACAACGCTTCTTCATAAAGTTTAGACCAAATTTCTTTAGTGATTCTGTACCCTTTTGTTATAGTGTCCTTGCTATCATAGAGGAACACTCCGTCTTTGTGATCTCCTGGCTCATACCACAAAGAACCCGAAGCTTTGGTACGGCTAGAGCTAAATTTTTTTGAGTCCTGTTTCTCTTTTTTTTCCCAACGTTTCATGTCTCCACCCCATAGTATAAATTTGACAGTTATAATTCAAGACAGATATAGTATTCTCAGTTACTCAACATGAACAGGAGAATATATGGACGAACTGCCCCAAAGACCAGTTGACTCACCTATCGGTCATAGCTGGAAATCACCCCAAGGTAGAACAATGTGGAACGTAGATCCGACACAATACTATGGGATATACCACGTAGAAGCAGATAGCGATATTGAAGCAAGGCACCTTGCCGTGATCTTCACAGGGTACGCAGATACAAACATCAAAAAGCAAGAACAACAAACTGAGACGCACTACCTAATCCAAGACAGCAAGACAGGTAAGTGGTACATCTACCGTAAGGCACACCCTAGTAAAAAGTGGGTTCCAACCAAAGTCTTTGCCGCCCAAGCCAGACGCAATCCCAACGACTCCGAGAGAGTAATGTACCAGATGCTCAAAAGAGCTCAGGAGGATTGGCTCAAGGGATACGATATCAAGTTCCAGAAACCAGTTCACAAATACACACTCGACTTTTTTATTCCCAAGGCAAAGATTGCTATCGAGATAGATGGGGAATCTCACAACGGCAACAGGTTCTCAGATTATGAGCGGGATCGCTTCTTGAATGACTTAGGGATAGCCGTTGTACGCATTCCTAAGGATTGGGTACTCGACGACATAGAGAGGGGCTTGCGGAAGATACAGAACGCCGTGGAGGGTAGGGGAATTTAGTGGACTTCAAAAAGATACGATCTACTGCAACGTACTCCTACAGTGACGAACAATGGGGTGAAGTGGAGACACTTATCTTAAAGGGTCACAGCGGTGGGTGGTTTGATGGTGAAGGATATGTTGGCTGCCAAATTTTAACAAACGGAGGAATAGGTGTCCAAAGCAGAATAGGAAATACCTATTTAAGAGGTTTAGAGGGTTTTAGAGAGATGTTCGGAGGGGTTGTTAAAAAAGACCAGAAGCGGGAAGGACATAAACAGACGTGGCGGTGGGTTGCTACTGGTGACACCTTACGTTCCTTCTTAGAAGAGATAGTACCTTACCTAAAGGATAAAGAGAGTCAAGCAGTCTATGCCCAAGGTATCCTCAACCATATAAATCAACGTCAAAGAAAAAAACTGACTGATTTAGACAAAGAAATTTACCACAAGTACAACAACGAACTCAAGGCGATGAAACACGACGAGAGCCGACTATCTCGTTCGACTCTTGATCGGCTCGACGAGCCAGAACTCACATTCAGGACAGAAGGAAACGAACTTGAAATCACTCTTGGCCACCAATCTTGCTAAAGGGTGGCGACAGATAGGATCCGAGTCCCAACTTGGTTTGTTGATTACGCAAACTCCACCGCACACAGAACACTCCCTGCAAAAAGACAGAGTGTCTAACGCCGTCATGGTTGTCCATTGATGCTCGCACGGCTTGAACAAATTCCGTATTTCTTCAACAGACATATCTTCAACGACCCGCTGTTTGACTGGTTCTTCCGTTACAGGTATCGCTATTCCTTTTGCGATGAGTCCCTCGATGATTTTGTCGCTTAATTCAGAGAACTGATCCTCCAAAATTTCGCTGAAGTTAAAGCAATCGACAAGTCTATTAACAGCACGACGTTCTGCGTCGGCTCTATCAAGACCAATGGCGGAAGCAAGAATATAAAATCTTTGTTTTTGAGACATTCTTAGGTTTGTACCCCCCTCAAGAGAGAGAGTACGCAATGGAACCGAGCCCTGTCAATGGTTTCTTTGACAACAGGGCGGTCTATCCCATAGTATTAACTAATTAAAAGCACCACTTGACATGCTAATGGACTAATATGGCATAGTGAGAAAGGAATAACAAATATGAGTCAGGCTTCTAACGACACCATATTGCAGTTCGTAAAACTACGTAACTTGCTGGATGGAGTCAGTCAAACTAGCTGGGCATTCTCAGTAATCAACAAGAGGAACCCGATCGATTTGCTTTCCGAGGAAGATGCTGTCAAGATAATTGAGGCATACAAAGATTTGATTTCAAAAGTTAAAAGACTTTTGGAAGATTATCGCTAACAAGCAGGGTAGACAGTCCATGATCCGTGTCTAAGACTGAATAAACCAGACCGCCAAGGGCGTACAAAAGGGGAACAACACCTGAAGAGGTGCCCCGACTTGCACAACTGCCATAGTCGAAAAAGGCAGCCATGTACGCTCAATAATCGATGTGTAGTTCCTGGCAATGCAAGGAATACGAGTGGAAGACCGTCTCGTAGTTTCAAACTACCATATCTACCTGAACATAGGGCTGAGAAGAAGCTGTCCCACCAATACAAGCTCTTGTTTCCTACAGCACCACTGTGATCTAGTAAGATACAGTAAATAATAACCGCATAATTCCCGCATCCCAGAGACTACGCACACTTTAACTCTAGGAGGAATACACGGATAGGTGCAAGGAAAAACTGGTCCTTTTGTCTTAATAGCTTCGGGTTTTATTGGGTATTTACAAAGTGTCTCGCAATCTGCGACAGTAAAACAATGATAGAACTGCCCAATCAACAAACGTTTACTCGTGAGGAAGTGTTGGAACTCTTGAAGAACGCCCGAAAGCGGAAACCAAAAGATCCAAACGCCATTGTAGAGCTTAAACCTAAGAAGGAGAAGGAATTTTGGCAGAAGCCAACGTACCTTACCGCTCTCCCCCCAGAAGATATCGACAAGTACTCCACACTGTATGCAATCACCAAACCGCAGGTCGTTAAGGCTGCATTAATTTGCCACAAATGGATGTCTATGAAGGGTATTTTGCATATGACTAAAGATTTCAGGGCACGTTTGGAGCTGTGGTTAGACCGTGACCAAGAGTTCAGGAAAGAAAAGAGTCGACAGGAACCACAGACGGCTCCGAAGTTTGACAATACTGATTTTTAAAAAAGGAAACTTTATGCACAATATTGGGCTAGAAATGGAAGACGTAGGAAAACCAGAGTCGGAGAATTTCCTGATCGCAGCGATCCTCACCTCACCCGATGTGTCGCTTCCTGTAATACGAAAATACCTTCCCTACCCCGAGATGTTTGTAGAGAAAAGAAATCAATCAATTTATTCGACTGTAGTAAAGTTGGTAGAGAAAGGACGTGAGATTGATCTGCTCTCAATCTCATCGACTGAACCCGAACTAAAACTCACTGTCCTTTCAGATTATTTAATCAGTGATTTTGCCATGTCCGTTGGCAGTAGTGTCAACAAGGCGAAAATTGAAACGCACTCCCAAATTGTCAGAGAAGCCTACTTGAAGAGGGAAATCTATCATAAGATGGTGAACAATCAGGATATGTCTGATATCCTTGCTCATGTGGCAGAACTGGAACGAAAAGGTTCTGACCGTTTCCTTGATCCTAAAGACATAATCGCTCAAGTCAGTGCTACGATCTTTGCCGAAACGCCTGTGTCATCCTTGAAATACCCATATCCTGTACTAAACAAAGCTACCAATGGAATGCATCGTGGACAATACATTGTCGTGGCAGCTCGTCCTGGTGCGGGGAAGACCACATTTTTAGAAAATGTAGCTTTCGCTGTAGCCTCAACAGGGAAGGTGGTTGTGTTTGCATCGGCTGAAATGCCAGGAGAAGATCTCTACAGACGCACAATCACCCACATGACTGGAATCAACCTCTTCTTTAGGGAAGAGAGGTTGTCAGAGGAGGAGAAGATTGAGGTTGGTCACGCCATGAAAAAGCTTCAAAAAATGGGGCTATATGTTCACGAGTTCCGTTCGACAGCACAACTTGAGTCTGTGATAAGAGAGAAACATGAAAAGGGTGGACTGAAGATTGACTTAGTTGTGGTAGACTACATTCAATTGCTTGACGCAAAGAACCCCAACCACAAGAGCAATTACGAGCGTGTAAGTGCCGTGTCTCGTGAATTGACTGCGATGGCAAAGTCGTACAAGATCCCCTTTTTGTGTGCCGCACAATTGGGAAGAGGTGTTGACGGAGGTTCCCAGCCGAACTACAGTGACCTGAAAGAGTCGGGACAAATAGAACAAGATGCAGATCTCATTATTACTTTATGGGAGCATAAGGAGGATCCCAGAGTCCCCAAAGCACAGAAAATTCGTATGGACATACTGAAAAACCGCAATGGTTTTACTTTTGGGAACACGCAAAACAAGGAGTTCTACTTGCTCTGCGACCGTCCCAATTTTATGTTCAGTGATCCAACAGTAGCAGGTATTCCAAGGTTTTAATATAAAGGAGGAAAATATGAGACAACTCGCAAGTATACAAAAAATTATAGAGATCAAGCCTATTGAGGGAGCTGACGCAATCGAGGTCGCAACAGCATTAGGTTGGCACGTCGTAGTCAAGAAGGGTGAGTTCAATGTTGGGGGATTATGTGTTTACATCGAGATAGACTCCATATTGCCTGAACGTGACGAATTTAAGTTTCTTGAGAAAAGTAAGTACAGAATCAAGACAGTGCGTTTGCGAGGGCAGGTATCACAGGGTATTTGTTTCCCACTAACTATTCTAGGTACAGATTTTCCGTATGCCAATGTAGAAGAAGGGCAAGACGTCACCGATATCTTAGGTATTACTAAGTACGAAATGATCGTGCCAGCACACATGTCTGGGAAAATAAAGGGTAATTTTCCAAGCTTCATACCAAAAACAGATGAGCCAAGACTACAGAATTTTCCCTATCTCTTGGGTAAGTATAAAGATGTCAAGTTCGTTGTAACAGAAAAAGTAGACGGCTCAAGCACTACATTCTTCCTGAAGGATGATGAGTTCCATGTTTGCAGTCGCAACCTAGACTTACTCGAGGATAGCGGCAACACTATTTGGCAAATTGCGAGGTCAATGGACATAGAGTACAAAATGCGTTCAGCTCATATCGAAGATAATATCGCCATTCAAGGGGAAATCATTGGACAAGGTATTCAAGGTAACAGGTTGGGGGTCGAGGGTAAGACAATATTGTTTTTTAATGCTTACGATTTCAAAAACGGCACCTATTTGAGTTTCCACCAGTTTACATCGTTGATGAACTCACTTGGTCTAGCTACGGTTCCCACAGTCGCTAATGATGTGACTCTATTAGAATCAGTCGACGAAATGGTTGTTTTTGCCACAAGAAGGACAATCTACAACTCAAGTAATGCGTGGATTGAGGGGTTGGTGTGGCGACCACTCCAAGAGGAGATGGACGACAAACTAGGGCGACTGTCGTTTAAGGTTGTGAACCCTGAGTTTTTGCTAAAAAATGATGACTGACATTAGGACAACGATTATTTTTTCTCAGGAGGGTGTATGCAATATAAAGATTTAGAAAAATACAAAGACGGTGAGGTCATTGCAACGGGCATAACCACCAACAGCCCCGAGGGTGTCTTTATGACAAGAGCGGGCGGGGAATTGCGTTATGTTGCCGTTAAAGGAATGGCCAACGACTGGGCTGTGTACGTTCATTGGAGTTACAACTCTATCGAATTCATAAAGCAACAGGGCGACAAAGTTACAATGCGGGAACATGTTGAGAAATGTGTGCCTATTGAAGACGAAAAACTGTGGGAGGCATATCGCCTATGAATTTTTCAATTAAAGAGCCCCATTCATCTGTCATAATTAAAGAGATGTGCAAGCGGGTCGGAGTCACACCCGATCAAATAGATTTCACCAAAGACCACTGGTATCACAGCCACGAATGGACGGAAAGCGAGGAGGACTCTTTTGTCGCTTGGCTCGCCACTTTCCTTGCGAAAAAAAAGATCACCACCAAAATGCGGGCACTTCACGAGGCTAAAAAAATAGTATTCAATTACGGATGGAGGACAAAATATGTCAGTTGATGAGTATGGAGAACTGACAAACAGTAAAGAGACATACCAAGAAATAGCCTCTACGCTCTCTTCGTGGGGGGGTATCGTCATTGGGTGGACAGATGGAATGGGCTCACACTACGACATTCTCTTTACCTATCACCCCGTGGTCAAGGGGTCACTACAGGGTGGCTTGAAACAGGGATACCTGTTTGTGTCCATCATGAGGATGGGTTGCTTTGCTTTTGACATAGAGCAACAATACACCGAACCCTCATATTACGGTGAAAAGTTAGGTCTTTATGCTGGTATTACTCTTCCAAAAATCGCTGATCTCATTAATGGAGTTAAAAAAGAGCTTTACACAAAAGGGAACAAAACATAAAAAATATGCAAAAAATAGAAGAACTCGAAAACACAATCGCTCAGATATCAAAAGAATTGTTTGAACTCAAACTCAACAAGATTAAAAGTATACCTTTTAAGGTGGGGGACTTTGTGCGAGTAAATAACCACAGTGGTGTGTGGAAAATAGTTGGCCTCACAATCTCTGACTTCGAAATTGAAAGTATGTTGCTAACTAAAGGCATCATAAGAACCACACGGTTTGTAATCAACGGAGTTCACCATGCCTGGAAGCCAGCGGAAGGTGAGCATTATTTCGTACCTATACTTCTCTATAGTCTGTATCAAGAATGCATATTTTACGAGTCATATGAAGCCAACCAGTGGCGATTTGAACACGGAATTGTATTCCGAACAAAAGAAGAAGCGATAGCAAAGACTAAAGAGATGTTGGGAATTGAGGGGGAAGTATGAGCCATTACAACATAGAATCACAAGAAGAAGCAGACTATTATTACGGTTCGCAAGAGCAAGAACCTGATACAGTCACCTCAACGATCACGACCCCAAAATACTACAGCCAAGAACAAGTAGACAAACTCATAGACGACAACAACAACGAGTGGCGGGAGCGAGTGGAAGATATTATTGGTCAAGACGAGCCCCTAGAAACAGCGGGAATCTTGTGGTCAACCATCGTGAAGTGACTTTGCCCGCAATCCCACCTCTTTCAAGGGTGGGTCAAGGGTAAACTTGACTATATTCATTTTTTATGTTATCGTCATTTTATGAGAACTTTCGAGTATAAACTCAGACCAAACAAAACACAGGAGCAAGAGTTGGACAGGCTACTTTGGGAAACAAAGTGTCTTTACAATTCTGCTCTCGAACAGCTCATAAATCAC
>Ga0163144_10017098_pt1 | contig 14795 bp, 10 predicted proteins | sample OliLak19BULKMAT1_FD_123175 | JGI IMG/M metagenome (GOLD analysis project Ga0163144, IMG submission 123175) | Freshwater microbial mat bacterial communities from Lake Vanda, McMurdo Dry Valleys, Antarctica - Oligotrophic Lake LV.19.BULKMAT1 | ecosystem: Environmental > Aquatic > Freshwater >... | reverse complement strand
TTAATTTCAAAGACGCAGGTATTTTTGCCGATTTCATGCAAACCACCAAGTGGAATGATTTTCAGCGCGGGTGAAGTGTTGTTTTGAGTCATTGGCATCCTTATCGAACGTGTAGAGAATAAAAAGTTGGTTGGTTGAAGCTGATTAAGGAGTATCCATCCATCGTCTCGATCCAGTTGTCAGGCTGTTGGAGCCATACAAGCAAGAGCGTTGGAGTGGCTAACCAAGGTCGATCGGGCTGCATGAAGCTGCAAGCGCTATGACCGTCAGTCAGTAGAGTGTCCTCAACACTACCGATTGATACCGATAGTGAACTTATTCAGTTGTCTAGAAACTTGGTGGCGCTGCACGTGCTCAGAGTAGAGCTAAGCGTGACATCACTGACGTTAATGTTGCCGTTAAATCAGTGGAAGCATCAGCCAGCGGCAGACGGGTAGAGCCGACTTGCCAGCCCTGTAGTTTGAGCGCCGCCTTGACGGGAATCGGGTTGGCGGTGACAAACAACGCTTTAAACAGAGGGAAAAGCTCAAGGTGAATTTTTGTCGCAACCTGATGCTGACCCGCCTCAAATGCCTGGATCATTTGCTGGAGCTGTAACCCAACCAGATGGCTGGCAACACTCACAACACCCCGACCACCGATCGCCAGTAGTGGAAGGGTCATGGAGTCATCTCCAGAGTAGAGTGCAAATTCAGGTGGTGTCAAACGTTGAATCTCACTAGCTTGATCAAGATTCCCTGTTGATTCCTTGACTGCCACGATATTGGCAATGGCTGCAAGGCGACTGATCGTTTCAGGCTGCATGTTTTGCCCAGTGCGCCCAGGGATATTGTAGAGCATCATAGGTAGATCGGGTTCGGCTTCCGCGATCGCCTTGAAATGCTGGTAAAGCCCTTCTTGAGGCGGCTTGTTGTAGTAAGGGACGACTTGCAAAGAACCATCTAACCCTAGTTTAGCTGCTTTTCTGGTTGCTGCGATCGCTTCTTGAGTCGAGTTTGAACCGGCACCGGCAATAAGCTTCGCTTTTCCGGCGACCGCTTGCTGCACCACCTGGAAAAGTTCGTACTCTTCTTCCCACGTCAAAGTCGGCGCTTCGCCTGTTGTGCCACAGACGACCAGCGTATCGGTGCCGTTTGCCGCTAAGTGAGACGCTAGCTTGGCGGCGATCGCAAAATCGACGCTGCCATCGTCCTTAAACGGCGTGACCATTGCAGTTAAAACACGTCCAAAATTCACCACACGGGTTCAGTTGTTACTCGTTGATTGTTAGAAGCAAGTGCTAACTAGCTGTTAATAGCTAACCGCTAACGGCTGTGATTTGCAAGGGCGATCGACGGCTGAATCAGATTCTGCTGCGCCAATAGTTCGGCAATCTGCACTGCGTTAAGCGCTGCACCCTTACGAATCTGGTCACCGCAAAGCCAAAGTTCTAGACCAGAAGGATGGGATAGGTCTTGGCGGATGCGCCCGACGAGCACTTCATCTTTACCACTGGCATCGATCGGCATCGGGAAGTAATTTGCCTGCCAGTCTTCTACCAGCAAGACTCCTGGAGCTTTGCTTAAGATATTGCGCGCTTGTGTCACGTCAAACGGCTGATCAAATTCCAGGTTAATGGCTTCGGAGTGCGCTCGCAATACGGGAACCCGTACACAAGTTACCGTCACGCGTAAATTAGGCGTACCGAAGATCTTGCGCGTTTCGTTCACCATTTTCATTTCTTCTTCACAGTATCCCTGCTCGTTAAGCTTGGAGTTGTGTGGGAACAGATTGAACGCCAGCGGGTACGGAAACAGTTCGGCGATCGGCTCTTGTCCCTGCAAAATTGCCTGAGCCTGAGTTTTCACCTCCTCCATTGCCCGTGCGCCCGCACCACTGGCAGACTGGTAGGTTGCGGCAACAATGCGTCGAATCGGCTGCACCTGATGCAATGGATATACGGCGACTGCCAATAAAATCGTCGTGCAGTTAGGGTTCGCAAGCAGCCCTCGATGGGCGGCAGCCGCTTGAGGATTGACCTCTGGCACGACCAGCGGCACAGTTGGATCCATCCGAAAGGCGCTGGAGTTATCAATGAACACTGCCCCAGACGCGATCGCGGTTGCCACCCAAGCCTTCGACACCGAGGCACCAGCCGAAGCCAGCACCAGATCGACATTTTTGAAGCTTTTGGCATCCACTGCTTCAATGGGCAACGGTTCGCCTTTAAACGAGAGCGTTTGCCCTGCCGATCGTGCCGATGCCAGCAGTTTTAAGTCTGCGATCGGAAAGTCCCGCTGCTCAAGCAGTGTTAATAGCTCTGTACCCACTGCGCCCGTCGCCCCTAAGATAGCGACCCGATAGGGATGAACCAACGTCATGTCCTCCAACGATAAATTTTTTAGGGCTCATCAAGCCGCTACCTTCAGCATACGACTCTCAGGGAGTACCAGGATTCTGGCGAAATTTTTCGTAAACCCCATCGTGGTTCTATCTTTGAAGATTCACTTAAACTAATTAGCAACCGTCCAGCAGGATCAGTTACGATTACGTATTGCGGCGATGCAGCGAATGCGATCGCCCGCTTTGACTGTCTGCTTATCCCTTAGGTCTATGCTGACGTTGGAGTGAGTGATTCTGTGCCCCTGAGCGACGCTTAAGCGAGCAACCCACTAAAGTCATTGTCTGTAGCGAATATACCGATGAAAGTTACCCAGGAAAAACTTCCCGCCAGCCAGATTGGCTTGGAAATTGAAATTACGCCGGAAATGTCTAAAAAGGCTTACGAGCAGGTGATTCAGAAATTTACCCGCTCTGCCAATATTCCTGGGTTTCGTAAGGGCAAAGTGCCACGACAGGTATTGGTTCAGCGCTTTGGCTCCATGCAACTGAAGGCAACGGCGTTAGAGGAATTGATTGATGAGACCTTGAAGCAGGCGATCGAGCAGGAAAAGATCGAGGCGCTGGGCAACTTTCAACTGCGATCGCCCTTTGACGAGCTGGTAAGCCAGTTTGTGCCTGGATCAGCGCTTACGTTTTCAGCCTCAGTTGACGTGCAGCCTGATGTAACGCTTGAGCAATACATTGACTTTCAGCTTCAGGCAGAAGAAGTGAAGCCTGATGCCGAACAAGTCGATAAAGTACTAGAGCAATATCGGGAACAAACCGCCACTCTGATTCCGGTTGAAGGTCGCGCCGCGCAGTTGGGTGATACGACTGTCATTGATTACAAGGGCGTACTCGTAAGTGACGAAGCCGAAGCAGAACCAGAGCCGTTTCCAGGCGGTGAAGCCGAAGACTTTCAGGTTGAGCTAGCCGAAGGCAAGTTTATTGAAGGTTTTATTGACGGCATTGTAGGGATGACACCGGGCGAAACAAAAGAGCTGCCTGTGCCGTTCCCAGACGACTACCCACAAGAAACGCTGGCAGGTCGGGCGGCTAGATTCACCATCACGCTCAAAGAGATCAAGGAAAAAGAACTGCCTGACCTCGACGATGACTTTGCTCAAGAAGTCAGTGAGTTTGAGACGCTGGCAGACCTGCGATCGTCGCTTGAAACTCGCTACAACGAGGAAGCCGACGCAAAAACAACGGCAAACAAAGAGCAGGCAATCCTTGATGAATTGCTGAAACACATTGAGGTTGACCTGCCAGAAACGCTGGTCGAACGGGAATTGAGCTTTCTCTTGAACCAGACCGCCACGCAGCTCCAAAACCAGGGTATTGATGTCAAGCGGCTGTTCAATCAAGACACCATTTCTATGCTGAAAGAGCGATCGCGCCCTGAAGCCATCGATCGCATCAAGCGAACCTTGGCATTGGGTGAAGTCGCTAAGCGCGAGTCGATCAAGGTTGAACCCGAAGAAGTCAGTGCAAGAGCCGCTGAATTGCTGGCGGAGCTAGGCGATCGCGAGATTGACCCCGATCGCCTCCAAGCGGTTGTCGCCGAAGATCTGCTGAAGGAAAAGATCGTGGGCTGGCTGATCGAGCGATCGACGATCGAGCTGGTGCCTGAAGGAACATTAGCGACAGAAGAGGAAGAAGCGGAGGCGTTAGAAGCCGCTACCGTCGAGGCTGAGGCAACAGATCCCGATACTGTAGACGTGAGTGCCTCAGTTGTAGATGTGAGTGCCTCAGTTGTAGATGTGACTGCCTCAGTCGTAGATGTGACTGCCTCAGTCGTGTCACCAACGACAGCGGTAGAACCAGCGACAGAAGCTACGGAGCCAATCGCGATCGCGGCTGATGCCGAACGTGAAGCTGCTGATGCCGAAAAGCCCAAAAAAACGCGTAAAGCGAAGGCGAAGGCGGAGTCCTTGGACGATGAATAACGTTTTGTCTATTCTCTACGGGGAATGCGTTACGCCTTGAAACACCCAGGCTACAATAGCAGGGCCTTTCGCTTACGATGCCCACAAGTCCCTGGTTGGTTGAGGCATAATGTTTGGATATACACTGCGATTCGACGAAGGAAGCGTTCACGCCAACTCACGAATCCGGTCTACAGTGATTTCAGGCAACAACACCCATTATGTTTGTATCCCGCTCCGCTAACTACTCCATCAACAGCCTTAATGATCTGGACGTAACGTCGATCGGACCTAGCAACGTCGTGCCGATGGTGGTTGAGCAATCGGGTCGGGGCGATCGCGCCTTCGACATTTACTCTCGGTTGCTCAGAGAGCGCATCGTGTTCCTGGGCACGCCCATTGATGACATGGTTTCCGACTCCATCGTGGCTCAACTGCTGTTTCTAGAAGCTGAGGAACCAGAAAAAGACATCCAGCTTTACATCAACTCTCCTGGTGGGTCAGTGACAGCAGGCATGGCAATCTACGACACCATGCAGCAAGTGCGCTCTGATGTCGTTACCATTTGTTTTGGCTTGGCTGCTAGTATGGGAGCCTTTCTCCTGGCAGCAGGGGAACACGGCAAACGGATGTCTCTACCAAACTCTCGCATCATGATCCACCAGCCGCTTGGGGGCGCTCAAGGGCAAGCGGTTGACATTGAGATCCAGGCAAAAGAAATTCTTTACCACAAGCGCAAGCTGAGCGAGTTGCTGGCTTACCATACCAGGCAGCCGTTTGAACGCGTAGAAATGGACACCGAACGCGACTTCTTCATGTCCGCTGACGAAGCTAAAGACTACGGACTGATTGATCAGGTCATTTCCAGGCAAAATCTTCCCAAAGCGGGAGAGGCTGTTGCTCCAGTTAATTAAGAGGCAGGTATGTCTAAATACGACTCTCATCTCAAATGTTCCTTCTGTGGCAAGTCTCAGGAGCAGGTTCGCAAACTCATAGCCGGACCAGGAGTTTACATTTGCGATGAATGCGTCGATCTGTGCAACGAGATTCTGGACGAAGAGCTGTTTGACTCTAGCGCGGCAGCTCCACAGCCTGTGCCGCGCCGAGAGCAATCGCCCGAAAAACGTAAGGCTCGATCGGCGAACCTTTCTCTTAGCCAAATTCCCAAGCCAAGAGAGATTAAAAAGTACCTGGACGAGCATGTGATCGGTCAGGATGATGCCAAAAAGGTGCTGTCAGTGGCGGTCTACAACCACTACAAGCGCCTTAGCTTTATGCAGTCAAAAAGTAGCAACGGCAAGGCACAGGCTGAAGACACAGTAGAGCTGCAAAAGTCAAACATTCTTCTGATTGGACCAACAGGGTGTGGCAAAACCCTTCTGGCTCAAACCCTGGCAGAGATTCTGGATGTACCTTTTGCGGTGGCTGATGCGACGACGCTAACAGAAGCTGGCTACGTCGGCGAAGATGTGGAAAACATTCTGCTCCGCTTGCTGCAAGTCGCCGATTTAGATGTGGAAGAAGCGCAGCGTGGCATTATCTACATTGACGAAATTGACAAAATTGCCCGCAAAAGCGAGAACCCCTCCATTACCCGTGATGTTTCGGGTGAAGGGGTTCAGCAAGCGCTGCTGAAAATGCTGGAGGGCACTGTTGCCAATGTGCCGCCGCAGGGAGGACGTAAGCATCCTTATCAGGATTGCATTCAGATTGACACGAGCAACATCCTCTTTATCTGCGGTGGAGCCTTTGTTGGGCTAGATAAAGCCGTAGAGCAGCGCATTGGCAAAAAGTCGATGGGCTTTATCCAGCCTGGAGAGGCGCAACCCAAAGACAAACGGACGGCAGACGTTTTGCGCCACATGGAGCCAGATGATCTGGTTAAGTTTGGCATGATTCCAGAATTTATTGGACGTGTGCCCGTGATGGCGATCGTCAATCCGCTGGATGAAGACGCGCTCACGGAAATTCTGACCGAGCCTCGCAATGCGCTGGTCAAGCAGTATCAAAAGCTCTTGAAGATGGATAACGTGGCGTTAGAATTCCGGCAGGAAGCGATACGCGCGATCGCACAAGAGGCATACCGCCGCAAAACAGGTGCTCGCGCCCTCCGCAGCATTGTCGAAGAACTGATGCTAGACGTAATGTATGAACTGCCCTCGCGCAAGGATGTCACCCGCTGTAGCATCACCCGCGAAATGGTCGAGAAGCGATCGACCGCAGAACTGATCATCCATCCGTCGTCCTTACCAAAGCCTGAATCTGCTTAGCTGCTAGTTGTTGGTTTTTGGTTGTTAGATCTAGAAACCAATTACTAGCAACTAATTACTCTGTTCCAAAATGTCTTACGTTCACGTTCGCGGCTTCAGTCACTACTACGAATGGCTTACAGAGTCAGGCGATTCAGAACCTTCGGGGAAGCCCGTTCTGGTTTTTGTGCATGGGTGGGGCGGTTCTGCTCGCTATTGGGAAAGCACGGCTAGGGAACTCTGCGATCGCTTCGATTGCCTCCTTTACGACATGCGCGGGTTTGGGCGATCGCGCCCAAACGACAGCGAAACATCATCACTGGCTGAACCACCCGCAACCGCAGCCGAGCTGAGCTACGAGCTAGAAAGCTATGCGGATGATCTAGCTGGGCTTCTAGATGCGTTGGATCTGAAACGCATTTATCTCAACGCTCACTCAATGGGTGCTTCGGTTGCCACCTTTTTTTTGAATTTGTACCCCGATCGCGTCGAGCGTGCCATTCTTACCTGTAGCGGCATTTTTGAGTACGACGAAAAAGCGTTCAATGCGTTCTACAAGTTTGGCGGCTACGTCGTGAGATTTCGCCCTCGCTGGTTGTATGGGCTACCGTTTGTCGATCGCCTGTTTATGCAGCGCTTTTTGCATCGATCCTTGCCGGGAGCCGTTAGCCGCTCGTTTCTGAATGATTTCCTCATGGCAGATTATGATGCGGCGCTGGGCACCATTTTTACTTGCGTGAGCAAAAAGGCAACTGAGGTCATGCCTCAAGAGTTTGCGCGCTTGACTGTCCCAACTCTGCTCGTTGCGGGAGAGCGTGACATCATCATCCCCGCTGAAATGGGACGGCAGGCAGCCGCTTTGAACGACAACATTCAGTATGTGCTGATGCCAGATACGGCGCACTTTCCGATGTTAGAGGATGTACCAACATACCTTCAGCATGTGCGGAAGTTCTTGGGCATGAGCAGCGCTCAAGATTCATCACCGCTAGCGGGTAAAAGATCGTAGCTGCCGAACACTTTCAGGGTTTCTGTGCTGTTAGCCAGTTGTGCCAGCGCCGTTTTAACGGCAGGTTTGCGGGCATCTGCTTCCACGTCAATGAAGAACAGGTAGTCGCCCAGCGATCGTTTTGTGGGTCGAGATTCAATGCGGCTGAGATTAAGACTGCTGCTAGCGAACACTTGCAGGGGTTTAACTAGAGAACCTGGCAGGTCATGCACGGTGAAGGCTAGCGAGGTATGGCGACCGCCAGGGGAAGGCTGCTGGCTGAGTACCCAAAAGCGGGTGCAGTTGTCGGGCTGATCGTTGATTGCCTCAGCCAGAATCGGCAGATTGTAAAGTTGGGCGGCACGTTTGGACGAGACAGCCGCGATCGTGGGGTCTGCTCCCAACTGTTGCAGCGCTTCCGTCGTCGAATTGGTGGGCATCAATTGGGCGGCAGGCAGAAATTTTTCGAGCCATCCCTGACATTGGGCTAACGCTTGCGGATGGGAGTAGACAGTCTGGATGCTTTCGATCGCGGTTGCATAAGACAAAAGCGCATGAGAAATCGGCAAAACCAGTGCCCACTGAATTTGTAAGTTGCCAAACTGCCATAAGCCATCTAGCGTCATCGGAACGCTGCCTTCGGTAGAGTTTTCGACTGGCACCACAGCCACAGCCACCTCGCCCTCAGCAACCGCCCGCAGTGACAGGGCAATACTGAGATACGGACACAGTTGCGCTTCTTGTCCAGTTGTTTGAGCCAGCCAGGTTGCATATTGAAGCGCCGCAGTTTCAGCGTAGGTGCCAGAAGGTCCCAGGTGGGCGATCGAGATTGCCATAGCGTCTACTCCTTACAGCCTGATAAAACTCACCATAGCAACAATTTTTGCTCAAGCTTCTCAGACAAAGGGGATTCTGCCGTCGTGATCGCTGCCATCACTTCAAATGCAGCAAGAAAAACGCTCGCGTAAATTACGCGAGCGTTTGGTTAAGGTGTTAAATGCAAGCAATGAATCAATTCGAGCAGACTTAGTTGTTCAATAGAACCGCTTCCTTCTCCTTTACGACCAATGGGGTTTCGATCAGCTTTTCGGTGGGCAACCCTTCGATTGGGCATTCCTTCACGCCAACCGTAGGACGGGTGATGGACTCCGAAATTTCCTTCGCCTTAGCAGGGTCATTAACCCAGGTATGGTAGAACTCAAACGGACATTCCTTGACACCCTCAGCGCCTTCACCGGAGTTGATTTTGCCAGTGTAGCCACGGTGCAAGAGTTTGAACAGATGGTTCTGCGATTGAGAGTTTTTGCGAAAGTCACGAATCGCAAATTTAGACAGCGCCGCATACTGCACGCCCATGTCTTCTTCGCCACATTCACCTAGCGTCCGACCGTCAAAACTGACGATCGCCGAATGACCAAAGTAGCTGTACACGCCATCGAAACCAGCCGCATTTGCAACCGCAACGTAGACGTTATTCATCCACGCCATTGCCTTCGATACCATGACTTGCTGCTCTTTCGCAGGATACATGTAGCCCTGGCAGCGGACAATCAATTCAGCGCCGCGCATCGCGCAGTCACGCCAAATTTCGGGATAGTTGCCGTCGTCGCAAATGATCAGGCTGATTTTCAAGCCTTTGGGACCGTCGGAGACATAGGTGCAATCGCCGGGATACCAGCCCTCGATCGGTGTCCAGGGCATAATCTTGCGATACTTTTGCACGATTTCACCACGATCGTTCATCAGGATCAGGGTGTTGTAAGGCACCTTGTTGGGATGGTCTTCGTGACGTTCGCCCGTCAACGAAAAAACGCCCCACGTTTTGTTGCGCATACACGCCTCAGCAAAAATATCGGTTTCGGTACCGGGGATTGATGCTGCGGTTTCCATCATTTCTTTGGCATCGTACATAATGCCATGCGTGGAATATTCCGGGAAGATCACCAAATCCATCCCTGGTAAACCAAGCTTCATGCCATCCATCATCGTGGCAATGTTTTTGCAATTCGTAATCACTTCTTCTTTCGTGTGCAGGCGCGGCATTTTATAATTTACAACCGCAACGCCTACAGCGTCGTCGCTGGACGAAATATCACCGTGATAAGACATTCAAGCCTCCTAAATAAGCTTTATTCAATGCAAACCCCTTGCATGTAGGACAGACCGAAGTACTGGCAATAGCGCTTAGTCTAGCGATTTCAATCAACCAGACTTGTAACGGTGATTACATTTCTAGTGTGTAAAGCGGTTTGAGTCATGGATTAGACGTTTCGTTCGTCTGCCGTAGGGACGTTACCTGTCACGTCTGACTACAAGATGCTGTCTGCAACCGAACGGTGCGTTAGTGACTAATCATCCAGGGTCGTCCGCCATTGTGCGATCGCGCCGTCGATCGTTCCGGTTCCCGATCGTTCGATCGCTGCACCAGTTGCGGTTCGGGACTCTCTTTTTTGAGCCGCAAAGAACCAGACAGGAGCGTCGGTGCCGAGAAGAGGCGCTTGGTTCCCCCCTGACACGTTGGACAGCTAGCTGGATCATTGCATTCTGCGATCGGTCGCCACTGATCAAACACACCACAGTCGTCACATTTGAATTCGTAAAGAGGCATTTCAGTTAGTAGTTGTTGGTTGTTAGTTGTTAGTTGTTAGATGAGTGAGAAGCATCAGGACTGAAGACTACTTTCTACAAATAATTGGCTTTAAGATCGGCTCTAAAAACCAACAACCAACAACTAACAACTCTTCTCACACAGGCAGTATTGGCTTGTCGAAGATCGCCGTAGGAATTGCCAGCGTACAACACGCATTGGGAATATCCACAATGCCGCTGATTCTGCCTTCCACAGGAGCGCAACTGAGCAAGAGATAGGCCTGTTCGCCCGTGTAGCCGAATTTCTTCAGGTACTCGATCGCGTTCAAGCACGCCCGCCGATAGGCAATATGCACATCCATATAGTGCTGCTTGCCTGTGAATTCATCGACGGAGATACCTTCAAACACCAGATATTCAGAGAAACGTGGCTCGACGGGACCTGGTTTGAAGATGGGATTGACCATCGCGTATTTCTCAACGCCACCTTTGATGATATCCACATGGATATCAATGTAGCCCGACATTTCGATCGCGCCACAGAACGAAATTTCACCGTCCCCTTGCGAGAAATGGATGTCGCCCATCGACAGCTTCGCGCCTTCCACATACACCGGGAAGTAAATACGAGTGCCCTTGGACAGATTCTTGATGTCGCAGTTCCCACCATGTTCACGGGGTGGAACGGTGCGTGCACCTTCCGCTGCCACGCGATCGAACTCTGACTTGGGGAGTTGACCAAGAATCGCGTTTGTGGGATTAGGCAGTGCAGCTAACACAGGTTTGTCGCCCGAAAGCCCCGCCCCGTAAGTCCGTAAATCAGGAGCGGTGTCTACTAATTCTTTTTCACGCTTATTCCAGGTTGCCAGCAGTGCGTGAGATGGGGCACAGCCAATCAACCCAGGATGAATGATACCCGCAAATTTCACGCCTGGAATATGTCTGGAGCTGGTATAAATGCCTTGGAAGTCCCAGATTGCTTTCGCTGGTTCGGGGTAGTGATCGGTGAGAAACCCGCCGCCATTCTTCTTGTCAAAAATGCCCGTAAAGCCCCATTCGTCGCCTTGAAGCGCACCAATGTCAACCAGATCAACGACCAGAATATCACCAGGTTCGGCACCATTGACATGAATGGGACCACTCAACACGTGCACAACGGTCAAATCAACATCGCGAATGTCATCCGGGCTGTCATCATTTTTAATCTGCCCATCCGTCCAATCTTTACACTCAATCCGGAAGACATCGCCAGGGTTTACAGAGACAACGGCTGGAATATCCGGATGCCAGCGATTGTGACCAGGTAAATCCTGCCGATCCATCGGCTTGGTTAAATCGACTTGAAATAATGTCTTGGGCATAAAACACTCCTGCTCACCTAATTTGCACGAACAAAAACTTCCCCAACTCAACCTTAAAAAGCTGTCTGCGATCGCCCCACTGAAAGTTTTCCCACGCTGTCCAAGGCGCAAGATCAACCCAATCCCGATCGCAGATACTTTCAGGTTGAAATGAACAACGCTTCACTACAAGGCTTTCTGAATCAACCTTCAGAGGTTCAGATAACGTTTAGACTCTAGTGTCAAGCCTGGGCGTAATCTGTAGCTTTCATCACATTTGACGCGATCGCGCCTGCATCAAACTGCTGACGTTCCAGCGCTCTCAAGCATTTCTCTAAAATCGGTTTGCGGTTGTAAGTTGGAATGACCACACTGAAAAACACGACGACTCCTAAAAGCTGTTGGTTGTTAGTTGGGCGATCGCACAGTGCATTCTAAAAACTAATGTAGCGGTTCCTAAACGGGTGAGGTGCGATAGACTCCTGACTGGCAACGGTTTCAGGGCTGAAAGTGTAGCGCACTCGACGGAGAACCGTTATATCATCAAGGGCTATCAGTATCAAATCGGCGCGATCAAGCAACTCAAGCAAACGTCTGCCTGGGAGCATCTCTACTTCGCCTGGGCAGGCACGGGCACACTGGCAGACCCGTTTAAGCGAATGGTGCAGCAGGCAGGGGTGAGCGATCGCGTCAAGTTTTTGGGCGAACTGGGTCAGATTAATGAGTGGCTGGATGCCAGCGACATTTTTTTGTTGCCGTTGGCGATGATGGAAGCGATGGCAAAAGGGCTTCCTGTGGCAGCATCGGCGGTCAGTAGTGTGCCTGAAGGGTTGGGCGATATGGGACAACTCCTGACTTCACCGATGTTTGGCAATCCTCAGTCCACAATTCAAGAGTTGGTTGCAACGTTGAAGGATTGGGTAAGTGATGCAACGCGACGGCAACAGGTGGGCTGGCGTATAAACAACAAGCAGAGAAAATGTTTCGCGAAGAGCGTATGATTGAGAAAACGATGGCGATCGTTCAAGCCATTCTGTAGCAGTTGTAGGGGCTATGCAGAACCCATAGCACAGTTAGTGAGTGCGATTAGGTAGGGGCGCACGGCTGTGCGCCCCTACGGAAAACGCCGAGGTGATTAAATTCTTGTTCCTTTACAAATTCTTAAGGCTTCCTGGAGAAAAGTGGGTTTGTCCCTTTTAACCGCTACTAAAGGAGCTATAAGAAATTAGAAACCTGAGTCATCGGTCTGGAGCGGGAAAATGCTGAACTGGACAAGCCTTTTTTCTGGAAGCAATTTGTTTATGCCTCATGGGCACTGCTATCTCTGGAAACCAGAGCTTGTAGGACTGCATGTGCTGTCAGACGCACTCATCGCCCTTGCCTATTACTCAATGCCGCTGACGCTGTTCTATTTTGTCCGCAGGCGATCGGATCTGCCTTCCATCTGGCTTTTTTGGCTGTTTAGTGCCTTTACTGTGGCTTGCGGCACCACTCACCTGTTAGAAATCTGGACGCTCTGGTATCCCGCCTACTGGCTGTCAGGGAGCGTCAAACTATTGACGGCGATGGTTTCAGTGACGACAGCCGTGCTGCTTGTGCCGATCGTTCCCCAAGCGCTGGCACAGCCCAGCCTTACAGCACTGGCGTTAGCCAACGAGGCATTGCAACAAGAAGTCGCTGAACGCAAGCGCATCGAAGCTGAACTTAGGTGTAACCGAGCTTTACGTGAGGCGATTTTCAACGAAGCGGCAGATGCGCTGTTTCTGGTTGACCCGCAAACACTACTTACCCTGGACTGCAATCAACGCGCGGTAGACCTTTTTCAAGCGGTCGATCACGCTCATTTGATTGGTATCGAAGGGCGGACACTGCAACGCTACCAATTTTCTCAGGGTGAGTTGCAAGAGATTGGGGCTGAAATGCAGGCGAAGGGCTTTTGGAGCCGCGAAATTGAATATGTGACCTGTCAGGGCAATGTTTTCTGGGGCAATCTTGCTGCCAAGCCGATTACCGTTGCAGAACGAGTGATGAATCTGGTGCGGGTGACCGATATTACCGATCGCAAACAGGCAGAGTTAGCGGTATCTCGACTGGCAGCGATCGTCGAATTCTCTGGTGATGCGATTATCGGCAAATCTTTAGACGGCACGATTACAAGCTGGAATGCAGGTGCTGAGAGGCTTTTTGGCTACACGGCAGCGGAAGTCATCGATCGCCCGATCGCCCTTCTCTATCCCCCAGACCATACCGAAGAACTGGCGCAAGTCCTGGAGCAGATCAAACACGGCAACATCATTGAGCGCTACGAAACCATTCGGGTGCGAAAAGATGGGCAACGCCTTGAGATTACTGCCACCATTTCACCCATCAAAGATGCCACCGGGCGGGTGATTGGTGCCGCAAAGATTGCCCGCGATGTTACTGCCCAGAAACAAGCAGAAGTGTCACTACGAGAAAGTGAGAACCGCTTTCACGCATTTATGGACAATAGCCCAGCCGCTTCCTGGATTACCGATGCTGCTGGACGAATGCTCTACCGAAGTCAAAACTACTCTCGGTTGCTTCAAATCCCCCAGGATGCCGTTGGCAAGACCATTTTTGATCTCTTTACGCCAGAGATTGCGGAAGAGTTTCATCGCAATAACCGACAGGTTGCAGAAACTAATCAGGCTTTAGAGGTGATCGAAGTTGCCCTCCGTGCCGATGGCACCCTTGGCAAGTTTTTAGTCTACAAGTTTCCGCTTTGGGAGCCATCCAGAGAGTGTTCTGTAGGAGGGATTGCCGTTGATATCACGGAGCGGGAACAGGCAAAAGAAGAACTGCGATCGCTGAGCGATCGCCTGCAATATTTGCTTGCCCATGCTCCCGTGGCGATCTTTAGCTGCAAAACAAGTGGTGACTATAGAGCCACCTGGATGAGTGAGAATGCCAGAGCGATATTGGGGTATCAGCCGCGAGAATTTTTAGCAGACTCTAACTTCTGGACAACCCACATTCACCCGGAGGATCGCGATCGCATCTTAGCCAATTCATCTCAGCTTTTCGCCACCGAACAGCATACCCATGAGTACCGCTTTCTGCATGGAGACGGGGAATACCGCTGGTTCTACGAGCAGCTTCAGTTGATGCGCGATACAGCGGGCAATCCCACTGAGATCATTGGCTATCTGATGGATATTAGCGATCGCAAACGAGCGGAACAAGCATTGCAAGAGCGAGAAGCTTTTTTGCGGGCGATCGGTGATAACCTCCCTAACAGCTTTCTGTACCAAACGATACGCGAACCCGATGGGCGCTACCGCTTCACCTACCTTAGTGCGGGTGTTGAGCGAGTGACTGG
>Ga0163144_10017097_pt1 | contig 14795 bp, 13 predicted proteins | sample OliLak19BULKMAT1_FD_123175 | JGI IMG/M metagenome (GOLD analysis project Ga0163144, IMG submission 123175) | Freshwater microbial mat bacterial communities from Lake Vanda, McMurdo Dry Valleys, Antarctica - Oligotrophic Lake LV.19.BULKMAT1 | ecosystem: Environmental > Aquatic > Freshwater >... | reverse complement strand
GGAAAGTCCGTGTTGGTCTCTAGCATGAGCGGACCTCAAGCATTGGCCTGTCAAATTGTGGCCGCGAATATCAACGACGCGCTTGGCAATTATGGTCCAGTTCTCGATTGGTCTCGCGAACTTCGCATGGGCCGAGAAAGACAAGAGGACTTTGATCTTCTGGTTAAAGAAATGTCAGAGTCTTCGGTAGACGTTCTCATCACTCAAGGTGTGAATCCAGTTTACGGTCGGCCTCAGTCTGGTTTTGCAAAAGCGATGTCGAAGGTGCCCTTTGTGGCGTCGATGAATTCTGAATTAGATGAGACCGCAAAGTTGGCCACTTATGCATTGGCCGAGAGTCATTTTATAGAAGCCTGGGGAGATGCTGAAGCTGTTGCGGGCACCTATTCTATTCAACAGCCCGTGATCGAACCCCTCTTTGAAAGTCGTTCATTTTTAGAATGCCTTTTGAAGTGGAACGGAGACGCGAGAGATGCGCGAGAATTTATTCGCGCTTCTTGGCGCGATCAAGTCTTTGGCGCCGCAAAATCTGCGGTTGGTTTCGACGAATTTTGGGACGATCAATTGCGAATGGGAGCTATTCAAGCAGCCGGTACGAATGCGGGCGGCAAAATGAGTGGAGGCTCTTCATTGGTAGAGGCGGCAACTTCGGAGTCTTCTGGTCAGTGGGAGCTGGTTGCTTATGAATCTCCAACTATGGGAGACGGCCGACACGCGAATAACGCTTGGTTACAAGAACTTCCCGAGCCGGTTTCAAAAGTAGCATGGGGAAATTATGCATCGCTCTCTCCAGCTGCTGCGAAGAAGTTAAATGTTAATCAACATGATGAGATAGAAATTCAAGCGGGTAGCGAGAGTGTTAAGCTCTCCGTTTTTGTTCAACCCGGAATTCGTGAAGACGTCGTGGTTGTGCCTCTCGGCTATGGAAGAACTCAGGCCGGAACTCTGGGTACCGGGGTCGGTCAGAGTTTGTATGGTTTTTCTGCAGTGAAGTCTGAGGCCTTAGTGTTTTCAAATGTAAGCGTTCAGGTGAAGAAGACGGGTCGCCGCGTGGAGTTAGCGACTACTCAACAACAATTTGATCTTCATGGTCGGGATCACGATATTTTACAGCAAACTACGGTCGGCAAATTCATGAAGGATGCGACGGCGGCTAAGGACCCGATTTCTGAGAAAGCTGAAAAGTTTTCGCTCTATTCTCAAAGCGAACATCCCTATCCCGGCCATCGTTGGGGAATGGCAATCGATCTTAATAAGTGCACGGGCTGCCAAGCTTGTGTGGTGGCTTGTTATTCTGAAAATAATATCGGAATCGTGGGCAAAGATCAGGTTGCTATGGGCCGGCATTTGGCATGGCTCCGGCTGGATCTCTATTATAAAGGGGACGAGAAGAATCCCTCGGCTACTTTTGAACCTATGCTTTGTCAGCACTGTGAGCGCGCTCCTTGCGAAACGGTTTGCCCAGTTTTGGCGACAGTTCACAGCAGCGATGGTCTCAATGACATGATTTATAATCGTTGTGTCGGAACCCGCTATTGCGCAAATAACTGTCCCTATAAAGTTCGGCGCTTTAACTATTTTTATTATTCTAAAGCCTTGGCAGGAAGGCAGGACGTAACCGAAGAAAGTCCTCTTTCTTTAATGTTGAATCCAGACGTTACCGTGCGCTCTCGTGGGGTCATGGAGAAATGTACTTTCTGCGTTCAGCGAATTCGTAAAGGAGTCGATGAGATCAAGGCTCAAATGGGCAAAGACTATCGTTATCGAATTCCAGACGGACATGTGAAGACTGCTTGTGAGCAAAGTTGTCCTGCCGATGCAATCACGTTTGGAGATCTTAATGATCCCAAGTCGAAAGTCGTTGGGCTTTCTGCCAAAGCTCAAAGCTTTAAGGTGCTTGCGGTTTTGAATACGAATCCTTCAGTTTCATATCTTCCCCGACTTCGAAATCGTGAGGAGGAGATCTAATGAATACAGCTCAAGCTTTTGATAAAGAGCCTCTGGTAGAGGGCGAAAAAACCTATCGGCAAGTGAGCGATGACGTTTGTCGTCCTTTAGAATCTTTTCCGACGAGACTTTGGTACGTTTGTTTTTTAGTTTCTCTGACGGTCATGACAATGGGATTCGGTTTGATCGGATACATGATCTACAAAGGAGTCGGAATGTCAGGGATCAGAAACCCCGTAAATTGGGGGATGATGATCGTTACGTTCGTATTTTGGGTAGGGATAGGGCATGCCGGAACTTTAATTTCAGCGATTCTCTTTCTCTTTCGTCAGAATTGGCGAACTGCCATTAACAGAAGTGCTGAAGCCATGACGATTTTTGCGGTCATGTGTGCGGGAATTTTTCCCCTCATTCACACCGGACGTCCTTGGTATAGTGCTTATTGGTTATTTCCTTATCCCAATCAAATGGGTCCGCTGTGGATAAATTTTCGAAGCCCATTAATTTGGGATGTTTTTGCGGTTTCGACTTATTTTACGATTTCACTCGTTTTTTGGTACACCGGTTTGGTCCCCGACTTGGCGACCGTTCGTGATCGAGCCAAGAACTGGGTACGTAAGTTAGTTTACGGGGTGCTTTCTCTTGGCTGGAGAGGTTCAGGACGAGGATGGAACCACTATGAAGTTGCTTATACAATTCTAGCAGGTTTGGCGACGCCCCTGGTTATATCGGTTCATTCGATCGTCTCTTTTGACTTCGCGGTTTCTTTGATTCCTGGTTGGCACACGACAATTTTTCCTCCTTACTTCGTGGCCGGAGCTATCTTTAGCGGCTTTGCAATGGTGGTGACTCTTCTCGTCATTGCCCGTCAGGTTTTTAATCTGAAAGAATACATCACGCTTCGACATCTTGAGAATATGAATAAAGTCATTCTAGCAACAGGAATGCTAGTCGGGCTTGCTTACGGGATCGAGTTTTTCATTGCTTGGTATAGTGGCGTGCCTTATGAGCGTTTCATTTTTATGGAACGTGCCTTTGGAGAGTATTACGCGTGGGCATACTGGATCATGGTGTCTTGCAATGTCATTACTCCCCAGTTTTTTTGGTTTAAATCCATTCGTCGAAATATCGTGTTCATGTTCATCCTTTCTATATCCGTAAATATTGGGATGTGGTTTGAGCGTTTTGTAATTGTGGCGACTTCGCTAGCGAATGACTATTTACCCTCTTCATGGAGATATTTTTCGCTTACCAAATGGGACTTGGGAGTGCTGATCGGATCATTTGGCATGTTCTTCACTTTGTTTTTATTGTTCTGCAGATTCTTGCCTACGATTGCGATGGCAGAGGTAAAATCGGTGATGCCCCCTCCTCAGAGGGAGACTCACCATGGTTAAGAAGTCATGCGTAGTGGGTTATTATTTTACGCCGGACTCTTTTTTAGAGGCCTCGGCTCGAGTTCGCGATCGCAAGTTTCAAAGTTGGGATACTTTCACGCCCTTTCCGGTTCATGGACTTGAAGAGGCGATGGGTGTGAAGAGGAGTTGGCTTCCTTATGTTTCTTTTGTGGCGGGCTTAGCGGGGCTTGGCGGAGGAGCTTTTTTAACGATTTGGACCCACTATTTTAGTTGGCCTATGAATATTTCTGGAAAACCACATTTTGCTTTGCCGGCTTACATCCCAGTTATTTTTGAAACGACTGTTCTTTTGGCTGGAGTTACGACCGTTGCTTTCATGTTCACCTATTTTTTGAAGCTTCCAAATTACTTCAAACCTATTTTCCATCCCGACCTCACTTGCGACCGTTTTGCAGTGGCTATTGAAGTGTCAGGGCAAGAAGAGGCTGAGACCGTACGAAAATTTTTAAGAGATATTCAAGCGGCAGAAATTCATGAAGTAGAGGGGGCATTATGATTGGCAAAGTCATTGGTGCCTTGGTCTTAGTAGGACTGTTTGGTTATTGGTTTGCCTTTCATAGCGGCTTCATTCCTTTTTCTCTTAATCCCATGCAGTACATGCCGAATATGCATCGGGGGCCAGCTCTTAAGCCTCAGCGAGCCAGCCCCATAACCCCAAGCGGTAGTAGTGCGTTGGTACCACCGGCAGGTAGCATTGCGCGCGGCGCGCATCCGTATCCCTATTCAAAAGATACCTTGGCTTCTGATGTTCTTGCAAAAGCAAATCCGCTCCCTAAATCGCGCGAAGTTTTGGCGCGAGGAAAGAAAATGTATGAAACCCACTGTATCGTCTGTCACGGCTCATTAGGGATGGGAGACGGAACAGTCGTTGGGCCTTATCCAAAACCACCTATTTTAGTATCAGAGAAGTTAGAGAACTATGCCGACAGTCAAATTTTTCACGTGATTACCCGAGGACAAAACATCATGTATCCCTACGGGCATAAAGTCAGAGTCGAAGATCGCTGGGCGATCATTCATTACGTGCGAGCACTTCAGTTGGCCTACAACCCTAGTCCTGAAGACATGTCTTTATTTAAAGAGATGGTTGGAAAACCTAAGGAGTCCAAATAGCCATGAGCCAGTCGATGAGCGTTTCTATTCCTGAAGTGAAGTCCTTCCGAATGGCGTTTCCAGTATGGTTACTCCTTTGTGTTTTGATCGCTCTGGGCGTTGTTTGCCTTTATATGTTGGCTTCGGACGAGCCAACTCGGGCTTGGTTTAATGTCTTAATCGGCTCGGTGATGTTCTTAGGGCTTGGCTTGTTTGGATTATTTGTTCTCCTGATTAGCAACTTAGTGGGCGCCCATTGGATGGTTTCTTTGCGTAGAATTTTTGAAGCGATGGCGATGACGCTGCCTATTAGCGCCATTCTTATTGGCATCGTTTATTTCGGTCACCACCATCTCTACGAGTGGAGTCATGCAGACGTGGTCGCAAATGACCGGCTCCTGCAGTACAAAAGCGGCTATTTGAACTCTGCTTTTTTTGGTTGGCGGCTATTGGCTTATTTTGTGATTTGGATTGGCTCAGCATTTTTTTTGATTTCAAATTCTTTTAAGCAAGATAAGAGCGGCGACCCGAAGATAACGCTTCGTAATCAATCGGTTTCGGCAGTTTTGATGATCTTGTTTGCATTGTCCGTCTGTGGAGCTGGCTTTGATTTGCTCATGTCACTTGAGCCGCATTGGTTTTCGACGATTTATGGAATTTTCTATTTTGCGACTTTCTTTCAGGCCGGGTGGGCGAGTGCCTATTTGATTACTTATTCTTTGCATCGCGGTGGATTTTTAGAGGGCTTCGTTTCTAAGAAACATTTTCATGACCTTGGAAAATTTCTTTTCGCATTTTCAATTTTCTGGGCCTACATCGCGTTTTGTCAATATATGCTTTACTGGTACGCTGATCTTCCCGAAGAAACCTTTTGGTATCGAGCTCGCATGACCGATGGCTGGGAATACGTGGGCCTCGCGGTTTTATTGATTCGTTGGGTGGTGCCATTTTTGGTCTTAATGCCCTATGGAGCCAAAACTACTTTCAAGATAGCGTTGCCCGTCTGTGTGCTTGTTCTTTTCGGCAACTGGCTCGATCTTTTTTGGAATGCCATGCCAGCACTTCGATATTTTATAAAAGGAGAGGGACATCACTTGGCCGGCGGATTTTACTGGCAAGAGTTGATTATTGGGTTTGGTTTTCTTGCCTTATTTTTTCTTTGTGTAGGAATAGTCCTGCAGAAAATTAGATTGGTTCCTAGTCGCGACCCACGAATTTTGGAGTCAATCCATCATCACTAAGAAGATGACGGCAAAGAATTGGTGAATGAAATGTTTGTTAAAGCGATTCGATTCAGTGTTCTTTTTTTGGCCTTGATTTTGGCAGGAGAGTTGCGCGCTTACGAAAAGCCCTCCTATGGCCCCGGCCAGGTCGTTATCGGCAATGAGAAGTTAAAAGAGGCTGATTTTAAAGACATTAAAATAGATGAAAAGCTGGGTGCGAAGCTCGATCTTGAGAAAATTATTCTTCGAGACGAGCAGGGTGCTGAGCATCCTCTCAATTTTTGGTTCCGCGGTAAGCCCATGGTTTTGGCCATGATCTATTTTAAGTGCCCTGGCCTGTGCGGCATGCTGATGAATGGAACCGTTGGGGCGCTGAAGCGAATTAATTTCGATATTGGCTCAGAGTACGATGTCATATTTGTAAGTATTAATCCCGAGGAGGGCCCAGAGCTCGCTCGAGATAAAAAAGAAAACTATCTCAAAGACTATATGAGCCGAGAAAAATCCTTGGCGTCCGTTTCGGCCGGGTGGCATTTTTTGACAGGGACTGACGAAAATGTGCGGGCTATTGGGCAGACCCTTGGTTTTGGTTATAGAAAAGATGAGGCCAGTGGCGAATACGCCCATAGTGCTGGATTTTTCGTTTTGACTCCCGATGGCGTTCTTAGCCGAGTTCATTTTGGAGTAGAGTTTGAACCGCGAGATGTGCACCTGAGCATCCTGGAGGCTGGTCGAGGCGAAGTGGGGACTATTGTTGATAAACTTCTTCTCTATTGTTTTCGATACAATCCTGACTCTAAGGGATACGCTTTTGCGGCCATGAATTTGGTGCGAGTGGGTGGCTTAGTCACCCTCTTTGGATTTGGTTTATACATGGCGATGTTTTGGTTCCGTCAGAGACGGATCAATAAGGAGAGAAAAAATGAAGTTTGATTTCTCGTCGGTATTGCCGCCCGCAGCGACAGAGTTGGCGCATTCATGGGATCATCTTTACTGGTTCCTTTTTATCGTATGCGTTGTGTTTTTTGCTGTGGTGATGGTTCCCCTCGCGATCTTCATCTTTAAGTACCGAAAGAAACCTGGCCGTAAGACTGACCCTATTGCTCACAACACTCCGCTCGAGATCGTTTGGACAGCGATTCCGACCGTCATCGTAATGATTATTTTTGCGTGGGGCTGGTTAGTGTGGCGCGACATGGTTGATCGCGTGCCTGAAAATGCCATGGAAGTTCATGTCGTCGCCGAGAGTTGGGCGTGGACCTTTCAGTACTCAGATGGCCGAATCGAAAAAAACCGTCTAGTTGTTCCGGTCGATACTCCCGTGAAGCTAAAGATGACGTCCAAAATGGGTGACGTGCTCCATAGTTTTTATGTTCCCAACTTTCGTGTAAAAAAAGATCTCGTACCTGGGCTCTACACGCAGGTGTTTTTCACCTCTACAAAAGTAGGAAGAAATATTTTCTTTTGCACGGAGTACTGTGGGCTTGGGCATTCGGCGATGTGGGGCGAAGTCGTCGTACTCTCGAAACCCGACTATCAAATGTGGCAGTATGGTAAAGATGTTCCGCTTCCTGAGTGGATTGGCGTGGGCGGTCTAGCCGAACGCATGAAGGCGGGGGAGGCCAGTGGTCTGAAAGAAAAAAGTCTCTTTGCATCTGTCAGTGCCGAAAGTGCCGAGAACATGAAGGATCGCGGCAAAATTTTATTTCGGAAGATGGGTTGCGTCGCTTGTCATAGCAACGATGGGTCGACTTCGATTGGACCCAGTATGAAGAACCTGTATGGATCAGAGAGACTCTTGGCGGGTGGAGAATCTCAGATTGCCGACGATAACTATATTCGGCAGTCCATTGAGAACCCTCAATCTAAGCTATCAAAAGGTTACGAAGATAAATTGATGCCCCCTTATCCGGGTCATTTGAGTGAACTCGAACTGAACGCTTTGGTGGCGTACATCAAGAGCCTTCAATAAAAATTTTAATTAAGGAGTAAGCATGGAACATTCGAGTCCGGCTGGAACAACATATTTAAATTATCCGAAGGGCCTCTGGAGCTGGGTCGTCACGCTCGATCATAAGCGGATCGGTATCATGTATCTTTTTTCGGTCTTATTCTTCTTTTTTGTCGGAGGGGTGGCGGCAATTCTTATGAGAATGGAGCTTTTTAAGCCCGAGCTTGTCTATGGATCTCCAGGGCAAATTTTTAAAGATGCAGGAGCGTATAATCGGGCCCTGACTTACCACGGGGTGATTATGGTTTTCTTGGTCATCATCCCGATGATTCCTGCGGCGATCGGAAATTTCGTTTTGCCACTGCAGTTGGGAGCAAAAGACGTTGCCTTTCCGAGAATGAACTTGGCTTCGTATTACCTATATTTGACCGGTGCCGTACTCGCTGTTCTGACCATGTTCTTGGGCGGTGTTGATACGGGTTGGACTTTCTATACCCCTTACTCGGTTGATAGAGCCACGAATGCAACTTTGATGTTAACCGCAGCTTTTATTATTGGCTTCTCTTCTATTTTTACCGGCTTAAATTTTATTGCCACTATTCACAAGTTGAGAGCTCCGGGACAAAGCTGGGATCGGTTGCCACTTTTTGTTTGGTCTATTTACGCGACCAGTATTATTCAAGTCTTAGCGACACCGGTTTTAGGTTTGACTCTTGGCTTGGTAGCTTTCGAGAGAATTGTGGGCGTAGGAATTTTTAATCCTGCGATGGGCGGGGATCCGATCCTCTTTCAGCATTTCTTTTGGTTTTATTCTCATCCCGCCGTTTATATTATGATCTTGCCAGCGATGGGCGTGATAAACGATGTGATCCCAGTTTTCTCGCGCAAACCAATTTTTGGATACAAAGCCATGGCGGCGGCAATTTTTGGAATTGCTCTCGTTTCTTTCGTCGTTTGGGGTCACCATATGTTCGTGAGCGGTCAAACCTCTTTGGCGGGTTTTATCTTTTCTCTCATCACCATGTTTGTTGCCATTCCCACAGGTGTAAAAGTCTTCAGTTGGGTTGCGACTTTGTATAAGGGAAGTATTCATTTTGATGCGCCCATGCTTTATGCATTCGGATTTTTATTTGTATTTGTTATTGGTGGGTTGACGGGGGTGGTACTTGCCACCATGGCCCTCGATATTCATTTGCATGACACCTATTATGTGGTCGCCCATTTTCATTATGTGATGGTCGGAGGAACTCTTTTCGCTTTTATGGCTGGGCTTCACTATTGGTTTCCAAAAATGTTTGGAAAGCTTTATAATGAGGCCGCAGCGAAGCTTTCTTGTTTCTTAATTTTTATCGGCTTCAACCTTACCTTCATGCCCCAGTTTATTGCGGGTCAGCTGGGAATGCCCCGGCGATATTTTAACTACAAACCCGAGTTCACTATTTACAACGAGATTTCGACCATCGGATCTTTCTGTGTGGGCCTTGGATTTTTCATGGCGCTTTGCTATCTGGTCTACGCGCTTTTTTACGGCAAAAAGGCCAATTCAAATCCTTGGCGATCTTTGACTTTGGAGTGGGAAGCTGCTTCGCCTCCCCCTCTTGAAAACTTTAGAACAGATCCCGTCGTTACTCATGGACCTTACGACTACGTAGGAGAGAAGGTTTAGTTATGTCTTCGAAGCCCACAGGGACTAGCGGCGTAGAGCATCATCACGCCCACCACTTTCGCAGCGCAGGCCATGAGTTTGATACTGCTAAGCTTGGCATGTGGGTTTTCATGGTTCAGGAGATTCTCTTTTTCTCTGCGCTCTTCGTCGCCTTCTTTATTTTTAGACAAAAATATTACGTTGATTTTCATGAGGCTTCTTTGGAATTGGACTGGATTATGGGGGCGGTTAATACCGTCATCTTAATCGTCAGTAGTTTTACGGTGGCTCGAGCCATTAGCTCCGCTCAAAAAGGGAATACCGAGGGCATTCTTGAGAACCTTATTTACACCCTTCTTTGTAGTGGAGGGTTCTTGGTGGTCAAGAGCATTGAGTACAGTTCGAAGGTCCATCACGGATTATTTCCTTTTGAAATTTTCGGATTGAAATGGAATGTAGAAGCTTTTGCCGAGCACCCTCAAGCTCGCCTTTTTTTCATTCTGTATTTTTTGATGACGGGGTTGCACGCCTTACATGTGGTTGTGGGGGCGGGACTTTTCGTTTGGTTGTATCGGAGAGCCAAGCGCGGAGAATTCGGCCCAGCGTATTACACCCCTTTAGAGATGACGGGCCTGTATTGGCATTTTGTGGATTTAGTATGGATTTACCTTTTCCCACTACTTTATTTGGTGGGCTAAACTGTTTTTGAATAAACGGAGAGACGATGTCGCAGTATAACGAGAACGAAGAAGATCAGCACGAGCATCACATTCTTTCGAATAAAACCGGAATGCGGGTTTTTTTGCTTCTTCTGTTTTTGACTTTCATCACCGTGATCACTGCAAAATTTACTCACTTTGGATCGTTTAACTTTCTTATTGCGATGCTGATTGCCACTGCCAAAGCCGCCGCGGTGATGGCTTACTTCATGGGTTTAAAATACGATACAACGGTAAACCGGCTTTATTTTTTGAGTGGATTTCTATTTCTCGGAGCGTTTCTGATTTTAACGGGAGCCGATATGTGGTCTCGACCGCCAGAAATGAGGGTGACAGGCCCAGTTATCAAAGTGGTTGCAGGACAGGGGCCTAGTTTTAATCGACCTTTTGAGCCTTCGGCAGAGATTCTGGCCCATGGGAAGAAGCTCTATATAGAGAATGCCTGCCAGACTTGTCATGGCGAGGATGGGGTAAACATTCTTCCTCAGGCCCGTAATTTTAAGAAATCAGAGGGTTGGAAGAATGGTCGAAGAACTTCAGAAATTGTTTACACTTTAGTGAATGGCATTGCGCCTTTGATGAATGCCTACCCAACCCTTAGCACGACCGACAAATTAGCTTTGGCTCATTACGTTCATACCTTTAATCCGGACCCTGTGCCCGCTGACGATGCGGAGAGCTTTAAGCGAGTAGGGGTAGATCCCACCAAGGACGACGGGGGCTTGGCCGCGGCGGTCGAAGCTCGCGAGACCATGCCTGTCGATTTTGCTGTCGAACGCTATATGGAAAAATAATCGCGGTTCAGTTACAAACTGGCAGAGTCTTCCATGTCTTTTAAAGTTCTGCCATTTTTACAGCTGACCAAGCCGAGCATTGTGTTCTTGGTCTTGATTACTTCTTTGGCTGCCTTAGCAGGGCAGGGTTTTCTTTTTGTTGATTGGCAGAGGTCTCTTTATATTATCGTCGCTATTGGAGCAGCAGCGGGTTCGGCGAATGCCTTCAATCAATATCTAGATCGGGATATTGATCAGTTGATGAATCGCACTAAATCGAGACGACCGATTCCACAGGGTTTAGTGAGTCCGAGAGCGGCATTTATTTTTGCAGTGATCATGGGGATTGGTTCGACGCTTTATCTTTGGATGTATTGGACACCATTAGCGGCCATGATTTCGTTGGCCACGATTTTTTATTACGCGGTTTTTTACACTCTCATTTTAAAGAGAAGACACCATTACAATATCGTGATCGGTGGTGCGGCTGGTGCGGCCGGGCCCTTGATTGCATGGGCAGCAGTAGCGGGCGAGGTGAGTGTTTATGCTTGGCTCATGTTTCTGATTATTTTCATGTGGACCCCGCCTCATTTCTGGGCACTCGCACTAGCAATTAAAGATGAATATAAGAGTGTTCATGTCCCCATGCTTCCGGTGACTCACGGAGTAAAGAGAACCGAGCTTGAAATTTGGATTTACACTCTTATTTTATTACCGCTTTCAGCGCTTCCCTATGTTCTTGGGGATACAGGTAAATTTTATCTCTACGCGTCGATTGTGCTTTGGCTCTGGTACTTTGTAGCCACCAAGGTGGGCTTGAAGAGGGGACAGAGAAAAGATCTACTTAAACTTTTTGGGGTCTCGATCATTTATCTATTTTTAATTTTCATAGCTATGATCGTCGATGGTGGCCTGAGGTTTAGTTCTTGAAAAAGAAAAGTCTTTGGCAGATTTTTTTGGTGGTCTTCATCGATCTTTTGGGATTCGGAATCATGATTCCGATGTTGCCATTTTACGCCCGCTCGATGGGTGCCGATGCTATTCAAATTGGATTGTTGATGGCTGCTTATTCTGCTTTTCAGATTATTTCTTCGCCGATTTGGGGTTCTTTGTCAGATCGCATGGGTCGTCGTCCGGTTTTGATTTTTACGATTGCCGGCCAATCTATCGCATTCTTTTTAGCAGCAATGGCGCCAACTTACGCATGGTTGATTGTGAGTCGTTCGGTCGCGGGCTTGTTTGGTGGCAATATCGCGGTGGCGAGTGCTTATGTGGCCGACGTAACCGACGAGTCCGAGCGTTCTAAAGGGATGGGGATGATTGGGGCAGCGTTCGGTTTAGGATTCGTTTTTGGTCCAGCCATCGGAGGCTTACTCATTAGTTACGGAGCTCATTGGCCCTCGGTGGTAGCGGGATCCTTGGCTTTTTTAAACTTATTGGGAGTTTTAAAGTTTGTTCCCGAGCCGCTTTCGGATTCTTCACGAAGAGCCGCTAATCGCCGAACCTGGGGATGGAAGGACCTCCACGAAAGTTTATCAAAAGTAGAGATTGTGGTTCCGCTTCTTATGTTCTTCTTTTTTACCTTCGCGTTCGTGCAGTTAGAAGTAAGCTTTGGTTTGTTTGTAACCAGTGAGTTTGGTTATTCGGAGAGAGCCTCGGGTCTATTATTAGCGATGGTCGGCATCATGATGGCGATTGTTCAAGGAGGACTTTTAGGACGACTTACTAAATTTTTTGGGGACGAAAAATTAATTTGGATCGGAAGTTTTGTATTGGGGCTAGGACTTATTTTGTTATCAGCCGCAGTTTTCACCTGGATGATTTATTTGGCGCTAGTGATTTTAGCAGTGGGCTATAGTTTAGCGAATCCATGTTTGCAAGCGGTGGCTTCGAAGTCGGCAGGATCAGAGCGTCGGGGTTCGGTGATGGGAATCTATCAATCGGGCGGTGGTCTAGCTCGTATTGTGGCCCCGATTGCGGCCGGATTTTTTTATCATCTGAACCCTCGATATCCGATGAAGTTGGGTGCTTTGATTGTTATCGGAGCGGCCGCACTTTGGACGGTTCGGTTAATTTGGGGTCAGCCTAAGGAGAAGAAGTGGCAAAGTTAGTTCTAGTTCGTCACGGTCAGTCGCAGTGGAACCTTGAGAATCGATTCACAGGATGGGTCGACGTGCCTTTATCTTCGAAGGGCATAGAAGAAGCTCAGAAAGCCGGGCGAGACATAAAATCTTTGAGTGCTGATTTTGATTTGGCCCACACTTCAAGACTGACGCGGGCGCAGAAAACTTTAGAGATTATTCTGGGCGAGATTTCTCAGAATCCTCCAACTTGGGTTGATTCGGCTTTGAATGAAAGACATTACGGCGATCTTCAGGGCCTAGATAAAGATGAGACTCGCAAGAAATTTGGGGAAGATCAGGTTCATATTTGGCGACGCAGTTTTGATGTGCCCCCGCCCAATGGCGAAAGTTTGTCAGACACCTCAAAGCGAAGCGTGCCTTACTTTAGAGAATACATTCATAAGCCCATTGAGCAGGGAAAGAACATTCTAGTCGTCGCTCACGGCAACTCACTTCGCTCAATCATTATGTTTATCGAGAAGATGACTCCCGAGCAGATTTTAAAGTTTGAACTCGCGACCGGTCTGCCCTTCATCTACGAATTTAATCAGGGCAAGTATACTCGCGGAAAACTATTCGCCTGAATTAAAAAAGTTCAAGCTGCCGGGAGCTTCGCGGGGGTCAGCAGCCGTTACCCCGGACAGTGCAGAAGCGCAGGGGGGCGTCGCTGGGTTTTGAAGTTTGAAATAAGTGGTTAAACGATCAAGATGTAATGAATGGGGAATTCTGACCAAATCTGGCTTAGGAGATTCGCCCAATGTTCGGGCTTTTGCCATCGGAAGCGCAGATCCGGTTGTATGAATCCAAACCAGTTCTAATAGAATCACCGACTGATCTTCGGGCGCGATGAAGCGGATGCTAAGACTGGGCTTTAGTGGCATGCCAGTTTCTTTAATTTCAAAATATTCAATTTCGATCTGCTTAGGAGGAGTTGGAATTCCTGGAGAAAAAAGAAGTCGGATTGGACTTTTATTCCCACCCGCCACTTTGGTTTGGTCTTGAACCCAGACTGCTTCGGTATCGATTTCAACTAGGTAGCTTCCAAAACTGGTGCCGCCTTTGATACCAAGCGGACCGCTGAAGAGAGCAATATTAGTCGGGCTTTGCTGTCCCGCCAATAAATGAAGCGCCAATAACCACCCAACCATCAGAGCTTTTTAGTTTAGCTTTGGCGCGTAGGCAACCCAGGATAGACTTTTTATTAAAGAATCAATTATTTCTGAAGCTTACGAGCAAGATCGATTGCGGCATAGGTAGCTACTAAGTCTGCACCAGCTCTAAATATCGAGTGGATACTTTCAAAGAGGGCTCGTTCGTATTCAAAGAGACCTGCCTTGGCCCCAGCTTCTAAAAGCGCGCATTCACCACTCACATGATAAGCAGCAACCGGCACCGAAGAGTTTTCTTTAAAGTCGCGCAAGATATCGAGATATAAAGTTGCAGGCTTCACCATCACAATGTCGGCGCCTTCTTCTAAATCGAGTGCAAGTTCTCTTAGGGCTTCACGAGAATTTCGAGGATCCATTTGGTAGGTTTTTTTGTCACCGACGGGCTTGGCTCTCAAGGCGTCGCGAAAAGGGCCATACATCGAAGAGGCATACTTAGCGGTATAAGAAAGTATCAAAGTATTTTCGCACCCGACTTCATCTAAGGTTTCTCGAATGGCTAGAACGCGACCGTCCATCATGTCTGAAGGAGCCACAATTTGAGCTCCGGCCTCAGCGTGTAGAATCGACATTTTGCACAAAGCTTCAACACTAGCGTCGTTTACAATTTCGCCGCCCTCAAAGAAGCCATCGTGACCATGATCTGTATAGGGATCGAGCGCTATATCTGTAGCAATTTGCATCTCTGGAATTTTTTCTCGAATTTCTTTAATGGCGCAAACTACCAAGGCATCTTTT